>Ga0137366_10000095_pt1 | contig 43980 bp, 76 predicted proteins | sample SagtaG_8_FD_104938 | JGI IMG/M metagenome (GOLD analysis project Ga0137366, IMG submission 104938) | Vadose zone soil microbial communities from Sagehorn Ranch, Mendocino, California, USA - Sage1_L_60_16 metaG | ecosystem: Environmental > Terrestrial > Soil > Vadose zone | place: USA...
AACAATATGGATTTAAACCTAAAAAAGCAGCGAAAATAAATTCAAGTTTATGAAATTTGATTATTTGATTACATTGCCTTTAATAAGAAAATCTTTTCTAAGAATAATTTTATTAATAATTATTCTCTTTTTATTATTTGGTGTTGTTACCGTTAAAGCTCGTTATACTTCAAAGGCGAAATGTTCTAATTTTGAAACTCAGAAAGAAGCACAAGAATATTTTAATAGAACAGATGATTTTAGATTAGATCGTGATGCTGATGGTATAGCTTGTGAGGCTCTTCCATGAAAGAAAATGGTGAAAGACTTGCAATTGTCGAAACCGACATGAGAAACTTAAATACAAAAGTGAATAGTATTGAAAACTTATTACAATCTTTACATGGAAAAATAGATATGTTTACTCAGCTTTTAACGGAAAATTATGTCGCTAAAGCAACCTTTGAAGAATATAAAAAAAATCGATTACTTGAACGAGTATTAACTGTTTTAGTTACTGGAGTAATTATGGGTTTAATTGGATTCTTTTTACGAGAAAGAGGAGCATAATGTACGTTTTTGATGTTTTTGGTAGTATTGCGATTATGAGTTTAGGAATTACTCTATTAAGAGAATTAGGGGCTTATAAATCAGCTTTTTGGATAGGTTTATTTCTTATCATTACTTCAATTTTACGTCTTCTTACACTTACTCAACTATTATCACCTACCGATGGAAGAATCATAAATGGTATTTCTGCTATACTCTTTGTAAGTGCTTTACTTATAGAAGGATTAATTAGGAAAAAATAATATGGATAAATTTAATCAATTTAAAAGTTCCACTCTTGGAAAATTTATCGAAAAAGAAGATCCCTCTAACTATGCTCAGTGTATGGATCTTGCTTTTGCTTGGTGTGATATATTAGGAATTCCTCGAGAAACAATAAGACACCTCTATGCCTTTGAAGTCTATACAAAGCCTTCAGACATTACTAAGAAGTATTTTGACTTAATACCTAATGGTCCAACTAATACACCCCTTGTAGGCGATCTCGTGGTCTTTGGGACTAAGGTGGGAGTTGCCGGACATATATCAATTGAAACAGGACGATCAAATAGTAAAGACTTAATTACTCTAGATCAAAATTGGGGCTGGCCGAAATATACAAGAGAAATAACTCATTTTAATTATGATGGTGTTCTCGGTTGGTTACATCCAAGATTACCATTACTAGAAGACCAGAAGATTCAGAAAATTCAAACGATTTTACAAAGCTCTACCACTTCTACAGATAAGTTAGCACAGATTAAACAAATAGTAAGTTAACTATGACGAAATCTCAACGAGCAGAGCTTTGGTTTAAAAATGGTCTTGAGCGCCGAAAATACAAACAATTAGAAGACCATGTAAGCACAATATCTAAGTGGATATTTCTTTCTGCTTTAGTAGTTATTTGGTTAATAAACTATATTCAAGGATTGAGGTGAGATTATGTTTTATACAATAATTTGGTTAATAATTTGGCTAATTGGTGGAGCACCAAGTTTTAATTTTGGTACTTCTATTTTCTTTTCTCTTTTAACAGCTTTGGTCGCCGATTTATTAATCCATAGATATCCATATTTTAAAAAATGAAAGAACTTGGTGGTAGGAAGTACCTCTATCTTCTTTTAATAACCTCACTAAGCTTTACCTTAGTGCTTAGTCATCTCGCAACCTCGAAAGAATGGTTTGATTTCATCCTCGGAATCTCACTCCTCTTCTTTGGTGCTAATGTAGCTGAAAAGTTTGTGAGATCATGATATTAAAAGATGTAGTTGTAAAACAGAAAGCAATAGAATATAATAGAATCTATGCTTCAGTTTCGTGGTAGGTATTATAAATATAAAGGAAAGCTAGCCGATCAGATTATCAACGATTACACCTCAGGAATGTTGATAAAAGATATCATTAAAAAATATAATATTTCTTTTGGCGGCTTATATGGATTACTAAAAAGGGAAGGAATTAAAAATGCCTCGTAAAAGAATGATTGATCCGACTATTTGGGAAGATGAAAACTTTGGTAAATTATCCAAAGATGCACGTCTTCTCTTTATTGGTTTATTTTCTAATGCTGATGACGAAGGAAGAATAAGAGCCAACCCCTCATATATTAGATCCACAATTTTCATGTACGATGACCTTTCAATTAAGAAAATAGAGGACTTAACAAAAGAAGTTTGCTCAATTATGAACTCTGTGAGTTTTTATGAAGTAAATGAAAACAAATTTATTCAATTAGTAAAATGGAATGATTATCAAAAACAACAAAAAGACCGTGTCCAAGCCTCAATCCTACCTTCGTTAGCAAGTGCTAAGCAAGTGCTAAGCAGTAGTATAGCAGATGCTAAGCAAATGCTGACACAAGTTAAGTTAAGTAAAGATAAGATAAGTCAAGTTAAGTTAAGTAAAGATAAGGCGTCTCTCACTTATTTGACGGATGATATTTTACAAGAAATTGTTAACGATTATCAAGTCCCCTTATCTTTCGTACAATCAAAACTTGATGATATGAAAAATTGGAGTGCTGCTAACGGCAAGACGTATAAGGATTATAATGCCGCGCTTCGTAATTGGGTCAAGAAAGACGCTATAAATATCAGGAAGGAGGAGTATGCAAAATCAAAAGTTGCAATTATCCTTGACTGATTTGCCTGAAAAATGGAAACCAAAATATATAATTAAGCGTATTGATGAGCAACCGATTGAAATTTCCCTTGGTGCGAGGGATGCAATTCTAGCGGAATTAAAAAAAGATGCGAGATTTATTCTAGTAAAAGATCACGTATTAATGCTTAATTCAATTAAAAGTATTGACCCGCTTTGGAAAAACAATATCCCTCCAAAACCAAAACCACTTTTTATGTACAATGGTGCAAAAGTTGATTATCCAATGAGTGAAGAAGCAGAAAATCAAGTAGAGCTTGATGAATGGGAAAAATATTTTGGAGAAATTTTGACTGGGTCTGATATAAAAGCGACTATTGACAATACCTAGATATCTTGATATCATCTACTTATGACAAAACAAAACTTAATACCAGTAAAACAAATAGCAGTTTATTTAACTGAGCAAGATCATAAAGATCTTAAGAGATCAGCAATAGACAGAGATACATCGGTTAGTGCAATTATTCAAGAGATAGTAGGAGAATATTTGAGATTACATAATACCGTATCAGGAAAATAATATGAAAGATATTAACGGACACGAATCAAATAGTTTATTCAATACAGATATAGGATTACTTTGTTCAGATTGTTATACAGAGCTTTTAGAAATGAGACAGCAAGAAATGGAATTAGGTATTATGGATGCAGCAGAAAGTTTTTATGAACCAAGACTGGGAGAATATTTAGGAAAATAATTATGAATAAAATACTATACAAATTAATTAAAAGACGTAATAAAAGACTTGCGACTATCTCAGAAGGTTTTGTTAGACATTTAAATGATAAAACTTATGATGTAATTTTAAAAGCTTTTAATGATGAAATGGATGCAAGTGCAGAAAATAGCAAAACAGATCTTGAAATACTTTTTCCAATGCCTTTAGAAGGTCATGAGGTGCATTTTAAGAGATGTTTAGATGCAAAGATGTCGTTTTGTATATGTCTTTTGAAAGAGATCACTACAGAGTCATATTTGAGAGATTATTGTCTCGGTAAGGCGGTGATTAATTTATGAGTTTTTATGGAGAAAATGAAAGTGTTGAAATTCCTTCAACAAGTAATTATATGAAATGGGAAGAAGGAGATAATCGATTTAGAATTTTAGGATCTTTTAGTGAAAAAACGGCGATTCAAGGACTTTTATATTGGAAAACAATTGAAGATAAAAGAAAGCCTATTCGACTTCCTAAAAAAGCAGATGGAACATTCCCAAGTGTGCCAGTTGCAGAATTAGAGGTAAATAAGTATGGTAATTTAGATATGCCAAAATATTTTTGGGCTTTGCCAGTTTATAACTATCAAGAGAAAAAAGTACAAATCTTAGAAATATCACAAAAAGGTATTTTGAAAGGTATTCAAGCTTATATTTCTAACAAGAAATGGGGCGATCCAAGAGATTACGATGTTATCGTTAATCGAGGAAAAGAAGGAGAAAAAACTGTTTATACAGTTACAGTCGATCCAAAAGAAAAACTTGATGATTCAATTATTGATAGCTATTTAGCTATGAATATTAATATTCAAGCTCTTTTTACTGGAGATGATCCTTTCGCACAAAAAGACGATTCTGAGGAAATAGCAAATCAAGTTCCTTAGTTGTATTGTTAGATAACGTCAATGCTTATACTGCTACTCAAATTAAAAGGTTGCTTCCTAAAAATGTGACAGTAAATGAAAATGTCAAAGAAATAGGTTATCAGCTTGACGATAGTAGAGCAGATAAATTGGCAAGATTACTTATTTACATGATTGAAAACAAAATGATTATTGTGGACGAGAGATTTATGATTAAACGCTATGAGTAATAAAATATGTCCATGGTGTTATCAGTTAATTGATGAGCCAGTTAAAAATACTAGGGAAAGGATTGAGATGGCAGCGTCTATGGAAACTGGTAAGCGAATTTATTATGCAATCAGAGATGCAAAACTATTCAGATCTATAGATTTATGCAACTTGGATTACACGTTACTCATGATTTATAGAAAAGAAAATCCTTTGGTAAGGTGTCACGGAGATCTCGAATTAGCTTACGGGAAAATGATTTTAGAAGATAAATATAAAAATATGTGAGTAATCTCCCCTAGCAGGAGTTAGGAGAAGGAATTATATGAAAAGAATTATTAAATACAGAGTTTGGAGATCAGCTTTAAAACAAATGTTTGATTGGGAGCATCTAATTAGGAATAAATGGGAATTTGCAGATGTTGTTTCGGAAGAAGTTGATGATAGATGGATGCAATTTACGGGTTTACTCGATAAGAATGGGAAGGAAGTTTACGAAGGAGATCGTATTGCTTGGCTAAATACGTATAACGACGTCATAATTGCAGTTGTTTTATGGAACGAGGATTTAGTTGGATTTGATATGCCTAGACTAAGTGGAAGACTTATACCAGTAGAGATAATTGGGAATATTTATGAGAATCAAGTTGAGTTCAGCTCTCAGTAGTAATCATTATGAACAATATCCATTATTTAACACAACAAGATTATTTATTAATGACAAGCGTAGGTTTAGTAATAGTTTTATTTTTAATCGGGAGACTGAAATAGACGGGAGGTGAATAGATTATGGCAGATAAAAAAGAAAATACTGGGGACCGGAATACAGGGGACCGGAATACAGGGGACCGGAATACTGGGTACTGGAATACTGGGGACCGGAATACTGGGTACTGGAATACTGGGGACCGGAATACAGGGGACTGGAATACTGGGGACTGGAATACTGGGAACCGGAATACTGGGTACCTGAATACAGGGGACCCAACTGTTCGCATGTTTAACAAAGATACTGGCTTACAGTTTGGTGAAATTAATTTTCCAAACTATTTCTATTTTGATTTAACAGAATGGATTTATGAAGAAGATATGACAGATCAGGAAAAAGAGGACCATAAAGCCGAGTATAAGATTACAGGTGGCTATCTCAAAGAAAACGAATGGCTTGATTGCTGGAAGAAAGCATGGGAGAAGGCAACGCCTGAAGATCGAGAGAAAACCCTTAAGCTTCCTAACTTTGATGCGAAGATCTTTAAAGAGATTACAGGCATTGATACAGAGGAAGAGGTAAAAAAGGAAACAATCAAAATTGGAGAATTGGAATTTGATAAGTCTGAAGTTGAACGCAGACTCAAAGACCTTAAACCAATTAAATAAAGAGGCAGACTGGGGCGTCGTATAGTATAAACGCGCATGAAAGAAGGTGAATCATTATGAAAGATAAATTTAGTTTAACAGTTTTAGCAGCAATAGGAGCAATATTTATTCTCGCTTTTGCTTTGACTGTGTCAGCTCACGAAAATCAATGCAATGCTAATAATCCCGAGAATTGTCCTATTCCAACACAGATTTGTAATAATGGTGAACATACGGGTAATCCTCATTGCCAACCAAGCCCAACAAGTACACCAGAGGTCACAGAAACGCCTATACCAACAGTTAACCCATGTGATGAGTTAACAGAGGAAGTAGCGCCTAATGCCCCTTGCGTGACGCCTACGGCCTCTCCTAGCGCTACGTTGACACCAACGACAACGCCTACTCAAACTCCTCAACAGGGTAAAGAGGAGACAAAGACAGCAGGAAATAGTGCTGAGGTTAAAGGAATAACAATAACGCCATGTAGACCAGGAGTATGCGGATGGAAATGATCTAGAGGGGGGGCTGCGAGAAATCCAAGACGCAGATAATAAGCTAAGGCTAATCTATGGTTATTATCAATACCGTAGATAATAAATAACTAATCTATGAAACAACCAATATTTAAATTAACAGAACATCAAGTCCAGACGGAGCTAATTAATTACCTAAGAATTAAGGGATGGATGGTTATGCGCTTGAACTCAGGCAAGTATTCAGTTGGAGAGGGTCGAAATAGACGGTTCATAATGGGCCAAGAAGCTGGTACACCTGACTTAATGTGTTTCAAAAAGATTACTTACCGAGCAAATCCTGCGCTTATGCTAATGGTTGAGAAAACCCAATTGCTCTTTATTGAAGTGAAAATACCTGGGAATAAGCCTACAGCGCTTCAGGCAGCTAAAATGAAGGAGCTTGAGGAATATGGTGCTAAATGCTTGGTAATACATTCTATTAAGGAATTACAAGAAGCAGGTTTATGAAAATAACAACTGATTATCAAACATTCGAAAAATATTATAAAGAAAAATCTGAATATTCAGGAAAACCTTTACAATCTGATCTTACTGGTTATAGAGCATTAGATATTATTCAGGAAGTATTTGAAGAATTAGCAAAGGAGGAAGAGGTGGATAGGTGATTTACGGCTGGGTATTGGAATACCATATAAATGTGCTGAAAATATCAGGATAAGTTCTGTAGGTTCAGACTAAGCAATTAAAGTTCGCGAACGTATCCAGCCATAAATCAATTCTTATTCAGTCTTAAGGAAATATGGATAATAAAAAACAAGCAATTGGGTGGTTGATATTAATGATAACTTTTGGCATATGTTGTTTTATTTTAGGCGTATTAATGTCTGGTCCCAAAGATAAAGAATTTGAGATAAATATGCATCCACCTTGTGGCAATAGTTTTAAGAGTTATTCTATGGAATATTACCAAGATGGTAGATTGAAAAGTTGGAAGTGTGAGTCTTAAGGAAATATATGAAAATACAATATTTAGGATTATTACCATTATTAATTATTTCTATAATTGCTTGGAGTAAAGCTATTTCATTTTATTTGAAATATGGCACATGTAATTATATGGACGAGAGAATTCCGACAGATAGTGATGCTTTAGGTTGGTTAACTTTTGTGACTATAGAAGTAGGTGCGATTACTATGGGCGGAATAATTTGGGCATTAATTTAATCCCAGAGAAATAATATGAATGTAAAATTTAAAAATATTACATAGCAAATAAGATGCCTATGTAGTGAGGACATATGAAAATAACAATATTAGAAACAAGTAAATTATTGAAAGAAGCGGGATTTCCGCAAGAGAATTGTGAGTTTTATTACTTTAATCATTTCTCTGATGAATTTATAGTACGTAGAAAAGAAAATATGACTCATGTATTAACTGACCAATTTAAGCATCTTGCTTTTGCAGCCCCAACCGCAGAAGAAGTGCTTGATGAGTTGCCAGAAATAATAAGTAGTGAACCAAATGAGCTTGTAGGCACAGGAAAAACTTACTTAACCATTCAAAAACTTGGATATTATGAAGTAGGTTACACATTAACTAATGGAGATATGCTTTTTGATAGTGTAGAAGATAAATCTTTGAGTGAAGCCTTGGCGAAAATGTATTTATACTTAGCCGAGAAAGGATTGTTGAAATGAACGATAAAGATAAAATATTGGAGCAAGTAGGATATGCAGTTATTGATGTCCTTTGTAATGGCAACTATATGGGTGGTTTTGCTGCGGTTGAAGTATCAGAAAAAGTTGTCGAGAATCTTAGGGAAAAATTAAATAAATTGTTATAAAAATGAATCATAAGCATAAATTTAATAAAACAGTTATTCAATCAGAAGTTAATTTATTTTTTATAAGTATACCTTTGAGTCATCAGGAAGATTATATTTGTAAATGTGGTAAAAAACTATCAGAAGCAATAGAATTGTTATCAAAATAAAGGAGGAGTTATATAAAAAATAAAATACATTGGCAATTAACATTATTACGTGACCATGATTGGATGCCTACTCTTCTAGTAAGATTTGTGGATTGGTTACGATATGGATACTTTTATGACTAAAACTGAAATATTAAAAGAGTTAACAAAATTACGAGACATTTACCCTAGTCAGGTAAGGAGTTGGGATAGCTCTGATGCTGATAAATGGTGGGATACTCAAGTTAATCTACTCCTTGACCAAGTAAGGGAGCAAACGCTGGATGAAGTGGTAAAGGAAGTAATTGGGGAAGATGACAAGATTAAGGGTTATACAAGAGCTGGTACACCATTTGACGATTGCGTAAGAGATCATTCCTATTTTAGAGAAAGAAATGATTTAAGAGAACAACAACGTGAAGCTCTCACCAAATTGAAAGGAAATAAATGAATAAAATAATGTTTTTTATTTTAATGACACCGTTCCTAGCTTTTTTAGGTATATTATTTGCATCATGGAAAAAGTTTGAATATAAGGATCAGACAGAGAAATATTTTTTTATGAGACTTTGGATATTTATTATTTTGTCAGGCTTTTGGGCATTTTACTTTCTATGAATAACACTGAAACAGTAGAAGATTGGGAGAAAAGATTTGATAAGGAATTTATGGCTGATGGAGAGTTATTGATGACAGATGAGGTACCGGATGATGCGTCAGATATTAAACAATTTATTCGTCAGGAATTTGTTCTCAGAGATAAACAACTCAGAGAAGAGATCATAAATGAATTAAAAAAAGATGGAGCAATTATCATTAAACCTAAAACAAAGTTTAAGCCTGGAGATAAAGTTAAGATTTCTAATGATACAAATGCGGAGATTGAAATATACACTTTTTTAGAAGGAGGTAAATCATGAATAGTTTAATATCTAAAATCATCTCATTAGCTGAAGAATATAAGCAAGATGCTGATCATGATACGCCTTGGTTTGAGGGAGAGTTAGAGAAGCTCTTAGCCTTTCAAGGATATGAATTGACAACAGAATATGTTAAGAAGATTGAGAAGCTTCGTGATATTACGAAACCATCTAAGAATCATCATATATGAAGCTAGATATATTTATGTATATATTAGGAGTATTAAGTGGAATATTAATTGGATTAATAATAAGTTTTTGAGAACTTTATCGATGTCAGTAAAGAATGGATAGTATAATTATAAGTTTAGAAATAGGTTTACTTGCTCTGATAGTAATCATTGGACTGGCAATGTTTACTAAAAAGCTCGATAGTATCCATCGTGATGTAAGAAGATGTATTGAATTAGGATTCTGCAAAATCTTATTATGGAGATTGTCCACACAAAATATATGAATAAGAGAATACTCATCATATCTAGCCATCCTGATGATGAAAGTATTTGTAGTGGTGGTCTTATTATGAAAGCTAAAAAAGAAGGAGATAAAGTATATGTTCTTTTTATGGCTACAGGTGATTCAAGACAATTTATGAATGGAGAAACTAAACAATCTACAAGAATTGATGAAATTAAAAAAGCTGCTAAATTCGGTAATTTTGAATATTCTATTGGCTTCTATGAGAAAAGTACCATTGTTGATACTTTACCTCAAAAAGCATTAATTGAAACAATTGAAGATTATACAAAAATAGTTAAACCTGATTTGGTTGTTATTCCTAATCGAAAGAGCTTTAATCAGGATCATAGAGCTGTAGCAGAAGCTTGTCTAACAGCTTTTAGACCAATTCCTAAATCTCTCCATCCACAACCTAAAATAATTCTTGAGATGGAAGAACCCTATTTATGGGAAGGATTTAGACCTAATTTCTATGTTGAGATTTCAGATATTGAAGAAAGAATGCAATTATATAAGTGCCATACTACACAAGTACCAAATCCTCCTCACCCAAGAAGTATTGAAAATTTAACAAGACTTGCTGGTATGAGAGGTAATGAAATAAGTACACAATATGCTGAAGGATATAATTTAATTAAAGAACAAATATGACAATAGCATTTCAAGGTTATCGAGATTGGGCAAAACAAATATTTAAGAATATGAGAGATCTACAAAGTTTTGAAATAAATAATTATGGAGTTACTCAATGCACTTGGGAAATAAGTTCAGTAGCTAAAGCTGATGTGATTTTATATTATGGTTGGTCTAAGATAATTCCAAAAGAAATATATACTAAAAAGATTTGTTTAATTCTTCATCCATCACCTTTACCAAAATATCGGGGTGGCTCACCTTTACAGCATCAAATAATGAATGGTGAAGAAATGAGTGCTGTAACTATTTTTCAAGCAACAGGAGAAATGGACGCAGGGCCTATTTATTCACAAACTCCATTTTCACTTAAAGGCTCATTAAATCAAATATTTGAAAGAATTATTGATATTGGTATACAAGAAACAATTAAGATTTTAAGTAATCTGGAATATAATAAAACAAAACCATGGATTCAAGATGAATCACAAGCTACTTTATTTAAACGAAGAAAACCAGAACAGAGTGAATTAAAGCCTGATATTTTTTATTCATGTAGTGCAAAAGGATTATCGAATTTTATTCGAGCCTTAGATGATCCATATCCTAATGCTTTTATTAAATGTGTTGATGGAAAGAAATTATATATTAAAAAGGTAGATTATGAAAATTAAAGCGACAGAAGTTATTGAATTTGCTAAAGATTATTATCTTTTATCAAATGATCATATATATACTAAAAGTAAACCTATTTTAATTGGGGGAAGAATTAAACTTGAATACGCATTAGAAGGTATTACTTCTGATATGATTATTGCTACAAGCGGAAATGATCGCAGATGTATTATCTTGGTTGATTTTACAACAGAAGAATGTTTAGCGCTTGCAAATAAGGCTAATAGAGAACTTATGAAATTGAAAGGAATAAATTGAATCATCAAGAAACTCAATTAATTAGAAAATGGTGTAAATTAAGAACACCAGATGGATCAAAACGATTTGTAAAAATTGTACAATCATTTTTTAATGGTCTAGAGCAAGAAGAAAGAAATAAAATGCTCACAGAAATGAGAAATTATATTTTCGCTGTTAAATGTGGTAATATACAACCAGGACCTATTGAATATGCATGAACATAACCAACCAGTTTATTCACTTAATAACAAATTAGTTTGCGATGAATGTGTACAAAATGAAGATAGAGGAAAAAACGAATGTTTTCATTTATGTCATCAAAAAGGTAAAGATAATTGTAATGGATGTAAACAGTTTCATAGATAAATATGTCAGCAGGTAGACCTACAGAGTATAAGCCACAATATCCTCAGCAAGTTATTGAGTATTTAAAAACGTGTGGAGGATCAAATCAAAAACTTCCGAAACGTGTTGATTTAGCATTAATGTTTGATTGTAATGAAGAAACTCTTACTGAGTGGGGTAAAGTAAATTCTGAATTTTCCGCTGCCTTAACGCGTGTAGATGCCATGCAGAAGGGTCAATTAATGGATGATGGTTTTTATGGAGGTAAGGAAGTTAATCCTCGAATGGGACAATTTCTCTTATCTGCTAATCATGGAATGAAAGATCGAAGTGATATTACAACTAATGATAAGGAATTACCTCAACCAATTCTTAGTGGTATTGTAAAAGATGATTAGTATGGTATACTTATGGTATGGGTATATATCTCCGAGATAATAAAGGTAGAATCCTCAAAGGTAATAATTTAAAACATGGTTTAAGTAATAATCCAATATATGATTGTTGGATTGCAATAAAAGCTCGCTGTTTAAATTCTCAACATCCCGAATACAAGAATTATGGTGGTAGAGGGATTAAAATTTGTAGTCAATGGGTAAATAGTTTTGAAACATTTTTAAAAGATGTAGGAAATAAACCTAATAAAAAATCGACAATAGATCGTATTAATAATGATGGAGATTATGAGCCAAAAAATTGTAGATGGATTTCAATTCAAGAACAACAGAAAAATAGAAGAAATAATGGTATTGTTGTTGGGGTTAATTATGAGAAATCTCGTAATAGATGGAGAGCTACAATAACAAGATTTGGTAATAAGACATTTCTTGGAAGATATAAGAATTTTGATGATGCAGTTAAAGCTCGTAGAAAAGCAGAATATGGAATTTAAAGATACAACAGCATTAAGAAAAATTCTTTTAATGAAGAAACGTTTACGAATTGTTCAAGGTGGTTCAAGTGCGGGTAAAACAATAGCAATTCTTCTTATTTTAATTAATATAGCTCAATCTAAACACAATAAACTTATATCTATAGTTAGTGAATCAGTTCCTCATTTAAAACGTGCAAGTATCAGAGATTTTATAAATATAATGCAAGCTCATGGGTATTATAAAGATTCATTATGGAATCGAACCGATTATATCTATACTTTTGAATCAGGATCAAAGATTGAGTTCTTTAGTGCGGATCAATCTGATAAAGTACGTGGCCCACGTAGAGATATTCTTTTTATTAATGAGGCAAATAATGTTAATTATGAAGTTTATACACAATTAGCAATTAGAACAGCAGAATTTATTTATTTAGATTATAATCCTGTTTCAGAATTTTGGGTACACAATGATATTTTAGGACTTAGTAATGATTATGATTTTGATATTTTAACTTATAAAGATAATGAGTTTTTACCTTTTGAGGTTGTAAAAGAAATTGAAGCACGAAAAAATAATAAACAATTTTGGCAGGTCTATGGCTTAGGAGAATTAGGTGTATTTGAAGGACGTATTTATATTGATTGGCAATTACTTGATGAATTACCTATAGAATCTCGTTTAGTACGTTATGGCTTAGATTTTGGTTATACAAATGACCCTACAGCTTCAGACGGATTATACAAATGGAATGATTCATTCATTATTGATGAAACAATACATCAGAAAGGACTCAGTAATAGACAAATAGCAGATATATTTTTAAATATTCCAAGATCTTTAATTATTGCTGATTCAGCAGAACCAAAAAGTATTGATGAGTTATCACAATACGGACTTAAGATAATTGGATCAAATAAAGGAGCTGGATCAGTTTTGCAGGGCATACAATTTGTTCAAGGACAAAAGATATTTATTACTAAACGCTCAATCAATACATTAAAGGAATATCGTAATTACTTGTGGATGACAGATAAAGATGGCAAGACAATTAATGAACCTTCACCTATTTGGAATCATCATATGGACGCTATTAGATATGCTCTAGAGAGTTTCAAAGATAAAAAACCTTATGAGCAACCTACTTCATTTGGCGGTGTTCGTCCACTTTATGAAGAACTTGGCATAGCATAGTTGCAAAATTTATACAAACGCTATACTATTCCATTATGGACCCAGAACCATTTGTGAACCCCAACCAAGATACTCTAGAGAAGTGTCGAGTAAATAAAGAATCCGCTTTTAAATATAGACGTAGACGCCATTTTGATTGGTCAGATAATTATCTTCTTTATCGGGATAAGGTGATGTTAAATCGTCTCACACAACGTCAAAGTGTTAATATTCCACTCATTAAATCAACTATTAAAACATTATTAAAAGATGTAGATGAACCACCACTTATGTATTTTTCAAGTTTAGAGAATAAAGATCAACCAGAAGTTTTCTTTAATGCTTATTGGGAATATGCAGCACAAAGAAATCATTTGATACTTAAAGATATAGTCGATAAGCGACAAGTAATGTTATTTGGACGGTCGTTTAAGTTCATGAATATTGTTGATGGTCATTTCTTCTTTGAGATTGTTGATCCACAAGATGTATTAGTCGATCGATTTGTTGATCCTTCAAATATTGATAGCGCACGCTTTGTCATTAGAGAACATATTTATAAACCCCTTGCTTCTTTATTGAATAACCCAAAGTTTGATACTGAAGCTGTTAAAAGATTACAGAAATATTTAGGAACAGAAGCAGGGCTTATCAAAGTTGAAGAAAATCAATTAGATTGGATTGAGAAACAAAGACGAGAAGCTTCCCTTGGAGTTATTGATGCCTTTCTTCCTATCTTAGGTGAAACATATGTTGAATTAAATGAGTTTTATTTTAAAGAATATGATGCTGAGTTAAATGAAGATGTTATTAAATATATTGTTGTTGCTGAAGAAATGGAAGTACTTTATAGTGAAACACTTGAGAATTGTATTGGTAAAACATCTGATAACTTTTGGCGATCACATTACTCTTGTTCTACTTGGGGCGATGAGACAGAAAGAACTGATTTCTGGTCTGATGGTGTAGCAGATACTCTTAGAACACTTAATAAGATTCTTAATTCATGGTTTAGTCAAATGGTAGAAAATCGAACACTTCAGAATTTCGGTATGAATTACTTTAATTCTTCATTAACAGATGAAGGCTTTCTACCTCAAACTTTCGAACCAGTTCCTTGGGGTTGGTATCCAATTCCTGTAGGAGATAGTGGAAAGATTGCAGATAATGTCATGCGTGTTGATGTTCCTGATCTTTCACAAACAATTGACGAAATTAACTTTATTATGCAAATAGCCCAACAAGCAAGTGCAGCGACATCATTTCAACAAGGAGTTAAGCCAGAAGGACAACAAATTACTTTAGGTGAGGTTAATATTTTAGTAGGTAATGCACAAGAAAGAGTTAAATCAATGGCGGTTTATTATACCGAAAGTTGGAAAGATTTTGGTATTAAATATACTAAAATGCTTGAAGCAGCTGCCGATATGATCGATGAAGTACAAATTGATAGAAAAGGAAGACTTACAAAAAAGAATTATACAAAAGTTATTTCTCCCAAAGATTGGTATCTAAAACAAGGATATAAGGTTGAAGTAACTATGAAAGAAGATCAACAAGCTAAAACCGCTGATGATCTACAAAAACTACAATATCCTAAATCATTAATGCCTACTAATAAAGCTTTAGATGGTATAATTAAACGAAAGAGTCTTGAATTTGCTGATCTTTCAAGTAGTGAAATAGCTGAAGTTACTAAAGAAGATGATATGATTATGAATCAAATGGCACAAATGCAGGCAAGTGGACTTGTACCAGGTGAGGGGCAACCGAGTGCACCTGGATTACCAGCACCTATGCAGCCAATGCAATTACCAGCACAAGCAACAGCATAATATGGATGAAATAGAAAAATTATTAGATTTTGATAAACTTAATTATCTTGAAAGAGAGTATTATCTTAAATCATTAAATCAAGTAGCAGATGCAGAAATAACACTTGAGGATTGGAGAAAATATATAACGCATATGCGTGAGGCAATAGAAAATACTCTTGTAACTGAGCCAGAATATATTTATTCTGAATGGTTGCCTTTTCTTAAAAGATCTAATCCTAAATATCGAGAAGCTATTATACGACTTAAGAATTATTTAATCTTTGAAAGATTCTTTATGAAGAAATCTCAAGCTAAGAAAGCACTTGAGGTTTATAATAAGAAGTTGGGGGTGAAGTAGTTATGCCATTTAAATCAGAAAAACAAAAGAAATTCTTATTTGCTAAAAAACCTAAAGTTGCAGAGAAATTTGTGAAAGAAGGTAAAGGTTATGTTGTTAAAAAGAAATTGACAATCAAAAAGAAATAGTTTATTATTTATTTATGGATCAGGCATCACGAGATGAATTAAATCGTATTCTAGCTTTAGGTGCTGAATCTATTACGCAAAATGATATTGCTTTTCTTAGAGCAAGAAAAACTTATTTGAATAAAGGACAAAAAGAAGAATTTAAGAAAGTATTAGAAGTAAAAGAATAATTTTGCCTTTCCATCTTTAGAGATGCGGGCCCAAAAAATTATGAGTAATCCTACTAACAAAAATAAAGAAGAACCATTAGATGAATCAATCCTCGAAGAAACACCTCCAAATATTAATGAACCTCAAAAAGAAGAAGACCCTATAGAAGAGGAAAAAAAAGAGACAATCCCAGATAAAGAAGAATCAATTGAAGAGCCAGAAGTTTTGGAAGAAAAAAAATCAGAAAATAAAGAGCCAGAAATTGAAACATCCGCTGAAAAGCGTCATAAAGCACAACAGACCGAAGCACAAATACTCGCTGCTCGAAATAGAGAGTTTATTAATAAAGTAGATCAAGCTTCTAAGCTCCCAGAACCTACAATAGATGAATTAAAAGCTTATATTAGTAATGATGGTGCTGAATGGGATGATCTTACCTCATATGAGCAAACAATGGCTAAAAAGAATTATCGTTTAGAAAAGCAATTCTCTATAGTTAATGAAGCAGTTCAAATAACTAAAAAGATTGATGAATGGGCAATTAAAGTAGATGAGTTTATTGATTCAACTGAAAATAAAGCAGAATTTGTTAAATTGCAAGGTCATGAAGCTGAATTTAGAGCCTTTGCAATGAAAGAATCTCATAGAGGAGCTGCAATTGATACACTCCTTTTACCAGCATTTCTTCAGAATCTTCCAACTGTAACTAAAAAAAGAGGTTCTATCTTTGAAACTGGTGGAGGAGGAGAAGCACCTGAGAAACCAGGTAAGATCTCAACAGAAGAAGCAGCACGAATAAGAGAAACTAAAGGAGAGAAGGCTTATAAGCGACTTGTTCAATCAGGTCAAATAGATGATGACATTTGAGGTTGAAGTATTCTTCTTCGTTTAAGCTGCATATGTTGAAATCTCCGCTTACATGGTTCACATAATTGAATGATATTTTGAGGTTTTCTATTGATTTTATTTCCATCTATAAAATAGGATTGACATTCATCCATTCCACATAATTGACAATCAACCTCACTAACTACCGTTTCATCCTTCTTTTTATTAAGAATATCGATAATATGTTTAGGTGTACATCCATAGAGTCTTGCTATAGATGAGGGAATATATCTATGGAAAAAATAAAGTGTATGAATTGACCTATGATCCTTGATTGTCACCTTTCTAGACTAACATAGTATAAAAAAATATACAAATAATCTGTTAATTCTGTTTGAATCAAACCTAGTAAGTATTCTATGATCTATTTGTGAGTAATACATACCCAACAAAACTAGCAGAAGTCTTCTCAACAAAAGTGATGAAGATTTATTATGCTAACTCCGTAGCAGAATCCATTACAAACCAAGACTACGAAGGTGAAATTAAAGACAAATCCTCAATTCTTAACATCATGACCTTTTCTAAGATTTTCTCTCACACCTATACTGGTGCGAATATGACTGTTGATGATATTACTGAAAGTTCAGGACAACTTGTTACTGATCAAGCTAAAGATTTCTATTTCCGCATTAAATCTTATGATAAATTCCGATCGTATATTAAAAATCCAGAAGGAACTATTCTTGATCAAGTAGCGAATGAGTTAAAAAAGGTTATTGATACGTTTGTTTTGGGCTTTTACACCGAAGCAGCTGCTGGACAAAGACTTGGGACTGATTATACGGCTGGTACAGTTACTGTAGATGCAACAACTGGTTTAGTAACAGGTTCTGGAACGACATTTACTTCAGCAATGGTTGGTAAAGGATTTAAAGCAACTGGTCATTCAGTTTGGTACAGAGTTAAAACCTTTACTTCTACGACTTCTATTGTTATTGAAGATGATTCTGATGATTTGACTTCAGCATACACAGGTGGAGCAATCGCAGGTGGTTCAGCATACACAATCCAAGCAAATACAGCAGTTCAACTTACCTCAAGTAATATCTTTGATAAGATTAATCAACTTAATGTCTTCCTTACTAATGCTGAAGTGCCATTAGAAGATCGATGGATCGTTGTTCCTCCAGCAGTTTCAGCTCTTATTAAGCTTAATGCTAACTTCAACCCATCTGGTGTCCCTGGAGCATATGACAAGCTTGTTACTAATGGTCGAGTTGGTGGGAAAATGGCTAACTTTGAAGTACATGAAACACCAAGAGTTCTTGGAGATTCAAGTGCAGGATGGCACATTATGGCAGGTCACAAATCAGCTATTACGTTTGCTATGGGTATGACTGAAACAGGCATGGAAGATCTCATTGGAAATTTTGGTAAAGCTTACAAATCATTATATATTTATGGTGCTAAGGTGGTCGATGAGCGCCGAAAAGCTCTGACAGAGTTGTTTGGATCACTCTAAAGACCTTAGCGCTCCTCAAATTAACCTCTTAGCGCAATTATTATGTCAGTATATTTACGAGATAATGTTGCTATTACACCCGTTCTAAGAGATGGAGCGCCTACAACAGGGCGTTTAGATTCTCTTGTGATGTCAAATGCTGGGGGTTATTTCACTGAAGCAATTGAGGTAGGCACATTTGTAGAAGGAATAGTATTTATTTATACCACAGCACATGGTGGCACAAATCCTACACTTGATTGTGATATTCAATATGGATTTAAAGATACTGCTAATCAAATGCACTGGTTAGATTCAGGAGATTCATTTACTCAAATTACAACAACTGATGGAGTCTTCATAAAGAAATTAACAGCTAATTTTGGACAATTTATTAGATTAAGACTTAAGATTGGCGGTACAGTGATACCTACATATACAGTTACAGCAAGATTGGTATTGAAAGGATAATTTATGGCAACCGTAAAATTTGAAATATTAACAGATTTACCAGCAACGACACAGCAAGAGGTTGCTCGTATTCAAGCGATTACATCAACGCTTCGTACTAGTGGAGAAGCAGCGTTTTTAACTGCATTATTACCATATTTAACAAATGCTATTATTTCTACTGATTCATCAGGTGTTATTCTTCATGCTGAAGGTAATACGCTTCCTACAAGTTATACTAATTTTAAAAAAGGTTCTTTATTTAGAGATTTAGATAAAGATGGACGAAATCTTTATGAGAATGTTGGTGATAGTTCTGCGGCTATTTGGGCATTAATTACTGTAGATGGTTCAGTTGCTTCTTCAAGTGCCAGTGCTTCAGCCTCAAGTAGTGCTTCACTTTCACCCTCTGGATCAGCTTCGCCTTCAGCCAGTACTTCACCAAGTGCTAGTATCTCGCCATCACCAAGTGGGAGTGCATCAGGTTCAAGTAGTCCATCAGCTTCAGCTTCAGCAAGTATTAGTCCATCAATTTCACCATCAGCTAGTTTGTCGTCAAGTGCCTCACAATCTGCTTCATCGAGTGTTAGTGCATCTTTCTCACCATCATTTAGTGCTTCAAGTAGTGCCTCGCTTTCACCTTCTGCTTCTGAAAGTCCTTCAGTTAGTGCATCAGGGTCAAGTAGTGCATCTAAATCACTTTCACCTTCTGCCTCACTTAGTCCAAGTGGATCAGGAAGTGCTTCAGGAAGCGCTTCACCAAGTCTAAGTAATTCTGCATCAGGTAGTCTTTCAGCTAGTGCAAGTGGTAGTGCTTCTCCAAGTGGTAGTGCAAGTGCCTCACTTAGCCCTAGTGGCTCTCAATCACCAAGTGGTAGTGCAAGTAAATCAGCATCTGCATCAGGAAGTGCTAGTGCAAGTAAATCTCAAAGTCCTTCTGGCTCTCAATCACCAAGTGCCAGTGCATCATCGAGTGTTAGCGCGTCACTTAGTCCTTCAGGAAGCGCTTCACCTAGTTCAAGTGTGTCTGTCTCAGCAAGTGCCTCACTTAGTCCAAGCTCATCAGTAAGTAAATCTGCATCGCCTTCAGCTTCACAGAGTCCTAGTGGCTCTCAATCTCCTAGTGCTTCAGCTTCTTCTTCACCTTCATAGGTATTGACAATTACTTTTAATATGAGTAATATTTACTCATGCAAAGGATTAATATCTATTTAACTGATGAGCAACTTGAGTTTATTAACTCTCGATCAATGACAATATCAGAGATTATGCGAAGATCATTAGATGATTATATCGAAAAGACTAAATCTTTTAATGTTTCAGCGTCAAAATCAATGAAAGGAGGTCAAAATGGATAATCAAAATACTTTTAGCCCAGCTCCAACTATAGAAAGACTATTTACTTTTCCACAAGCAATGGAAGCAATTGTTTCAGGGAGAAAAATTACTCGAAAATCATGGACTTCAGTTGATGAATATGGAATCTTAGCTGATGGTTGGTTAACAATTCATACACAAGGTCAATTCCATCAATGGTTAGTCAATGATGGTGATTTATTCTCAACCGACTGGCTAGTTATTTAATATGAAAGATCGAGATTCTAGAGGTTTATTTATAAAAGGACATATACAATCTAATAGTGGTAAAACACATTTTAAAAAAGGTGCTACTTTTACTGAAGAACATAAAAGAAAATTGAGACAAACTGCTATAGAAAATAATTCAGGTAGTCGATTACCTCACAAAAGAGGAAAAGACAATCCTAAATATAAGCATGGTCTTTCTGGAACACAAAAATATAAAAGTTTTTATAAAAATCAATATAAATATAGAAAACGAGGAGCATCAGGATCACATACTAAAGAGGAATGGAATAATTTAAAAAAACTTTATCAACATATGTGTCTTTGTTGTAAAAGGCAAGAACCAGAAGTTGAACTAACAGAAGATCATATAATTCCTATTTCCAAAGGTGGAAATAATAATATTGAAAATATTCAACCTTTATGTAGAAGTTGTAATGGAAGAAAAATAAATAAAATAATAAATTATATAAAAAAATTAACTATTAATTAATATGATCAAAGAATTACTTTCAGTTTTAATTCCTAATAGAAACTCACCGTTTCTTAATAAAACCATCATGGGTATTCTAGAGAATGCTGGTTGTGATATAGAAGTCATTATCAATGTGGATGAAAAATGGGAACCACTTATTAATGACAAACGACTTACGTACATCCATCCCTCAAGACCTGTAGGTCTTAGACAAGGAGTTAATAATTGTGCTGCTTTAGCTAAAGGTGAATTCTTAATGAAAGCAGATGACCACACAATGTATGGTAAAGACTTTGGAAAGATCCTTATAGAGAACAGTCAAGATAATTGGGTGCAAGTACCTCTTCGTTATGCCTTAGATGCCGAAAACTGGAGAATTGCCGAAAGAACTGATAATAAATATCCGATCGCATACATGTATCAGGACTTCCCTCAAAAGGGGAAGACGAATGACGATGGTACTCATGGCGTAGAATGGCGACAGAGACGAGAAGAACGAAAAGATATCCTAATAGATGAAACTCCTAGTATGCAGGGTAGTTGTTATTTTATGCCTCGTGTTCATTGGGATTTTCTTGGAGGGTTACATGAAGAAGGGTATGGTACGTTTGCACAAGAAAGCCAAGAAATAGGCTTTAAAACATGGCTAAGTGGAGGAAAGCTTATGGTTAATAAGAAAACGTGGTATGCACATTTATATAAAGGTAAACAATATGGTCGAATGTATAAACTTCAGACTGGCGTACCAGATGCAGATTCATGGAGTGCAAGTCACTGGTTAAATGACGAAGAGCCGGGAATGATTCATAAGTTTGAATGGTTTATTAACGAGAAGTTCCCTGGTATGCCCGGGTGGAATGAGAACTGGGAACAAAGAGTAAAGGAGATGGGATGGCTGAAATAGAACCTATGCACAGTACAATAGCAGAACTTGGGAAAGTAGTTACACAAGTAATCACTATGATGGGTGGATATAAGAAAACCTTTCGAGGAGTAAAGACAGATTCTTTCTTAGTAGGTGAATATTCACACTTTGAAACAACTGATGGAAGAAAAGTAATGATTCGAACTGAAAATATCTTAATTATTGAAACAACAAAAGAATGAAAACAAGTATAATAATCCCTGCAAGACAGGAAAAATACGAAAATCTTAAAAGAACAATAGATAGTATCTATGCAAATGCTACTGGTGAATTTGAAGTTATCATTGGATTTAATGATGATAGAAATCATTTAAGTACTACGGAGGAAGAGAATATATTACAACGTCCGAATTTAAGATATATTACTTTTGGTGATAATGTTGGTATTAAAACAAATATTAATAGTCTCGCTTCTCTCGCAACAGGAAAATATTTATTCAAATTAGATGCTCATACTTCAGTAGGCAAAGGTTTTGATGAAATTCTTCAACAAGATATGCAAGACGACTGGGTAGTCACTCCAAGATTCAAAATCATTAAAAACGACTGGACTATTCAACAAAGAGACGGACAAGAAGAATTTTATGATTACTTTTATTTAAGTTGCCCTTTTACTGACCCTAGAGGCTTTCGATTTAAAGCAGGTGGTCATTGGCCTGAAAGAACAAAAGAACGTCTAGAATCGCATCCTACGCTTGATGAGACCCCTCAGATACATGGTAGTGCTTGGTTTATGACAAAAGACCGTTTCTTTGAGCTTGGAGGGTTCCCATTACAAGATCCTTATGGTCATGGACAAGAACCTCTATGGTTAGGATTGAGAAATTGGTTGCAAGGTGGCAAAGTTATGGTAAATAAAAAGACCTGGTATGCACATCTTCACCAGAATTCAAATGAAAGAGGTTATCCAGAAGACAGAGCGCATACAGAAAGAACTTACAATCAAGTGGCTTCATACTTTTTAGAAAACAAAGGACATTTCTTATATGATTTCGTAGTTTTTGTAGAGCAATTTATGCCAATGCCTTCTTGGCCAGAAGATTGGAGGATTAGATATGCAGAATACATTAAATTACATAGTTAAAAAATATAATATTGACGTTGCTAATCAATATTTCATTGATATCCCTGAAATGATAGGAGCTGTGGATCTGGCGAAGCTCTTTGCAGAACTTAAATTTACTCGTGGAGTCGAAATAGGAATGGATGAAGGAGAATATGCAGAGGTCTTACTTAAAACAATTCCTGATTTAGATCTTAGCTGTATTGATCCATATAAAGCAGAAGCATATGAAAAGGGTTATCAACCGGAATCATATGAAAATCAAGAATATTTTGATAAAAGATATGAAACTATGTATCAAAGACTTTTACCTTTAAAATCAATAACTTTATTTACAAAAACTTCCATGGAAGCATTACAAGATTTTCAAGATAATTCTCTAGATTTTGTTTATATCGATGGCTCGCATGATTTTATTAACGTATCCCAAGATATACACTTCTGGTTTAAAAAAGTTAAACCTGGAGGAATATTAGCAGGTCATGACTATGTTCGTTATCCTAGTAGAAAGTTTAATCATGTTCAGAAAGTGGTCAATGCATATATGACTTCCTATCATTTATTACCAGTATTTTTATGTACACCGACAAATGATGGAATGAAAAGGGATCGGTTCAGAAGCTGGTTTATTTGCAAGCCTTTCAATGATCCAATTACAGATAAATCATATGTTTAAAGTGAGTATTTACGAGCATAATATGGAAAATTTTTCTTATAAGTTTGTTTTGTTTGAACAGCATTTATTGAGCCTATTCTTGAATTTTCTGAGTGAGTTAACCATCTCATATTATCAAGCTCATAACCTTTCGAAGAATTTATTCTATCAACTGTGGGAGTTAATTTACGGTCATAACAGTTCTTTTCCCATGCAGAGAATAATTTTTCAAAATCTTTACTTTCTAAAGCCCACTTATAAAAATCTTCTCTCTCTAGTAAGGACTTATTTTTATATAAGTGAATCTTTTCTTTTTGGATACCTAATATCCTTGATTGCATATTTCTATAAAGACGCATCAAAAAACCGTTTTTTGACTTCTCATACTTTTTTGTCGCCATATTATTCGTTAATTTCCTATAGTTTTTTTGTCGGTCAAGATTGTAAGACATACAATTAATATATCATGTTTAACATGATTAATCAATATGCAACCAATACTAATACCTAATTTCAGTCGAAGAAATGAATTTATCCAAATGCTTAGAGAGCGTGAGGCTAAATTGGGTGTTGAAGTAGGGACAGATCATGGAGTTTATGCTAAACAACTTTGTGAAGGTATACCAGAGCTGTTTCTTTATTGTATTGACCCATGGACTGCCTATATAGAAGGAAAGGATGTTAAAAGTCAGAAGGATGTCGATAAAATATATGAAGAAGCAAAAGAAAGATTAAAACCTTATCAATGTTCTTTAAATAAAGGAACAAGTATGAATGAAGTTAAATATTTTAATGATAATTCTTTAGACTTTGTCTTTATTGACGGAAATCATTCTTATGACTACGTCTTAGAAGACATCACTGAATGGACAAAGAAAGTAAAACCAGGCGGAATCATAGCAGGGCATGATTATAAGCTAGATGCAATCAATAAATATGGAGTAATTGAAGCAGTTAATAAATATGTCAAAGACAATCATATAGCTCCTTGGTTTATTATGCAGAAACGAGGATTTGTAGATTGTTGGTGTTTCTTTAAACAATGATATCAATATTTTCAAAACCACCATATGAGATACGACACTTACAACGAGTAAGTTCTATTATTCGTGGTGAACAAATAGCAGCTTATATGGGTAATGCTCGTCTTAACCCTCCAAGTGGCTATGAAGATGATGTTTGTATATACGTAAAACCTCACATCAAGCCTGGTAATGGTTTTAAATTTGAGAAAAACTCATATATCGATATTCATGAAGCATGGGATTTATTACCTATCTTACAAGAACATCCTGAAGTTGGAGTGATAGCCTTCTCTGAATTAGATGTACAAACTCTTTCTAAAGTATTAAAGAATAAAATCGTTCTCATCCCTCATCATCATGTTAATTTCGAAAGAACTATTAGAGAAAGAAATGTTATTAAAAAGGTAGGTTTTACTGGATCAGGAGAAGCATTTAAATATATCCCTGAAGTTATTAAACAAGGACTTAAAGATCGGGGTATTGAATTAGCTTATCATTCAAACTTTTATCCTCGAACTTCTGTAGCTCGTTTTCACCATAGTTTAGATATTCATTTACAGTGGAGACCCTGGTTTAATAGGAAGCTTTCTTGTCCATTAAAGATAATCAATGCTGCTTCTTTTGGAATTCCAAGCATTGTATTAGATGAACCTTCTTTTAAAGAAGTTGAGGGTTGTTACATTGGTGTGAAAACTCCTGAAGAATGGTTAGAGAAGTTGGATTACTTAATAGAAAACCCAGATCAATATACTGCTTATTCACAAATAGGTCTTGATAAGGCTGAAAGATATCACATAGATAACATTTCTAAACTATACGAACAACTATGACTAATGGCGTAATAAGACTAATTAATAAAAGATATTTAAAGATTGATTTATGGATTCAATTATTAACTTATAAAAGACAATTTTGGGCTTGGAATTTATTTAGTATTTCTATAACCAATCCTTTTTTTTCAAAAAAAGACTGGTGGAGCTTTGATATTACTATTTTAGGAATAAAATTATTTATACAAAAATTATGAAAGTAGGATTTGTAGCAGGAGCATGGGATTTACTTCATGCTGGACATATTAATTTATTTAAACAAGCGAAAAAACATTGTGACAATTTGTTGGTAGCTATTCAGGTAAATCCTAATCTTGAAAGAAAAGAAAAGAATAAACCTTTTGAATCATTAACTGAACGTTGTTTTAAATTAAATAGTTGTAAATACGTAGATAGAATTATTGTTTACGAAACAGAAGAAGAATTAAAACTTATTGCTCAAATTATTAAAATTGATGTTAGATTTCTTGGATCTGATTATTCGGATTCAAAGTCAATTAAACCAATAACTGATATGGGTATTCCGATTGAATATATTAATTCTTTAGATATTCATACGTCTGATATAAGAAAAAGATTATGATAATCACAAAAACACCATTAAGAATATCTTTACTTGGAGGAAATACCGATTTTCCTGAATATTTCCGGAAATATGGTGGTGTTTGTCTAGCTACAACTATTAATAAATATATCTATTGTATCCTTAAAGAAAGATTTGATAATGAAATACGAATTAATTACTCTATCAAAGAGATCGTCACTGACATAAAAGATATCCAACATGATTTAGTTCGAGAATCGATGAGATTAGTAGGAGTTACTAAAGGAGTCGAGATCACTTTCCTTAGCGATATTCCAAGCCAGGGAAGTGGCCTTGGCTCAAGCTCTGCGGTTGTTATAGGGCTTCTTAATGCCTTACATGAATATAAGAATGAACATATTACAGCCAGACAATTAGCAGAAGAAGCTTGCAAGATTGAGATAGATATTCTTAAAAAACCAATTGGCTATCAAGATCAATACGCTATTGCTTTTGGAGGGATTAATTTAATTGAATTTAAAGACGAAATTACTATTATTCCTAGTAAAAGACAATTTAACGATTTAATGCTTTTTTATACTGGTAAAACAAGAAATGCAGATAAAATTCTTGGTGAAATGAAATTAAATAAAGAAATTCTTGATGATAATAAGAATCTAGCTTATCTTGCAAATACTATTGGAAATATGGGAGATTATCTCGATACTTATTGGAATCTCAAAAAGAAACTTAATCCTTTAGTTACTACTCCTGAAATCGATGCAATGTACCAAACTGCTCTTGAAGCTGGAGCTGAGGGAGGAAAGATAGTCGGAGCAGGTGGAGGAGGATTCCTTTTACTGGTAGTTCCTGAATATAAAAAGAAGGAGATTAGACAGAGATTAAAACTTAAAGAATTGCCTTTTAAGTTCTCTAAATATGGTAGTCGAGTAGTATTTAATGATGAATAGTTTAATTAACAAAATTAAGAAAGCTAGATTTTGCTGGATTATAGGTAATGGGGGTAGTTGTTCTACAGCAGAACATTTTGCTACAGATCTTATTAAAAAAGGTTATAAAGCTATTTCCTTAACTAATAGTTCAATAATTACTATGCTCGCTAATGATTATGGTTATCCTTATATATTTAGAAAACAATTAGAAGTTTTAGCAAATGGAGAAGATTTATTGATAACTCTTTCTTGTAGTGGTAAATCTGAGAATATTTTAAATGCACAGAATGTATTTATTAATAATGGATGGAATTATTATGCTTTTCCTACTTTTGAAGAAGAAGGACATAAAGACTTTGGGATACTTGAAGATAAGCACTTAAAAATGTGTCATGAAATAGCAAAAATAGTATGAAAATAATTATAACTGGCTTCTCAGGATTTGTTGGTTCTCATCTAACAGAAAAGCTTTTAAAAGAAGGCCACGAGGTTATTGGAATAGATCGTAGTATTAAATGGGAAAATTTAATTGATCCAAAGAATCCAAAACTTAAAATTTATCATGAGAATCTGGAAAGTAATATAAGCGATCTATTTAAAGGGGTTGACCTAGTATTTCATTTAGCAGCTCTTACTCGCCCTCAATGGTCAATAGAACATGTTTCTGAAACTAATCAAGTTAATGTTGATGGAACTATTCGTGTTCTAGAGTATTGTCGAGATAATAAAGTAAAACGAATAATTTTTATGTCTAGTTCTAATTTATATGGCGAACAGGGTAAAGAAGCGATTTTAGAAACAGCTAAGCCTAATCCTATGAATCCATATGCTTTACAGAAATTAATTGGTGAACAATATTGTGAATTATTCTATAAACTTTATGGTCTAGAATATAATATTATTCGTCCTTTTAATATTTATGGACCACGAATGCCTATAAGTGGTTATTATACTTGTGCTGTAGCGACTTTTATTAATAAACTTCGAAATAATTTACCCCTAGAAATGTTTGGAGACGGAGAACAAAGAAGAGATTTTGTCTATATCGATGATGTAATAGATCAAATGATATTTATGTCTTTATCAACAGTTCATGGACAAGCATTTAATTGTGGCTCTGGTATTAATTATTCAATAAATGAACTGTACGAAAAAATCGAACATTTGATGAAGAAACAAATTGAACCAATAAGACTTCCAAGACAATCTGATCCTTCAAATACTTTAGCTGAGATTTATAAAGCAAAACTTTTACTTAAGTGGCGACCTAAAATAGGTTTAGATGAAGGATTAAGGAAGACAATTTATGAATAAGATAGGAATTGTAGGGTTCGGCTGGGTCGGAAAAGCAATGAAGCAACTTTTCCCTGAAGCCGTTCTCTATACAAGAAAAATGGGGCTTAAGGAAGATATTAATCAATGTGATATTGTTTTTATTTGTGTTCCAACACCTTTAAAAGATGGAAAACTTGATACTTCAATTGTTGAAGAAATTATAAATTGGTGTGAAGCAGACTTAATTGTTATCCGTTCTACAGTTAATCCAGGTGATTGTTACCGATGGATTCATCATTATAAGAAAAAGATTCTTTTTCAGCCAGAATATCTAGGTGAAACACCAAATCATCCTCTTTTAAATGAGAAATTTACACCATTTATTATCATTGGTGATTATGCTCATGATAAATTAAATAGTACTAAGTTAATACAATTATATCAAACTATATATAATGCTAATATTAAAATACGTCAAGTAAGTATTCTAGAAGCAGAAATTATTAAATTAAGTGAGAATCGCGCAATAGCTTTTAAAGTAATGCAATGTCAAGAATTATATGATGTTTGTGAAAAATCTGAAGTGGATTACTATACTATTCGTGATGCTGTATATGGTGATGATCCTAGATTTAATCTTTGGTGGACATTCGTGTATCCTGACAAGAGAGGTTTTAATTCTTCTAAATGTTTAGTTAAGGATGTACCTGCTTGGTGTGCTTGGGCTGAAAGTTGTGGTATTGATCCGAAATTAACACAAGCTTTAGTAGATAGGAGTAATGAATATGCAAGTTGATTTATCAGTTCTTATACCAGCTCTTAATGAAGATATGCTTGATAGAACAATTCAAGACGTTCTTGAAAATATTCAAGGTAAGACTGAAATTATCGTTGTTCTTGATGGATATTTACCAAATCCTTCATTAACTGTTAATGATCCAAGAGTTACATTAATTTATAATCCAGAGCCTAAAGGACAACGAGGGGCAACAAATCAAGCTGCAAAACTTGCTAAAGGAAAATATGTAATGAAAAGTGATGCTCATGTTGCTTTTGATAAAGGTTTTGATATTAAAATGCTTGAAGCATTTAAAAAGCTTGATGATAATGTAACAATGATTCCTATTTTAAGAAATCTTCATGCTTATGATTGGGTTTGTGAAAATAATCACCGTAGATATCAAGGTAAAAAAGGAGTTTGTCCTGAATGTGGTAAATCTGAAAAGCAAGATGTAGTTTGGATAGCAAAATCTTCCCCTTCACGATTTACTTTTACTTTTGATCGAGAGCCACATTTCCAATATTGGGGAGAACTTGCTAAACGTCCAGAAAATATAAAAGGTGCTTTATGTAATGATGAAACTTATGACACGAATTTAAGAGAAACATTAACTATTCAAGGGTCTTGTTTTATGCTTACTAAAGAAAGATATTTTGCTTTAGATATTTGTAGTGAAGATTTCCATTCATGGGGAGCACAAGGAATAGAAGTAGGATGTAAAACATGGCTCTCTGGTGGACGAGTTATCGCTAATTTAAATACTTGGTATGCTCATATGTTTCGAACAAACAACTTCGGTGGTTTTCCCTATTCTAATCCTGAAAGTTTAATTGAAGAAAATAGAGAATTATCGAGAAATCTTTTTATCAGAAACAAATGGCCTAAAGCTATTCATTCTTTTGAATGGTTAATTAATAAATTTAATCCTCCAGGATGGGAAAATTATGAACCGGGGAAAACCAGAGGAATTATCTATTATACAGACAATGAATTAACTCAACAAATTGCAAAACCCTGTCAAGAACAATTAAAACAAATCAGTCAAGAAGATCGATTACCTATTGTCACAGCTTCACTTCATAAAAAACTAGACTTCGGAGTTAAGAATATCGTTTTTCCTTCTCTTAAACGAGGCTATTATTCAATGTTTAAACAAATCTTAGGAGCTTTAGAAAACAGTCAGTCAGATATTATCTTTTTTACTGAAGCAGATGTTCTCTATCATCCATCCCACTTCGATTTTGTTCCTCCTGAGAAAGATACCTTCTATTACAATCAGAACGTATGGTATCTCAGACAAGATGGTCATACACTTCATTATGATGTCAATCAACTTTCAGGACTTTGTGTTTATCGAGAAGCAGCATTGATTCATTTTAGAGAACGATTCGAACGATTACAAACTGAACCCTTTACAAGACATACCGGATTTGAACCTTTCACGCATAACAGAGTTCATTGGAATAATACCTTTAAGCTTGACACTTGGATATCTGAATTGCCGAATGTAGATATACGATTTGGAGTAAATGCAACAGGAATGAGATGGAAAAAAGAAGAATATCGTAATCAACAATTACTTATTAATTGGCAAGAAAATGAAAACTTTCAAATTCCTGGATGGTCTGATTTACAAAAGTTGTTTTCAATTCCCCTTTGATGTAATCTAGAGCTATGGCTCAAGTCATAAATACCACTCTTTATACAGATTCTAACCTTCAAGAATATTATCAATTAGAGAATTTAACTGGTAAAAATGGAAATACTTTAACCAATAATAATACTGTCCAATTTAATGCTGCAAGATATGCTAATGGTGCAGATGGTCTTACTGGAAATACAAATAAATCTTTAAGTTTAGTAAGTAGATTAGCTTATTTGGGTGGAGCCTATGCAATTTCATTTTGGATCAAACTACGAGATGAAATAGCCGTTGATTCTTATGATTTTTTAGAACTTGTTGATGGAACAACTACAGATACCTCATTACTTATTTCTTATGAATATAATGGTGGTACAAGAAGAATAAATGCAGGAAGACTTCGTGGAGGTGTAGCTTTTGATAATGTTACATATAATATTGATCTTGGTACTTCTGCCTTTCATCATATTGTTTTAACCTATGATGGTTCAACTATTCGTTTATATGTTGATGATGTTGATAGAGGAAATATTTCTTCATTGGGAAGTGGATCAGGTTTAACAGATGGACTTTCTATTTTAACTGGGAGAGCAGCTGTGCATTATTCCCCAGTAATTATTGATGATTTAGTATTTTTTAATCGTAATCTTACTTCAACAGACGTAGGAATATTATTTAATGATGCTGCTAGTGCTTCAGCAAGTCTTTCATCTTCAGCGTCGCTTTCACCTTCGGCATCACTTTCACCAAGTAGTAGTGCATCAAAAAGCGCTTCAGCTTCTCAAAGTTCTTCAATATCAGCTTCGCTTTCACCTTCAGGAAGTCAAAGTCCTAGTGCATCAGAAAGTGCAAGTGCAAGTGCGAGTAGTTCACCATCTTTAAGTCCTTCAGGAAGTAATAGTGCTTCTATTTCACCTTCGGCTAGTGCATCAGCATCTCCAAGTGCAGGATTTGAAGATTTTACACGAGAAGAAAATATTACTTTACCAACTAATGATAATGATTTATTGACTGTTTATACAGCTGAAGAAGTAATAGATGTTTCTACATATAACGGTATCAGAGTAGGTCAAACAGGAGATATGAAATATATGATTCATCAATTTAAAACCTTTACGAGAGATATCACAGATGACCCTACAGTGCTTTGTAAAGGTCAATCAACTCTTTCAGCAGTTTTATCAACTATTTATCTACAAATATTTAATCAAAGTTCAGGATTATGGGAAACTCTTGATAATGATAATACAACTATAGAAAATACAGATTTTCGTTTAGCTGGAGATATTAATAATTTTACAAATTATCGAGATAGTTTAGGATTAACAAGTTGTCGAGTATGGCAATTAGCAATATGATAAAACTATTTTTTAATATATTAATCACTATTTTTTGGGAAATAAGGAGGGCTAAATAATATGGCAACAACTTTTATTGAACCAGGTGGAGATGCAGACTTTGGAACAGGGCTTTGGGCATCAGTTAATGGCGCTCCTGTTGTAGCGACTGATTTTGTTCATGGGGGACATGTAAAATCCATAAAATATCCTGCTGCTGGAGCTAATTATGTAAGGACAATATCTGGGGCATTAGCTGATGCTGGATCAAGATTTAATATTTGGATATATCTTGTTGCATTGCCATCTGCTACGTCAACTATTATTAGTTTAACTCTTTCAGATGGTACAACTCCTTGTCAGCAATTTAGATTAACAAGTGCAGGAATACTACAATTTTGGGATGGAAGCGCTGCTCAGTTAGGCGCAGATATTCAAACTTTGTCTACTGGTCAATGGTACAGAATATCTCTTGCTTACACAATCACTTCTAGTACTGTTAATAGATATGAGATTTTTATAGATGGAGTCTCAAAATTATCTATAACAAATGCAACAATAAATACAACAGGAACAAATGTACTTAGGATTGGAAATATTTCCAATAATGCATCGTTAGATTTTAGATCAAGTGACCATTATATAGATAATTCAAATGCTTTAACTGATCCAGGTAATATTTGGGTTACTGCTAAACGTCCAAATGCAAATGGAACAACAAATGGATTTACAACTCAAATTGGCTCAGGTGGATCGGGATATGGATCAGGACATTCTCCTCAAGTTAATGAAAGACCAAATGATGATACTAATGGATGGTCAATTGTTACAGTCGCTTCAGCTATTACTGAAGAATATAATATTGAAGCAGTAGGAACAGGTGATCTTAATCTTACATCAGCAACCATTGTAGACTACATGGGATGGTTACGTACTAAAGCTCTTACTAGTGAAACAGCGCAAATTATTGTAAACAATGTTAATACAAATATTTCAATAACTTCAAGTATTGCATTTTATACAAAGATTGCAGGATCAACAACTTATCCAGCAGGAAGTGGAACAGATATAGGTATAATAAGTGCAGCAATTGCTACTACAATTAGTCTTTATGAATGTGGTGTTATAGTTGCATATATTTCTACTATTGGTTCATCCTCAGCGAGTGCGAGTAGTTCTGCATCACAAAGTCCTTCAGCAAGTCTTTCACCTTCTGCTTCTCTTAGTCCTTCAGGGAGTGCTAGTGCCAGTGCTAGTAAATCTCTTAGTCCCTCTGCTTCACTTTCTCCAAGTGGTTCTCAAAGTCCTTCTTCTAGCGCTAGTAAATCTGCGTCTGCAAGTTCATCAGCTTCAGCTTCAGCTTCAGCTAGCGCTTCTTTGAGTCCAAGTGCCTCTCAATCACCATCTGCTAGTCTTTCGCCTTCATCTTCAGCTTCTGCAAGTAATAGTGCAAGTTTGAGTCCTTCTGGCTCTTTAAGTCCCTCTGCGTCTCTATCACCAAGTAGCAGTGCTTCAAAAAGTGCCTCTGCTAGTGCAAGTTCCTCTCAATCTTCAAGTATTAGCCCAAGTCTTTCCCCTTCTGGGTCGCAAAGTCCTAGTGGCTCTCTTTCACCAAGCGCAAGTCTTTCACCTAGTGGATCTCTTTCTCCCTCAGCTTCTGCGAGTGCTAGTGAATCAAAATCTCAATCACCAAGTGCTAGCTTAAGTCCTAGTGGAAGTCAAAGTCCTTCTGGTTCTCAGTCGCCTTCAGGATCTCTTTCACCTTCTGCATCAGCGAGTAAATCTGCTAGTGCAAGTGAAAGTAAAAGTGCTTCTAGTAGTAATAGTGCTTCGTTAAGTCCTTCAGGTTCACTTTCACCAAGTTCTTCTAATTCTGCCTCAGCAAGTGGAAGTTCTAGCGCTTCTCTTTCTCCTAGTGGTTCTCAATCACCTTCAAGTAGTATATCGGCTTCTCAATCACCTTCTTCAAGTATTAGTGCAAGTCAAAGTGCATCAGAATCTAAATCTCAATCTGCTTCTCAAAGTGCATCAAATAGTGCAAGTCTTTCACCATCAAGTTCAAATAGTCCATCACTTTCACCTTCTGCTAGTATTTCTGCATCTGTAAGTTCATCAGAATCTAATTCAACTTCAGCTAGTACAAGTCCTTCACCTCAACAATGGGAACTTTCTATCGATTATTTTGTTATTACCCGAATGACTAAGTTCACTGATGAACTGGTATTGCAGAGTACAATCTTTGCCGGTGATGAATATATCGTCCAAACAACAACTTTTATAGATGAATTAGTTGCACAAGATACAGAATTTTCGGACGAATACAAAATTGCAGCTAACCCATGATATAATAAATTAATGAAGAAAATTAAACTTTCAGGAATAATCGGTAAAGGAAAATATACTTTAGTAGATGATAAAGATTTCGATTTTTTGAATCAATGGACATGGCATTTATTAAAAGGTGGATATATTGTTAGAACAAAAATAATTGGGAAAAGAATAAATGGTAAACAACAAACAAAATGTATTTATATGCATCGTTTAATTATGAATACTCCGATTGATAAACAGGTAGATCATATAAATCATAATAAATTAGACAATACACGAGAAAATCTACGTAATGTAAGTATTACCCAAAATCAACAAAATAGGTTACTTAGTAAGAATAATACTTCAGGCTATACTGGAGTAGTTTTACATAGAAGTTGGAGAATTTATAAAAATAAATTATATGAATCTTTTAAATGGCGAGCTCTAATTGTAGTAAATAAAAAAACTATTATGTTAGGTTCTTTTAAATCAATCCAAGCCGCTTGGTTAGCCCGTAGATGGGGAGAAAGGTTGTATTATGGCCTCTAGACCAAGTATACCTTCTTTCCAGATTTCAAAATTTCTTGGTGGGCAAAGTGATTTTGAAAATCGTGGAATAGCAGGATCATACAAAGGAAGTATGAATCTTGATATTCGTAAACAACGAGATACTCTTTCCTGTCAGTTTGCTTTAAAAGATGAACTTACATTGGGTCAATTACCTGCTCAAGCATATGTAACTATTGCTGCTTCTGATGGACAATATTATGTTTTCTGTTATAACGGAGATATTTATCGAAGAAAAGCAAATGGATCATGGTTAGTTGGTAGTGGTTTAGGTCCTGTATTTACTGATACTCATGAAAGTGGACAAATTATTGGAGCTACTGAATGGTATGATAGTGCAGGATTTACTTATTTAGTTTGGGCAACACCTACAAGACTTAATATTAAAAAAATAGCAGGAACTGGATATACACAAGTAGAACCATGGACTGATGTTAATATTGCTTCCACTGGAACTTGGCCAAAAACTAATCTTACTTCTACTGATTGGCATACAATGACTATTGCTAATGGGGTACTCCAAATTGCTAATGGTAATGTAATGGCACTTATTGGTTATGATCTCTCTTATACAAATAATTCTCTTGTCTTGATACCTGGCAATGCTGCTAGATGTATTTTAGAACGAGGTAAATATGCAGTCATAGGTTGTCGTAAGACCGATGGAAAAGATGAGACAACACTTTTTGATTGGGACGGAGTTGGATTATCTTGGAATGATAAAGGAATTATTAAGTTCGGTGGTTTAAATTCAATGATTGATACAGAATTAGCCATTGCACAACTTGGAACTAATGGGCAATTCTATATTAGTGATTTTAATACTCCAATTCCTTTTAGACAAATACGGGGAGGGGGACAATCTGATCCTGATGGGATTTGTAGTTATCATGGAATGGCACTTATTGGAATTTTTGGTAATACAAATTTAGTTGATCAAAAATATTGTAATGGTATTTATTCTGTAGGACGTATTAATAAAAACGCTCCTATTGTTCTTAATCTAGAGTATCAATTAACGTGTGATGAAATTTATTCAGTCAAAACAATAGGTACAGATATAATAATAGTCTATAAATTAAACGGACAATATGGAGTGAAACTTATTGATACTGGAACCTATGCAAGAGCTGTCTATCAGAGCTTAGATCTTGTCGCTCCAGCTAAAGGCAATCCATTAGGAAGACTCTTAAGTTGGGATAGAATCGATCTAGAGTGTCCTCCGCTTCCCCCTGGGACAGCTATTGAAGTATGGAGAAAAATAGATAAAGCAACAAGTGGTGGAACATATTCTGATGGCTGGTTACAATGCAATATGGAAGGTGGAGATGTGCAGTTTACAGGATCAGGTAAACAAAATGCAGTCTTCTATGCAGGAGAGAAAGCAAGGATTTGTGAAACACAAATAATTCTTATTCCAAGTGGAAATCGAACACCTGAGATAAATGAAATTAACTTTTATGAAAACATGGGAGGATAATTATGACACCTGAGGAAATTGTCGATCAGCCAATTATACTTTTAGATGGATCTATTATTGATTCAAGTGGTCAAGCTAGTAGTCCTTTAACACAATCTCCCACTACAGAATTAGATAAGAAATTCCCTCCAAGAATTGTTGCTCATGCGACAATAAGTGAATCTTTAGATACTGAAACAAAACGAATTAAAGGCGAATTTCAATTTGAATCGTTAGGTGCTTTTACTGTTCAATCTACTATTCATCCTTTAGCAAGTATTACTTACTCAGGGGATGGAATCATCGGAATTGACGCGAATGGTAATACTACTTTTAGTATAGATGGAGAAACAGGCGATGCTACATTTCTTGGAACATTGCAAGCAGGAACTCTTATAGGTGGAGATAATACAGTCATAATTGGTATTGGTGGAGCTGGTGGGGGTAGAATAGTACTTTATAATAGTGGAATTCCAAGTATATTAATTGGGGATTCTACTTAATGTCAAACGTATTTAAAGTTGCACTTCCTACATATAATGCAGAAACAGATATTAATCCAGATCACTTTGCACTTTTTGTAGACAATAGTATCGACTATATTCTTATTAAAGAAAAAACAAGAAATAGTCAAAGCGTTAATGGTACTGTAAATATTTCTCATAATTTAAGTTATGTTCCTTATTGTTTAGTTTTCGTAGAGATTTCAGCTGGTGTGTGGAGAAGATTATTTAGTCACCCTTTAGATGGTACTGGATATTGGTATGAAGTAAATAGTTCAAATCTTGTTTTAAAAAATACTACTGGTGTTGCTCAGACTTTTTCTTATTATATTTTTTACGACAATATAACATGACACAAATAATAGCTGTAGCAAAAATAGGAAATAATGTTCTAACCTCAACAAATCCAAATGATTTTGTTTTTCATTCTGAATATAATACTTTTAAAATAATTCTTGAGTCAACAAAATCAATTACTCTTGCTGCTGCTACGAATAATCAATCTTTTACGCAAGCTCACGGATTATCTTTCATTCCATTAGTTCATGGATTTGCTAAGTCAAGTGGGATAAGTAGAGTTTTTTTACCAAATGGGTTTGATGTTTTTGCTTGGAATAGCATTACAGGACAATTTGATACTGGAATAAATTTTAATTATATTACTGTAGATGCAACTAATATAACTTTTAATTTTGATAATACTAATGCTACTACTAAGGATATTAGTATTAGATATTTTTGCTTGGAGGATATAGCAATATGAGTAATAAAGTTATTGTCGCAAAATCTGGATTTAATGTCTTAACAGAAACTAATCCTAAAAACTTAAAATTTAGTTCTGACTATGGAACATTAAAATATTTTACTAAAACAACGAAAAATATTTCTTTTGATGCTAATGCTGGAGATATATCTTGTCACGGAACATATACTCATAATTTAGGTTATTATCCTTTTGTTGATGTTTTATGTAGGGTTTATATTGGCGCTCCAGCAGGTAATTATGAATATTGTCCATTTGCAGGCGCTGGAGCTGTTGTTTTTTATAGTGCTAATTATATTATTACACCTACTACCATTGAATTTTATGGACAAATTAATGGAGTTTCGACTAGTATATGGAATTTTGATTTTCTAGCTTTTGTTTATAAAAATAATTTAAATCTTTAAATTAGACAATTGATATAATTAGTTGTATTATTCAAATATGACCTTAGAAGAAAAAGTTAAAGAAATAAATAAAGATCTTCAACCGCTTCTTAAAAAACATGGTCTTCAAATGCAAGGCATCCCTTATTCTCATATCTATAAATCGTTTCCTCAATCTGTACAATTAGCATTAAAAGTATTAGAAGAATATCAAATACAGCTTGTTGTAGGATTTAAGGAAATAAAGGAGGAAACAAAATAATGGCACTTTCAACACGAGCTGAAATTGAAACAGAAACAGTTGCACGAGCGATGATCGCTAACAATAGTTTAGCTATGCCAGCTTCTCGAATAACTGAAGTTACTAAACAATCAAATAATTGGAGTGGAACACTTCATTTTTGGCCAATTCTTTCTAGATCACGATACTTTTCATCTAAACCCAATGCTCAATCATCAACTCCTATTCTACCTTTAGCTTATGATTATTATGATTATCCTACTGACTTTTTAACTGGAAGTGTTTCAAGGCTTTACTTTAGTGGCCTTAAATACGAAAAGAAAGCTTTTCAAGATTTTCTTGATTATGTAGATGAAAGTCGAACAAATGATAGTCCTCCTGATCCTACTAAAAGATATTTTGCTGAATATGGGAGACAATTCTTTGTTTGGCCAACTGTTACAGTTGCAGGAACGAATGATGGGTTAGTATGGGGGAATATTCAACCTCCAGATTTAACTAATAGTACTGATAAAACGATCTTCTCTCAATGGGATGATGCAGGAAATGAAGCGATTGTTAAAAAGAATTTAAGCGTCTTATTTGAAAGACTTGATTCAGGTTTTGCAGCGGTTCAAAAGACAGAAGCTACTCAATTATTACAGGTAATATGGAATAAAGTAATTGCTACAAATCAAAAAGCCCAGCGTCTTAATCATGCTCGATTTAACACGATAGATATGTTTGGAGCAAATGCAGGCATGAGCCAAATAGGTAACTTTTTTGGAATACCAGATGTAATTACATGAGAAATAATAAAGGACAATTTATAAAAGGATTTAGTCAAATTGTTTTACAGAAAACAAGAAATAAAATTAGTGAAGCCTTAAAAGGTCATTCTGTGGATCAAGAAACAAGAGCAAAGATTAAAAATACATTAACTGGTAGAAAATTATCTCCTGAACATCGTAATAAATTAAAAGAAATTATGTCGAAAAGAGACCAAAATGGAATAAATAATCCTAATTATAAGCATGGTTTGCGATTAGATAGAACTTATATGAATTTTCAAAAATATAAAAATAAATTAAAGAGAAGAGGAATAAAAGCTTTACATACATTAGAAGAATGGGAACAATTAAAGAAAACATATAATTTCATGTATCTTTGTTGTAAAAAAACTGAACCAAAAATTAAACTAACAAAAGATCATATAATTCCTCTTTCAAAAGGTGGAACAGATAATATTTGGAATATTCAACCTTTATGTGGAAGTTGTAATAGTCAAAAATGGGCTATTGAAATTGATTATAGAGAAAGGTTGGTAATTTAATGGCACAGAATATGGCTCAATCTAATATTGCGCTTCTTCCAGCGTGGCGTGCTATTCCTGGAAACGAAAATTCTGATCTTCCCGTGGGCTGGAATGGCCCTGGGGGAAGTGCAGATAGACCTACGGTTGGACCTAATGCTGTTGCAGCACCAGTTGTTCAACCTAGCCAACCAGCAGTAGCTCAACCAGTAGTAACTCAACCACAACAAAGTCCTAATCTTGGAGTAAATAATGGTCAACCTACTTTTGATTTAGTGGCAGCAACAAAAGCAGCTTATGAAACACCAGAAATTCAAGCAGCTCAAAAAGCTATTACAGATCGTCAGGCAGCACTTGCAACAGCACAAACAGGAATAAATGATGACCCATTTTATAGTGAATCTCGAAGAGTAGGCGAACAAAGAAAACTTCAAGATCAAGCTAATAGAGATATTGGGGTACAGCAAAACCTTCTTAATTCATTAAAAACAGATGCACAAATTAAATTAAATGCTCAACAAGGACAATATGATATTAATGAACAGGCATATAAGACAAGCTTAGATAATTTTAATAATATTGTTTCTCAAGGTGGTTTAGATAACGCCAGTGATTCAGATATTGCTAACTGGGCAATACAAACTGGTATACCTACCTCAATGATTAAAAGCATTCAACAACAGTCTGTTAAAAAAAATAATTCTTCCGAGAAAGCTTCGATTCAACCGTTTACTGATAATCAAGGCAATATCACTATTCTTGCTATTGATCCAACTACAGGAAAGATTATTAATCAAACAATTATTCCAGGTGCAGGAAAAGAAAGTAAACCAGTAATATCTGGAGGCGGAAAACCACTTTCAGCAGCAGATCAAAAAGTAGCTGATACCCAACAAAATATGAAAAATGTAACAGCAGCAGCAAAAGCAGGAGCGCAACTAAAAGAATTAGTCGATCATTATAAATCCGTTCTTTCAATAGATGATATTTATCGAATCTATAATAGTAATGCTAAAACTCCTGCTAAAGAATCATTAGCAAGTATAAAAACTGGTCGATATGCAAATATAGCTAATTCAGGATGGCAACCAGCAATAAAACCAAAATAAGTATGTATGACAGTTATAACTTGGCAACCAGGACAATCTACTCCTTCTACTCAATCTAATTCCCCTGGTGTGGTGAATTGGATTCCTCAACCTGCTAAAGTTACTTCACCCTCAACAATAAAAGTAGGTCAAACTCCTCCAGGTGGATTTAAAATCGGAGATATATTTAATGCTGGACAAACTGCTATTAAGGCAGTGAAAGATTTTACTATTAAATATCTTCCCGAACAATACAAACAAGCAAAAGCATTGGGTTTAGATCCATTAAATGAGAAAGCTGATACTAGTAAAGTTTGGAGTACTTATTTAGATGATCTAGATAAAAGTACGGGTCAAGCAGGATTAAGTTTACGAAAAGTTTTTACAGAACCAACTGTTTCTAAAAAAGTAGGACCATTAGGTTCAACAATCGCACAAACAGGAGGAGCAATTGGAGCGCTTTTATTCCCTACCCATGCTTTAGAAAATTGGAAAGGAAACCCAGGGCAAGTAGCTAATATCGGTTCCATAAGTAAAGCATTAGATATTGCTTTTGAGACACTAGGTGAGGGAGGAAAAGCTGTCGGATATAAAATCGTTGATACGTTACATAATAATAAGTGGCTAAACGATCAACAAGCAAAAGATGTTCGTGAAGGTGTAGGGGATGTAGGAAGTTTGGTAGCACAACTTTTAGTCTTTGCAAAAGCAGGGAAACGACTTGAAGTTGATCCAATAAAAGCAGGGGAGATTATTCAAAAACATGGTCCAGTAGATGGAGCAGTGATTATAACAAAAGCAAAACAAATAGTAACAAAAAAAACAAACGAACTCACTCCTGGTAAAACTCACACGCCAGAAGAAGTGACAAATCACGTTATTAATTCAGGTATTCAAGACACTCCAGAAGGGAAAAACCTTTTAAAGACAGCAGCACAAGCGCAAAAACAAGGAGTTAATGTAACGATAGAAAAAACAATTGGTCAATTACAACAAGAACATCAAGCACTAGACCTTACGAAATATGAAAACGCCTATAACGCAAAAGATACTAAAACACTTGACGAATTAGCAACAAAATATCCAAATGATGCTCGATTTCAAGTTCATGTAAATAACTCAAAATCTAATATAAAAGTAACGAAAATAGGTCAAGAGATTGAAGCAAAAGCTATTGAAGATAAATTAACAACTGGTTACTCACAATTAGCGGGCTATAATTCTTCAACCTTTAAAGAACAAGCCAAAATGACTTCAGATTTCTTTAATAATCATTACGATCAAGTAGAAAAGATAATCCATAATCAAGCCCCTCTACCAAAAGACATGAAAGCTGGTGCATTTATTTCAGCAATGGAAGAACATCTTAAAAACAATCCTAATCCTGAACTTTTAAGAGATTTGGCTAAATCGAATGTTGTTTCAGAAACAGGAGAACACGCTTCAGAGTTAAGTTTCTTACGAATGAGAGATCCTTATTCTCCAATTTCTCTTATGAATAAAATTCAAAATGATCGTAAAGCAGTTATCGAAGAGAAAAATGGTGAATCACTGGATAAAACTACTACAAAGGAGATCAAAAAGATACAAGCTAAAGTAAAAACTCCTGATAAAAATGATTGGACTACTTTTATTTCTAGTATAAAATGTTAATATGTTTTGTTTAATACCTAAATACGTTGATAGCTTTCTAAAAGGACTCAAGTCTGGGGAAATTGACCCGATTAAGTTAAGTAAAATGGAAAGTGGAGATCGAAATACCTACTTAGGTAAGTATGTAGGAGAAAACGCGAAGGAAGTAAATGCGCTTTTTGAATCTAAATTACTCTTGAAGAATCAAAAACAAGGTTATATCACTTGGGCTAAGAAAGTCTCAGGTATCACTCTGGTAACAAGAAGAAGTTTAATAGACCGAATTGGACGAATGGATAAAATCTTAAATCCTGCTGATGAAAAAGCATTTCTTAAAGATTTAGCTTCGACAAAAATCGGTGCTGATATTAGCTTAGAAGAAGCACAAAAGTTAGGAGATCTTTCCTCAAAAGTTCAAGATGCTAAAAAAGATCTTATCGAAGATTCAACTAATCAGAAGAAACAAATCGCTTATGGTGAGAGAATTTTTGACATCCAACAATATCTTATAGAAATAAATCCTCATAAAGCGAGTATATTATTAAATCTCGCAGGAATACCTAGAAGTCTTGTAGCAAGCTTAGATTTTGTTTCCGCACCATTTAGACATGGATTTTTCTCGATGTCTGATCCTGCTTGGATTAAAAACTATCTTCAAATTCCACGACTTTTAATGAGTGAAAAAGCTTTTAGAACTCGGATGGGGAAGATTTATGGACATCCTTATTATGATAATTTAATTAAAGGAGGACTTAAAATCTTTCAAACAGGTGGAGAGCTTTCAAAACAAGAAGAACAATTTGCTTCAAACCTCTTAGATAAATTTCCCATTACTAAAGGTTCTAAGAGAGCTTATACAGGATTTTTAAATGGTTTACGAATGGATTTAGGAATTAAGTTATTAAAAGCAGCAGAACTTCGAGGAGATGATATCAGCGGCAATTCTAAATTAGTTAAAAACTTCTCAACGATGATAAATAATATGACCGGGGCTGGAAGCTTGGGAAAGTTTGAATCCGCAGCACCAAAGATAAATATGGGAATCTTCTCAGCAAGAATGCAGGTAGCAAGATTTAATATGCTTAATCCATGGACATACTTAAATCCTAAAACTCTTCCAGAAGCTCGTTTATTTGCTTTAAAGAATTTAGTCGGAAGTTTAGCGATTAGTGGAATTTTATTAGGATTGGCTAAAATGGCAGGCAATCCTGTCACTACCAACTCTAATAGTACAAACTTTGGAGAAATTAAAGTAGGGAATTTAAACATCGATACCACCGGAGGAAATAGGACTTATATCACTTTTCTCTCACGAATGTTATCAGGACTCTATGTGAGTCGAAGTGGGAAAACAACAAAATTAGATATAGGATCATATAAGCCTTTAACCAGAAAAGATCTTGTTGTGAGTTTTGCAGCCGGAAAAGTCGCACCGGGATTAGCTTCAGTATTAGCTGATTATTTACTTTCTACCCAAAAGACTATCCAAGCTCCTCGAATGGACGCATTTGGGAATAAAGTTGATGTCCCTAATGAACTTAAAAAACAACTCTTACCAATGAATATCACTAATGGCATGGATATGTTTGAAGCAGATCCTAACAATACAGCTCTTGGAATTATTTTAGGATTATTTGGTCTTCCTGTATCTACAACAAAGCCTAAATAAGATTAAATTTGACAAATGAATAAAATAAGAGAACAATATGGATTTAAACCTAAAAAAGCAGCGAAAATAAATTCAAGTTTATGAAATTTGATTATTTGATTACATTGCCTTTAATAAGAAAATCTTTTCTAAGAATAATTTTATTAATAATTAT
>Ga0137366_10000101_pt1 | contig 43421 bp, 61 predicted proteins | sample SagtaG_8_FD_104938 | JGI IMG/M metagenome (GOLD analysis project Ga0137366, IMG submission 104938) | Vadose zone soil microbial communities from Sagehorn Ranch, Mendocino, California, USA - Sage1_L_60_16 metaG | ecosystem: Environmental > Terrestrial > Soil > Vadose zone | place: USA...
CGCGGACCATTACGTGGTCCGGTTGGTGCAAGGTCGAGGACTGGCGGGCGGCTTAGCCAGCCCTGAAGAGGGCGCGCCAGTCGAGTCCGGCCAGAAGGAAATGCTGGCCCAACCACAGCCATAAGCCCAGGCCGATGAAGTAGATCGGCGGGGCCGACTGGATGACCGGACGTAGATGCGCGGTCAACTCGTTGTGCGAATGGTTGACCAGCGTCCAGGTTTCGAGGACGAAGAAGAACGCGATCCATGCCAGCCAGGCGACAGTCCAGCCATCGAACTTCCAGGCAGACCAGTTAACCATTCCCGCCTCCGGTCTTGAATCCGAACCAGGCCGCGGCCAGTCCAGCCACAGGACTGGCCGACAGCGCCGTCCAGAACTGCCAGCGCTTAGCGCCCCGCGCCTCAAGCGCATCCAGGCGAAGGTTGGCCACCGCGATGTGCGTGTCCACCTTCTTGTCGACCGCCACCAGCAAGTCGTAGATCTCATCCGTAGTCTTCACGCTCTACACCTGCTTCAGGATGACGTTCAGCGTGCCGCCGAACTTGTTCGACGCCGACAACCCCACGTCCTGCCGGAACTGGGCACGCGTGACCTCGGCCTGATAGTTGATGCCCAACACCCTGTCCTGCACCGTCACCTGCTCCGAACGCCGCGCCAACGCCTGCAACGGCAGAAACCGGTCCCTCGCATACCCCAGATAGCCGACCTCCGGCTGGCCGATCGGGGTTTCCCGATCCCAACACATCAACGGCAACGTCACCTCGGGGAATCTGGTCGGCACAGGCTTCGCCTTCATCTGCCAGCTGCGCAACAGCACACCATTCCCAGCGCCGGCGTCCCGCAACGTGAAATGCAGGCGGAACGCCTGGCTCGCGGCCAGGCCCTGGCAGGAGAACTCGTAGTTTTTGGCGCCGCCCATGATGTTGAACTCGACCGTCTCGGCTTCCGCGTTCTCAACCACCACGGTCAGCACCGAATCGACGCCACCCACCACAGGGAAGTCGCCCTCCACCGTGATGTAGTGCAACCGCTTAGGCTCGGTCGTGCCGAAGCGGGCCCACGAAGTGGTTAACGTGGCCGTGTTCGGCGCGTACGATGGCTGGCTGATGAGCTGACCGGCCGAGGACGTGGCGAACACGAGCCCGCCCACGTACACCTCAATGTCGGTCAGCTCATCGCTGGGATCAGCGCCCACACCCGTGCCCGCGCAGGCATAGGCGTAGCCGCCAACCTGATCGATGGACGTGGACAAGTCAATCCACCACACGCTGTCCCGCGCCCCCACGTAGATGAGCGTCCCGTCGCCCGTGAGCGACGTGCACGGGGTGTCCTTGATGAGCAGTGTCCCCATCTGCGGTTGGCCGTACGGGGTGAACGAGCCCACGCGGCAGCCGTTGGTGGTGGCTAGCGCGAACAGGGAACCCACATAGAAGAAGACGTCGTTGACGAGTTCCCGCGGCGGCATGCGCAGCTGCACCACGGGCGGGCCCAACACGATGGTGCCGGCCGACTCGGCCACCGACATGGATGACACGTCGGATCGGGTACCGCTGTAGCCGCTGAGGTAGATGCCGTTCGGGCCTTCCGACACCGACGTGTAGATGTAGTCGGTGCTGGGGTTGATGTAGTGGGCCGCACCCACCGCAACGGGCGGCACCGAAGGGTTGGGGTCCAGCTCGTACACCTTGTTGGCGACACACACGATCAGCCGTTGCTTGGCGAACCCCATCGTGACTGGGCCGGTGAAGGTGAGGGTGTGCGTGTTGGTGGCCACGCCCGCCGAGTTGACCCGGTAGATCTTGTCTGCGATGGCGACATACACGTTCACGCCATCCGTGGTCATGGCGGTCGGGACACCCGACGCGCCCAACGTGATGGTTGTGGACCCGGTCAGGCCGGGCAGGGTGGCCGCGAAGATCTGGTTGGCGCTGGTGCTGGCTGTCACCAGCTTCGGCGTGCTCGCCCACGTGACCTGCTCGCACAGGCCGCGGCCCAGCGCGGCCGACGTGAACTGGCCGGCGATGCCCAGCTCGCCCGGCACATGTGGGTAGGCAGCCGACGACGTATCAAAGCGGATACGTGAGACGTCGGGGTCTCCCGAGTCGATGTAGCGCTGGCCGGCGCCACCGTGGAAGCTGGACTGGCTGCGCAGCCACCAGTCACCGAAGCTGTTTTCGCCCGCCTGCTGCGAACTGTCGAACTGTTCCTTCTCCGAGGTGCGCAGGTCGTACAGGAGCGGGTCCTCCTGCGACGGGTCCACCCGGAACGGGATGCCGCCGATCACGACGTCGGGCTGCGTGCGGCCCTGCTCGATGAGCGCCAGCAACTGCCCGGAAAGTACGACCGGAACCGTTGGGGGCAGGGTGTTGGTGGCCACTATGTCACCGTCCACTCCACCGACATGTACGACTGATTCTCGCTTATCACGTTGGTGTTTATTGAGCCGCCCGCATTGTGCCAGGCCTCCAGGCGGATGATGTCGCCAGCCGAACAGTCCGTGGTGATGGACCGGGCCGGAACGACAAGGTTGACGGACGAGTCGTTGGCTACCGCGCACGAGCCCCGTGCGATCGGGGACCCGTTGCGGGTCCACCGCACCTGCCGACCGCCGCCCACCGCAGCATCGAACGCCATCCCGCCCCGCAGCTTGTACTTGCCCGACCAGCCCGTGGGGATCACATACTCGGCGGCGTTCGCGGCGTGCCCGTTGTGCGAGTCGTAGTCTTCGGTTTGGAACAGTAGCGCCGTGAACGTGCTGGACCCGATCGACTGGAGGGTGCTTTGCCGCAGCTCCGCCCGCGGCACGAACGGTGCGGTACGCACCCACGCCGACCCGTTGTAGCGGTACATCATGCGCTCAGCCGCAACCCACACAAGCTGATCAGTGATGGGGCTCACCACGTCGGTGGTGGCGTCCACCTCGATGATGGCGCGCTTCCCGCCGTAAGCAGTGACTTGTCCCACCGCCGCCAGGTTGGCGGCCGTCACGTCGCCCGACGCGGTGACAGTTCCAGCGGTCACCGTGCCCGTCAAAGTCGAGGTGCCGTCCACGATCAGGTTCGCGTCAGTGTCGATGTTGCCGTTGGCGTGGATCGTGCCCGTCGCCGTCACGTTGCCGGAGGCGGTGACCGTCGGTGCGCTCACCGTTCCGGAAGCGGTGACGGTGGTGGTGCTGACGCCACCGTTGAGGTTCGCCGCACCCGACACGGTCACCGCGCCCCCGGCCGTGACCGCCCCATCCAACTGGGTGGTGCCGCGGCTGCGCAGCCCCGGCCGCGTCGAGGCGCTGGGCGTGAGGTCAACGGTGCCATCGTTGAATACCTGCACCCGGTCCGTGCCGGACTGCTGGAGCAGGAACCCGCGGCGGTCAACGTCGCCCGCCGTGTTCTTGTGCACGAACCCGTCCCGCGCCGACGCGTTGTCGGCCACCGACTCGTAGGAGGCGGTCACGCCAACCGGTAGGGCATCGGTGAAGTTGGATTTGTGGGCGCCCCGGAACGTCTTGTCCTGCACCGTCTGGGCGCCCTGCGTGCCCACCACCACCCCGGTCACGCCGTGGGCGTTGGTGGCCGCCATGTGCTGCTCTGTGCGGTTGAAGAAGTCCGCGGGCACCGGATGCTCGAACGAGACGCCGGCACCGTGCGAAGTGGCGGCCGTGCCACCCTGCCCGCGAGCGATGGTCAGGACCGCCCCGGCCACGTTGGTGACCCGCACGATCTCCGCCGAGGCGGTCCCCTTCTCCAGCTCGCCCCAGAACGGGGCGGCAGGCCAGCCCGTGTAGGAGGCCACCGTGAAGGTGAGATCGGATGGCCCGACCGGCGCCGCGGTCGTGGCCGTGGATGCCGTGTTGACGTAGTTCTCGCCGCTCACGATGCCAGCTCCTTGTGGGGGCGGACCGGCCAGCGGTCCAACAGTTTGCGGCGCTCGACGCTCAGCCTCTGCGCGAACAGCTCCTGGAAACGCCTCGATGCGGCAGTCGCAGACCAGCCCTGCAAGGCGCGCGAACGCTCACCCTGCTCAACCGAGGCCTGCTGGGTACGTGCCGCCTCCGGCGACAGAATCAGTTGCGACTTCGCGAACAGACCCGGCAGATCCGAGGCCGTAGACGGCAAGCCGGTGGACGCCCACGTGGCCGCCAGATTGGCGGGGTCGGGCACGACAACCGCGGCGCGATAGGTGACCCGCATCGTCACCCCCGACAAGCCCAGCGGATACAACCGCAGATACCTTTTGCCGTCCGTGTTGGTGACATCCACCGTCCAAGACTGGATAGCCCGATGCATCTGCGTCGGGCCCAAGTCCTCCAAGGTCACGTTCAACACCGAATCGCAGTTCGCCGGCAGTTCATAGTTGGACTGCTGCGGAGTGGTCACGTACTCGGCTTCCGCGACGGCGAACAAGTCTTCGGAGATGGCGTTGATGCCCTCCACCAGTTTCCGCGCGACCTGATAGCGGGCCCAGATCGGATTCACAATCACCCTACTGTTGGGGGGTATTGTGTCACTGGCCGCGGTGCCCAGTTGCGCCCGAAACCAGGGCGGACAGGTGGTGGTAGAACCGTCCAGCGCGTAATGGGAGACGTGCACGATCTCACCAGTCGACAGCTCGATGTGGGTGTCGGACAAGTCGGTGGCCACATCGGCGAGCTGGATGCCGACGATGGCGTTCGCGTCGTTGCGGGCCCAGCCGACGAACGTGCCGGTCCGTTCCGGGCTGGTCGAGTATTGGCGGAGGTCGCCCACGACCTCTTCCGCCAGCTCGCCTAACGTAGTCATCGCCTATGCACCGGTCGCAATCTTGGATGCCTCGACAGCGGTACGCCGAATCGACTTCGGCTGAATGCCCTGCTTCCGCACCTTGCGGTACTCGGCCAGATTGGCTTCGAGCCGGCGATTGGCATCGACCACGTCACCGACGAGAGTCGACAGGTTGGCGGAGCGAGCACACTCGCCCCACGTTTCGTGATCTTTGGTCGGGCATCCGCTCCGACAGTTCTCACCCGGCAAGAGTCTCAACCTCAAATCCGTAGCTAAGCCACAGGTTTTTGACGGCGGGATCATCGGTCGTGTTCACGTGCCCGCCATACCAAATGTACTTGGTGCCGAAAGGGATAGCGCCGTAACTGTCGGAGCCCGGCGACCTGCTGCCCTGCGCTGTCGTGAACAGGCCGGCCTCGTCACCGAACACCGTCGCCTCACGATAGGTGCTCGTAGAGAGCGAGCCCTTCAACGTTCGCTTCTCCCGGATGGTGGGCATCACCAGGCGCCAAACCTCTTGAACCACCACGGGAACAGGCGGGGTCGGGGTGAACGAGAACCGTCCACGGACGAGCAGCGGAACATCCTTGAATCGTTGAATCGTCCTGAACATCGGCGGCCATACGGCCGAAGGAACAGGTGTCGTCGTCGGTAGTAGCGTGAAGAACATGCCACCACGAACGGCCGGCAGAATGACACGCCTACGTTTCACGGCGCCAGGCGTGGAAGTCAAGGTCCGCGGTGTCGGGGCGAAGTCGCCCCGCCTCGCCGGGAAGGCGAGCGGGCGACGCCGTGTCCACATGCGCGGCACGCCACTCGGCGATACAGGCGCTTGCCCTGCCAACGGAACCGTGAAGAACGACGAGTCCCGCCTGATGCCAGGCGGCCGAGTTCTACGTGACAGGAACTGTGACAGGTTGGGTGGCGCCGAAGGGGCCTGGCCAACCATGGGCTGCTGCTGGAAGTCGCCCGCCCTTGGTCGAACAAGCAGGCGAACCCGCTGGCGAGTTAGGCGCGGCGGAACAGGGCCTGCCCCTGCCGGTTGCGGCACGGGTGTCGCAAACCGGCGAGAGCGGCCCTTGACCGGCAAACCCCGCCAACGGTAGCCCATCTAGCTGCTTACTCTTCCCACTCGACGCTTAGCACGAAGCTGTGCGAGGCCGGCAAAGCGTTGTCCCGGTTCACGAACACGACCGGGTTGGCCGTGCCCACATCGGACACGAACTCCTCCAGCAGCTCCCACGGCAGATCCACGCCCGACTGGGTGTTGAAGCTGACACGGAACTGGTCGGCCGCCGCCAGCGTCGGCACGACAGACCAGACTGTGTCCATGCCGGTGATGCCGGAAGCCGCGGAGCGCGGGTCTAGTCTCTGGCCGGCGACCGTGGTGGTGGCTGTGCCGCGGGCCGTGCCGCGGTTGATGCTGACCGTCACCTGTTGACTGGTTGGGGTGGTGGCGCCAGCGACCACCCCCAGAGTCACACGTCGGATCTTGCAGGCCACCGCGGCGGCCGGAACGATTGCAGCGAAAGCCGTGTCCACGGCCAAAGCCGCGGCAGACTTCACCTGCGCTGAGTATCGAGCCATGTGGAGTTGCTCCCTTTAGAAGAATCCGCCCGAAGCGGAGATGACGTAGGCGGGCACCGCGGGCGCCGCCGTGGACGTCGACTTGATGGAGAGGGTGCAGACGCCGCCCACGTCATGGTTGGTGGACGGGGTGAACGTCTTCGCCCCCGACGGGGTGGACGGGTTCTGCAGGTAGGCGACGGTGAGCGAAGTGAATGTGGACGACTGAATGTCGACCACCTCGGTCATCCCCGATGGGGGAGTCCACGTCAGGGCCCCGCCCCCGCTGGCCCCGTCAGTGCAGGCGATGCAGATCAGCAGATCGTTGCCGGCGTTCGGGGTGATGGTGGGTGCGCTCACCGCGCCCGCTCCGGCCGTCAACGCGTTCGGCGCCACCTGGGCGATTGTTGGCGTCGAGTCGTGGCCGGTGATGCGCAGAAGCGCGCCGGCTGAGTCGGAGCCGCCGCCGCCAGCGAACGTGTAGTTGGCCGGCTCACTGGATGCGATGCGGTAGCCGAGGGCGATGTGCACGGTGTTGGTGCCGCCGTCGTAGCGGGACGTGGTTAACGCGGTGAACCCGGCCGGCACGCCTTCGTTGGCGAGCGTGTCCCAGTCGGACGCGTTGATCGCGATCAGCAAGTCTCCGTTGGCGGTACCTGCCGGCACGTTGACCGTGTAGTTCACGGCCGCCGCATTCGATGCGACAGTGGCGACTGTGGCGGTCACAACACCTCACCTTTCGACGCAGAGCAGAGGAAGGGCCCGACCCCCGAAGAGGCCGGGCCTGACCGCTACGCCTTGCCGTCGACCGCAGGCGTGGAGCCGGCGAAGAAGACGGTGTCGATGGTGGAGCTGGACTTCACGATCTGAAGAGCGTTCTCGCGGTAGCGAGACACGCCCAGCAGCGCGTACCAACCCACCCGGTAGAAGCGCTTCAGGGCGTCGATCGGGTCCGCCACGACGATGCGCACGTCGTCGCCGACAGCCTCGAACAGGGCTTCCTTGTCGATGAAGTAGGTGTTGTACACGTCGTTGGTGCCAGTCACGACGGTGCACTTCGAGTTCTCCACGAAGCGGCAACCCATGTAGTCGCCCAGCACCCGGTTGTAGATGGGCGCGGTGTCGACCATTTCGTGTGGCTGCTTCCAGGTGTTGGTGCCCGACTCCTGGAACAGGTCGTGCGCCACATCCGGGTGGATGACCACGGCCGACTTGTCGCCGAACCGCGGCATCGCGTTGCGGCGCCGCAGAAGACCCTTCGCCGTGGCGATGGCCGGAGACACGAACTTCGTGGTGGACGCGGCGGTCGGGTTGGCCAGCTGAAGACCGCCAGCCGCCATGTAGGCGACGTTCGCGGCGCCGTCCAGAACGGCACGGTAGATGGCGTCGATCGAACGGGTCGCGTTGAGACCCAGTTCCTGGCCGATCTCGCCGGCAGCGGACTGAGACCAGTCGGTCCGGCGCAGAAGGTGCGTGTCGACGATCGCGTTGCCGTACTCCTGCATCGTCACGTTGAACTGGCGGTCGGCCGGCGCGGCAACCGAGTCCACATCGAGCGACTCGGACAGCGGCGTGGTAGCCAGGGCCAGCTCGCCGCGAATCGTCTTGGTGACGACCTTGCCGGGGTAGGACTGTCGCTCGGGCTTCGAGTCGGTGAAGGCCCGGAAGACGGGCTCTTCCCGGAGATACGTCGCCACCTCAAGGTCGAGGGCGGTGGCGACGCGAGTGGTCCACGAGGTGGTGGTGTTGAGGGTTCCCTGGGGAACAGGCATGGCTCATCCTTTGGAGGGGATCGGTCGACCGAATCAGGGAGATCCGGTCTTCCTGGAGCCGCCTGAGGCTTCTAGTACTCCGCGAGTTGGGTTGCCCGGTAGTACTCGGCTTTGGCGGCAGCGAGGTCCGCTCCCGACAACGACTTGGCGGCCTGCTTCGCTTTCGCGGTGACAGCGTCGAAGCTGTCGGTCAGCGCATCGGAGCCGAGGCTTGTCGCCTCCTGGTACCGTTCCGCAGCCTCGCGGTGTTCACGCTGCTGCTCGGTTTCCTGCTCCTGCCCTGCCGGCGCCTCCTCGTTCGCCTCAATGTTGAAGAAGCCCTTGCTGGCTTCCCACCACGTCTTGATGGCGTCGGGAGTCTTGTCGCCGTTGTAGAGTCCGCGATAGAACTCAGGCACCTGAAGTTCGTCCCAGGCCGACTTGATGACGGTGTTCGTCTTCTCAGACTTGAGCGCCTCGTTCTCCGCCTTGAACTGGTTCAGCAGTGCTACTGCCTGCTCCAGCTTCTGACGCAGAGTTCCGCCGCTCTGGTTGGCGCCGTCGGTGTCGTCCAGAACAAACTCGTTCGTGTCAGGCACGGTATTTACCTTTCGCCCTCTGAAGCCGCCGAGCAGGCGAGGGGACACCTGCACGGGATTGCTGTCTAGCCGCCTATTCGGTTACGCCACCGTTCACCTAGGCTCGTGACGGTAGGAGTGGCGGGAGCCGGATTCGAACCGGCGACCTACGGGTTATGGGCCCGCTGCGCTACCTAACTGCGCCATCCCGCTGTATAGTGATCCACCCGGAGTCGAACCGGGGTTACCGCGCCGGGGCCACTTCCCTTTCGGGTTCGAGCTGTGCACAGCTCTGGGGTCTCGATCCCCACGGAACGCGGCGTCTTAGGCCGCTGGACTATGAACCACTAACCAATATGTTACGCGTACGCCGTACCCCTATCCCGACCTGCGGGTTTAGTAGGAGCCGGCCTTGTTGCTCGACAGGCTCGACTGGGTGCCCAGGTAGTTCTCGTTGAACCGGGCCTCGTCCGTGTTCAGCACCTTCTTGCGCTGCTGCTCGGCACGCTGGTCGCCCAGCAGGGCGGCATCCTCCTGGTCCTTCAAGTCCAGCCGGACGCCCGCAGTCTTCGCCAGGAAGCCCTCGTAGTCCTGGCGGGCCGCGATGTCCTTGTAGCCCTTCTCAGCGTCCTGCTTGGTCACGCCAGCGTCGGCCAGATAGCCGAGACGCTCGGTGTTCAGGGCGGAGTCGTTGCCGAAGGCGTTCACGCTGGCGGCACCCAGCGAGTAGACGGCCGCGTTCCGCTTCAACGTGGTCTCGCTCACCGACGGGTCCATGAGCGCCTTGATGGCGTCCCGCGGGGTGAGTCCGTGCGCGGCCCAGGCGTCCTTCACCTGTAGCGGCTGCGTGTCCCAGTTCTCCTGGTATAGGGACAGCCGGTCGTTCAGCTCCTGCGGGCTGAGGTCGCCCGCAATCCACTTGTTGAGGTTGTCCTGCGAGTCATACTCACCCGACCCCACATATCGACGGACCACATCCTTCAGGCTGGTCTCGGTCGACAGAAACTCTGCCTCGCTCAAGGCGGGCAGCCCGTTCTTGATGCGGTCCAGGTTGCCCTTGAACCGGGTCTTGTAGGCCTCCGTCTCGCGCAGCTTGATGGGGATGACGTCGGCGCTGTCGCCCGCGGTCAACATGTCCTGCACGTTCGAATACAGGGAGGTGAGACCCCACTGGCCGAGGAGCGCCTGAAGCATGACGAAGGCGTTGTTGTCGAACGTGGGCGTCAACGGGTCCGCCGTAGGCGGCTGCGCGCCGGGAAGGGCCGGCGCGGCCGGCAGTCGTGTCGTCTGCGTCACGCCACCCAGGCTGGGGGTGACGCCGTCGATCAGTCGAGGTGTCGTCATCCGATCATCCCAAAGGCTTTGCCGATCACCGTCGCCGTTTCAGCGGCGGACTGACGTGCGTTCTGCGTGAAGCCCCAGCGCGGGTCTTTGCGAAGATCCTGCTGCGCCTGCCACACCGCGGTAGCCGCGGGCGGCTTACCAGCCTCCGACCTGCCCTGCAACCACTGCTGGATGAACTTGTCGTCCAAGCCCACATCGTGCGGATTCACTTCCAGCGTCTGGCTGTACATGTCGATGTAGGGCTGGGCGATATCCATCACCGTCTCGCCCTTCTGAATGCGGTCCGCGAACGGCGCGAACTTTGATGCCGCATAGTTTTTCAGCTTGTCCATCCAACCCGACATGGAGGCGTCGCCCGCCTGTCCCGCGGTCAGCGAACCGCCCACCGCGTTCTTGATCTGACTGTCCAAGTCGGCCGGCGTGTAGCCATACGAGTAGGCCAGCTCGCGGGCCTGCTGTGTACGGGCCCCGAACTCGCCACCCGTGGGAGTCTGGCCGTTGGCCAGGCCCCAGTCGTACAGGGCGTTCCAGGTGAGCTGCTGCATGCCCTCCTCGTCGTAGCCCTTCAGCTGACCGTCGAGCCAGATCTTCTGGAACGTCGACTGCGGGATGTTGCCGAACCCGAACCGCATGGCGTAGCCGCCGATACGTTCGGCGCCGACCGTCATGGCGCGCTGCGCCTCGGCCGGGTCGGCAACCTGCTGGGTCACCCACTGCCGGGTGGGTGCGGACGTTGTCTTCCACCAGTTGGTGGAGGCCACAGCCATCTGGAACCGTTCGGCCGTCCACTTCTCGTTGACGGCCTGCTGCATGAGCCCGCCAATTTCGGGCACGGCCTGCGCCAGCATGGCCACGAAACCGTACTGCGCGCGAATGTCCTCAGGCGTAGGAGTGGTCATCGTCAGCTAACCCCCGGAAGGAACTGGGAGGAACCCATCATCTGCACGAACTGAGCCGCCAGGTTCCCGTACTGATTGGCCGCGGCCTCCTGCCCGAAGTGGCCTGTCACCCACGCCACCGCTTGACCTTCCGGGTCCAGTTGGGTGTTCGACTGACCCGCGTAGTAGGCAGCAGTGTTCTGCTCTTCCAGTCCGTGATAGTAGGCAACGAACTGGGCGGCTTCGTCCGCCGTCAGCTCGCGGCCCATGCGCTGGCGGCCGATAGATCCGACCAGGGACGTGAGCTGGGTGGCGTCCGTGTAGCGCACAGCACCACCCCCGCCGCTCCCACCTCCGCCATAGCCGCCACCGCCATGTCCGTAGCCGCCCTTGCCACCACTGCCAAAGTCGCCGTTGGCCTGCTCTTGCGCCGTCACATCGGCGGCCTGAGCGGTCAGCTCGGCGATGCTGTCATCGATCGCCACCTCGTCACCCTGGTTCTGCAAGATGGCCACCTGATTGGCCAACTGCTTCAACGCCGACAGATCCTCGGACGAGACGAACGCCTTTACCGGGTTGCCGTTCGCATCGGTGACGATGCGGGTTCGCTGCGCCTCCGCGGTCGAATCGGAACCGTATGCGGACGTCATGGCCATGGCTGTGATCATGTTCGCGGCCAGTTCGGGATCATGCCGCATCTCCGCGAACTTCGCTTGAATCCACTTGTCTGCCGTCTCGACATGGAGCAGGCCATGCTCATCTCGGATGACGAGGTAGGGCGACAGATTGCCAGCGCCAGTCACGTCAGAGAAAGAGCCGCTGTCAACCAGGCCGGGATAGGTGCCATCACCCCCGTCACCTTCGGGGCCAAGCATCTTGTGCTTGCGCTCCTGCCAAGCCGCATTCTTCAGGCGATAGGTGGACCACACGGACAGGTCGTTGAGCGTCGCCAGGAACGGGTTCTCGGTCAAGTCCTGATCGGTGAAGTACTTGGCCTTGGTGTCGTCACGGAAAGCGTTAGCCAGATCCTGGCCGGCCAGAAACCGGTCGGCATTCTGAAGGGGGTCCTTCTTGATGTCGTCCAACATCTGATTGACGGTCTTGGCAACCTTGCCACCCTCGGCCGTTTCCTTGACATTCCTGCGCACCTGCTCCTGCTGCTGCACCGGCAGGTCCAGGTAACGGTTGACTTCGGGCGCGTCACGCTTCTGCCAGTCCGCGATACCCACATAGCCGGCGCCCGCAGTACCAGGCAGCGGCGTGCCAGGCTTGCCGGTCTTCTCGTCCACCGCCCGCGGGGTCGTGGTGTCCGGCGTCAATGTCGCCGGTTCCGGGTTCGTGTAGCTACCGAGGATCTCCGGAATGCCGCCAACCGACACCTGCTCGTTGAAGCCGGGCCCCTGGATCGGCTTGCCGTCGGGACCGACCAGCCGCCCGAACGGATCGTGATGCATCTTGATCTCGGATGGCGGGGGCGGGCTGAACACTCGCGCGCTGGGCCCAGCCGGAATCGGCTTGCCGGGCGCCTTACCCTTGGGTGGCTTCGGCGGGGTTCGGCGGCGCAGCATGTCGGCTGCACGGGCGGCGTTGGCGGCCCGCTGATTGGCTAGCTGGGTGGCGCGAGACAGGGCGCCGGTAGAGCCGCCAGCCTTATAGGCATCGGGATCAGGCACAAGCTTACCTACCCTCGGTTACGCGCATGAGATTCCACAAGCCAGCCAGTGGGGTTTCCAGCCACTTCACATCGCCCGCATGCTGATACTGCTTGTTGGTGGTGGCACGGCCGGCATTGTTGTAGTAGTCGACCTTCATGTACCGCTGGCGGTACGACTGGTAGTCGGACCACATGGTGTTGATTTGCGGGCGCAGCTCGGTCAGCGACTGCGGAAGCGGGTCCGTGCCATCGGCCATGCGCTGCAAACTGGGGGCGATTTCAGAGTGAACGAAGTCGGGGTTTGATCGCCTGTTCAGCTCGGCCGATGCCAGCGGGTGCGAACGGCGCCAGCCGTCCTCCCAATCATCCATCTTAGCGTAGACAGACTTGGCTACCGACGGCTCCGACTTGGCCGCGGTGAAATACCGGGAACGAGTGTCGTAGTACTCGCTGATGTCGTCCGACAGGGTGACGTCGTTGTAGAACTCTTCGATGCTCTTGTGCGTCCTGACGTCCGACTTGAGCTGAAGCTTGTACGCCTCATTCGAGAAGTCGCCGTTGGAGGTGTCCTTCGGCATCAGGGCGATAGCTACCGTCGGGTTGTCCTGAACGAACTGCTTGTTGTCCAGCAGCCACTTCGTAGCCGCGATCGTGTACGGGGCGAAACCCTCTTCGGCGCCGGCAACCTTCGTGGAGCCGGTGGAGAACGCGGCAGGGTTCACGATCAGCTCGCCCGGATACCTGCGGGCGAACTCGGCCACCGCCTCGCTGTCGGCCCGGAAGAAGTTGTCGGGGTAGACGCGGGACATCTCGTTGCGGATCTCGAAGAACTCGCTGCGCAAGTTCGGCAAATGCTGTGCCCTCGCTACAGCGTCCAGCTCGACATCGTTGGGGTCGGCCACCTGCGGGGCGGCCGGCAGGAACGTGCCGAACACGGCACGCTGCAACATGATGTTCGTTGCCGTGGCCTTCACGCCATCCAGGTAGCGGGAACGCTCGGCCGGGCTGGCGTCCGGTCCCGGCGTCTGGCCCGCGGCCTCCGCATACATGAGGGCGGCGCGCATGGCCGACTGGAACTGGCCATCAGCGTCATCCTGCGAGGCGAACACGGAGAACCTGGAGAAGGCGGAAGGCAACAGGTTCCGCCACGCCAGTGGCCCGTCGGTCCCCTCGAAGTCCGAGCCGCCCGAGAAGCCCCGCTTCAACCGCTCCAAGTCCACCGTGGCGGAAGGCCACAGCTTCTCGGCCGCCGTCATAGACAGGCCGAAGATGGGGTTGGCCGAGAACTGTAGCGGGTTGGAGAAACCGGGGTTGAGGAACCGCACCTGCGACTTGAGCCCATCGAACTGGGGCACCCGCAACAGCTCGTCCGGCGCCAGACCGAGACCGACGGCAGCGTCAGCCATGACGCGTTGAGCCAGGGCCGTGCCGGGGTAGGCGAAGGTGAGATGGTATTCGGTGTTGCCCTCTTCATCCTGGTACGGCTCGTAGTGCACGATGCCGGTGTGGACGCCGGCCTGCATTAGAATGTTGGCGCGAGCCAGACCCTCGGGGTGGGCCTTAGTGGCGGAGATGAGGCGGCGCAGGAAGTCCTCTTGCGCCCGCTGGAACATCAACCACTTGTCGGCCATCTCGGAGAAGACGCTCTTCTCGATCGGATTGTCGGTCCCCATGAACACGCGGCTAACCGCACGATTGTTGACCGTAGCCTCAAGCAGGTGGGCGGCCTGGCCCTCCGACATTCCCTTGTCCACGAGAGCACTCATGAGTGGCGCCAACTCGTCCTGTGCCAGGCGGCGTTGGGCGACGAACGCGGGCATCATGAACAGCTTGTCCAAGGGCTCGGCCACGACGGCGCCGTAGGCGCGCGTAGCGAGATTGGACAAGCCGTGGGTGAAGCCCTGCTTCTCGGGGATCATGGGTGCGTAGATGGGGGCAACCATGCCCTCGGGTCGGACATCGGCCGGCAGCTTGCCCAGCTCGGCTGCGGACAGCTCCTTGCCGTCAGCCAGCTTGCGCAGCAGCGGCTCCACCTCGTCCGGGAAGTGGATCGAGACGCTGTCGCCGGACCGCTGCACCTTCCCGCCCATGTGGTGCACCAGGTCATCCACGGCACGCTTGGCCGCGGTCTCGGCCGCCACGATACGGTCCGCGTGGGACACGACAGGCTTGCCGTTGGGCAGGTACTGCAAGGCGGCGCCGTTGGAACGCATGCTCGCGCCCAACTCGTGCTCCGCGTACAGGTGCGCCATCAAGTTGTCGGGGCTGCCCAGGCGGGCGGGGTCGACCGGCAGGCCGTCCGGATAAAGCTTGCTGAGATTGTCGATCGCCAACTGATCCAAGTCTGGGGCGTGCGTTGGCGCCACGGCAGCCTTCGGATTCCCCGCCGCCGCGGGAACAAGAATGTTGTGCCTGTCCGTTCCACCCAGCTTGATCGCGGCTGCTCGCTGATCGTCGGTGAGGGAACGCTGCATGGCTTCCCCGACGATGTTGACGCCGTTCTTCCCCGAAAGGTTTTTCAGTGCGACATCAACTTCGGCGCGAGTCAAACCGGGAAGAAGGTCGCGTACATCCTTCAACGAATGGTAGTCGGCGCCAGTCTTGGAGCCGGCGCGCTGCTCTATCTGGCGTACCGCCTGGACTACCTGGTCCTCGTGGGACAGGGGAGCGTTTTGAACGCTTCGCGCACGCTCGTCGACCGGCACCAGGTGACGGTGCGCGATCCATCGCATGACCAGATCACCGGTCGGGTCGGCCTGTCGACGGCCCAACTCCGCGGCCCACAACTGCGGGTTGGTGTCGGCCCACTCATACCCGTTCACGATCTTCACCGGTCGGAACGAGACGTTCCTGCCCGCGGCATCGGTGATGCGCTTGCGGTCGGCATGCGTGGCTCGCTCCGCCATGGTCCATGCGTAACTGTCGGCGGCACTGCCGAAGCCCTTCGCCGCGGCCTGCAACATGTCGGCCGCCATCTCGCCATCCAGATATTCGGATAGTGGCGAGTCTCCGACGGCGCCGCCCTTCCTGGCGGCGCGCTCCGCACGAACCCTACGCAGGCGGTCGACTGGTCCCAGCATGGCCAACCTGCGCACGCGGGACTCGCTCTTGCTGGCCAGCATGGCGCCGTACTCGGTCAGATCCACGTCCTGCCCGAGGCGGGCCAGGATCTCCGCGGCACCAGGGTTGAAGCCGTCACGCTGAAGCATGGCCGACACAGTGGACACATACTCCTCAGGCTTGCTGCGCCGCACAGACTCCAACGCGTGCAGGTCGTCCGGCGTCAAGTTGTTGACGTGGTTAGCGAGACGCTCCAGGTCGTGGTCCGCGACCTTTCGCGTGAGCACGTCAGCCTTCACAGCCTGGCGCGCCTCCCGCGCGCCCTTCAACACGGCCGGGTCACGCCAAGCCGTGAACAGCCCCAGTTCGCCGCCCTGCCGGAACATGTTGGACCAGGTGGTGACCTTGCTCGACTTCCATGCCCTGACGAGGGCGTTGGCTGTCTGGCCGTCCGCCGTTCTGGTGACGGCGTTCAACAACCAGTTGCGGTTCGCCAAGCCTCGCAGCTCGCGCCAGTTCGGCAGCTCGATACCTTCTGACAGCTGCCACGGGTGCACCGCGGCAGGCATCTTCAGGTCGCCGACACGGATGTTGTTGTTATCCGGCGTGGTGTAGTACTCGCGGGCGCCAGCCTTGTAGCCGTTGATGTACTCGCCCTCGGGCACCAAGCCCTTGGTGAGCTGGTCCACGATCTTCTGCGCTTCGGGCGTGTTGCGCAGGTTCATCACATTCAGCAGGGACCCCATGGTCTGCCGGGTCATCACCCAACGCTCGGCCGGGTTGGCACCCGCATACATGGTGGTCATCATCTGCGCTTGACGCTTCGGCATGAACTGCGAAACCAGCTGCCCGAACACCTTCGGCGAGTCGGGCGAGGTCGGCACGATCACCTTGTTGGAGAAGGTGCGCTCGAAGTTCCGCCAGCCGCGGGAGAACATGTGGGAGATGCCGAACGTGTAGTTGTTGCGCAGCCACTCCGAAGAGTCCGGCGAGACCAACTGCTCCCAGCGGCCCTTGTCGTCCGCCAACACATGTCCGTTCAGGTCGATCGGCTTCTTGCCGACCTCCTTCAGCTGCTTCATCACCGACGCGTCGCGCCGCGTGAACGCCTCCAAGACGGGCGCAATCTTGTCGCGGATGGCGCCGTTGATGGAGAGCTGGCCGGGCAGCAGCAGGCGTGAACCGGTGATCTCGCGGCCAGCCGCCATCGCATCCAACAGGACGAATGTGGACAGTTCGTCAGCTATCTTGGCGCGCTCACCTGCGCGCTCCTCAGCGTCCAGCTTCGTGCCGTCGTCCTTGGTGAACCGCCACAGCGGTGCACCATCGCCCTTGACGTCGATAACCCAGGGCTGCACGCCGCGCGCCTTGTCGGCCGCGGCCTTCGCCTCGTCCTTCAACTCGTCCATGGTGCGGGCGCGAAGCGTGCCGACAGCGCCCGTGCGCTGCCCGATCAGAACATCCAGCGTCTTGTCGTAGCCGGGGTAGCGGCGAAGCCAGGACTGCCGCAGCTTCGCGGCATCAGGCGTGGACACGCCAGCCTGCGCGATGTCATCGGCGGTCTGCATGGCCTCATCGAAACGCTTGGCCACCGTGCCCTTCGGCATGTGGGCGTCATCGGACGCCTTCAACATCTGCAACGTGTTGTCGACGCGATCAGCTGGCATGCCGGCCACACCCCAACGGGCCGCGCGTACAGCCGCATAGCCTTTCGATGCCACCACCAGGGGGTCCAGGTTCCAGGTGACGATGGTGTCCACGATCGAAGAGGCAATCTGCCGACTGGTGGAGCCGGGTGCGAAGAACTGGCCCGGCTGCTGCTCCGACTCGGGAACGAAACCCTTCAAGATGCCCCAGCCAAGGGAGGCCTGCGAAGAATCGCCAACCTCCGATAGTAGCTCCTGGGCGTTCTTACCCTTGTCGCTGTTCGAGGCGCGCAGGATCAAGTCCTGGGCTTGCGGGGACAGGGCAGTGAAGGAGCGCCCCAAGTCTTCCATGGCGCCCGAGGTGACGATTTCGCGTGCGGCATCCACGTCGTCGGGGGCCCACCGACCCATGCCCTTGATCTTCTGGATGTTCTCGTCGGTGACGGGCGCCCGAACCTCGCCGAAGTCCTGGCTGTAGAAGTTGACTCGATCCCCGAAACGGTCGGGATTCAGTCCGCCCTGTTGGATGTCCCGTCGCTGCGCGTCGGAGACGTCTCCGGTGGTGCCACGGTAGATGCCCTCGCCCCAGTTTTCGGCACCCTGTACCAGGCCCAGGCCGAGGGAGGCCAGTCCACCGAGGACGGGCACGCGGTCCACCCAGTCGTTGGCTGTGTTGAGGGCTTTGTCGGCGGCGTTGTCGGAGGCGTAGCCCGCGGCGAGCGGGCCGGCCACGGCCCGGTTCCAGGCCCAGGTGGCGCCTTCCGCTACCGCCCCACCCACCGTCTGGGCAGCCTGTCCCACGTCCAGGGCGCGGTCGGCCAGCCAGCCCAGCGGGCCGGTGGTGCTGTCGGGGCGCTTGGCTTTGTCGCGGTTCTCGAGTTCTTTGACGCGGCCCTCGAACGTGGTTGCGGCTAAGCCGCCAGCTTCCCGCTTGGGGCGGGCCACATTCTCTTCACGTGAGGTGAAGCCGGCGCCTGCGATCTTCTTGTCTGTGTCGCGAACCTTGGACGCGTAGTAGGCGTCGAAGCCTCTCATAGCCAGGGCAAGCGGGACGTTCTTGTCCATCAGGCCCTTGAAGATTTCGGGTTCGTCGCGGAAGAGGCCGGCGCGCTGAAGGGCGGTGCTGTACCGCACCCGGTCGTCTTGGACGGGGCGAGCTGCTGCCTTGACGATGGCGTCAGGGTTGTCGATCTTCTGCCACCAGTACTTGCCAGCCGTGGCTACTGCCCTCCTTGTTGCGCGAATACGCCTATTTCGCCGCATGAGAAACGGGGCGAAAGGGGAAACGTTTACTGGCCCATGGAACTGAGCATGTTCACGAGGGCGGTCAAGCCCTCGTCACCGTTCGCGTACTCCGCGAGCTGGTCACTCACCCGCCGCAGAGGCTGCGGCGCCTGCCCGCCCACAACTTCGTTGCGGCCAGGGCCCATTGGGGCCCCCGCGGTGACCGGCACGGACGGATCTCCGGCGTCGAACAGGCCCGGCAAAGGCCGGGGTTCTGGCCCTGGAGCGGCCGGCTGAGCCTGGAGCTGGCGTGCCATGCTCGAAGGGCTAGGCCCAGGCGGCGTACTGGGCGCCGCAGCAAGCGGCGCGTCCTTCTGCTGCTGTTCGAACTGCTGTGCCTCCCCATACTTGGGGTCGGGCAGGGAACGGATCGGCTGCCCGCCAGCGTCAGTGCGCTGCGAGAGCGCGCCAGGGCCCGATACTTGGGCGGGGCTAGTCATCGGCGACCTCGTCGTGGAAGTCCGAGCCGGCGCCGAAGCCGATGGCGCGAGCGCCAGTCGCCCTCTTGAGAAGGTCGGCGCAGTGCGTGGTCAGCTTCTGGAGGGCTTTGCGATCGAGGTCAACCTTCTGATTGACGGTGACGACACCTTTACCTTCGATGGCGACCTGAATCTCCACTAGACACCTCCTGTGTAGCAGCGAGGAGTCCCGGCGATGCCATCTTCGATGAATCGCATTATGCTCCGATCGCTCTCTTGCGGCTGATGCTTGCTTCCATGATTGGCCGGCCATTCCCGCGCAAAGAACTCAGCAAGCCCTGCACCGTGGGCATACCGCCCGGCGCCTGCCCCGCCTGCCCGTACGGCACGCCCTCCGTGAGGCCGTTGTCGCGTATCCCAGGCGGCAGTTCGGGCCCTCCGGGGCCCCCAGGCTGGGGCGGGCCGCCCTGCTGCGGGATGGCACCCTCAGGGGCGGCAGGCTCTTCCGGCTTCTCGGCCGGCGTGAAGGCTTTGATGAGCGCGTCTTCCATGGACGCGCCCTTCTTGCGCAGCGTCATCACCATGGCCATGGCTTTCAAGACGGGCAGCGGGTCCTGCCCCTGCATCACCATGGGCCCGAACGCCTGTGATAGGCCCATCAGGCCCTGGCGGGCGGCCTGCGCCATACCCTCCAAGTCGATCTGGCGTTGCTCCTCGTCCGGATCAAGATCGAACGGTAGCTGCCTGCGCGTGGTGTCCTGCGAGATCAGTCCACCACCCAGCAGTTGAAGCAGGGCAACGATGGCCTGCGCCGGGGTCTGGCCACTGGAGAACCCGTAGGTAACCTTGCAGCCGTAGGAGTCGCCGATGTCTTTGGCCGGCGTGTAAGTGACCTCGAACGGCTTGCCCGTCAACACGCCCGTGATCTTCTTCTGTGTGTTGGGCCACAAGGCCACGTCCAGGGCGAAGCACAGCTCCGTGACCTCTTCGAGGGCCCGCCCAATCACCGTTTGCATGGTGCGGACCTGGGTGTTCATGGTGCCCATCAGGGCTTCCACGCCCTGGCCCGTGATGATGTTGGCGGTAACCCCGCCAGTGCGGGCCTCCGGATACCGGGAGCCCTCCTTCACCGCCTGATCCAACTGGGCGGTGACCGCGAACACGTCATCCGGGATGTCCAGGCGGACACGCTGGATCTGCTGCGGGTTCTGGGACCGTAGGGTGGCGTCGGGGCCGTACGGGAACTCCTGCACATCGTCAGGCAGGGCAATGGGCGCGTTGACCGCCTTGTCCGCGGCGTTCAACTGGTACTGCACCATCACGTGCTTGGCGAGCATGGGGAACACGGCGTCATCGAACTGACCGCGGGGCGTGTCCTCCTGGTCGGGGCGCTCGGCGATGGCCACCAGCGCCATGCCGGTCGGGTTGTCCCACTCGGCCAAGACCGTGTAGCCGCAGTCCGGCAGGTAGACCACGTTCCGCTTCTGGTCCATGTAGGTGACCAGCTGAACAGTCTCGGAAGCGCTCCGCTTCCGGCCGTTCGTGTACTCGATGAACGCGGCGGAGTCGGGATAGCGGGAGATGAGGGTGAGCACGTCGACCCACGTCACCTTCGCGTACCAAACGACCCGGCCGAAACGATCCTTGTAGTAGTAGGCGCCGAACGGCGACTCCCAGCGGATGCGCGGGCACTGGGCCTTGAAGTCTGGCTCCACGATGTAGGCGCCGTGCGCGTACGCCAGGGCGCTGTCACAGAAGTTGATGTTCTGGAGCGCCAGGCGTGAATGCTCCCAGTAGTAGGACGCGATCTTGTTCTTCTTCGCGGCGCGGGCAGTATCCGTCGCCGAAGTCATATTGCCCGAAGCGCAAGCCAGGGACGGCAGTGGCGCCACCAGCTCGGCCGTGTCTCGCGCGGCGTTGTCGATGGTGTTGGCAATCGCCATCTGAGGCATCTCATCGGCGAAGTGGCCAGGGAACTCCTCGTGCAAGCGCCCGCGGCGGACAGTGCGTACCAGGAAAGAGTCCCGGTCGCGGGTGGAGCAGCGCATGCGCATGTTCTCCACATGGGTGTGGATGCTCTTCAGTTCCTCTGAGTCCACGCTATGCTACTTCCACTTGATCAAAGCGGTAAACACCGCGACGGGCAATGGCCCCGCGAGAAACGTACTTCGACTTAGTGTGGGTCTGCTGACCCAAACCGCCCCGTAGATATTGTCTCACGCCCAGTTCGGCAAACCAGAGAGCCATCACCAGGTCCTGAACCTGCTTCTTGTTGTCCGCATCCCACCGCTTCAACTGCTCGGTGAGCGTCTTCACGTGCGGGTTGCGCCGTGGCGCCGGGAAACAGATAGGGCCGGTACCGCTGGGTACCGCCACCAGGCGGTCCCCGATCTCCTCCGCGCACGGCAAGATGAGGGGAACCAGAGTTCCCTCCACCCCCATAATCGGGTCCCACTTGTTGTTGGTCGTCTGGTGCTCAACCAGTCGGGCGCCGTGGGCGGTCAGGAAGTCTCGAATCTCGGGTAGCTGGGTGATGAACTGCTGAACAGCGTTCTTCTCAATCCGCCACTCGTTGACGCTGTACTTGACCGTCCAGTCCTTCAACAGCTGAATGGTGATGCGGGGCACCGCGCCCCGCTTGTTCCACACGTCCAGCACCCAACGGTGAGCGCCTATGCCCTCGCGCTTGTCAACGCCCATCACGATCATCGCGTTGCACCCGGCAGACGACGCCGGGTCCCACGAGGCCACCACATACAGCCCTTGGTTGCCCTCACGTCTATGGCCCGGCGCCCCAGGCGTCATCACGCCGTGGAATCGGCGCTGATTGACCGCACCATCCACGCATTCGGTCGGGAAGGTGGCCTCATCCGACACGTCGGACTGCTGATAGACGAACTCGAAGCGCCGCGGGTCCGGCATCGACGCCTTCGCCTTCGCGATGGATCGCGGCGGCATGTGCTCAGGCCACAGCACCTCCCAATCGGCCGATGGGCCGGGGTAGCCGTCCAAGACGGCCGGCTGAGCGAAGTAGGTGTAGAACGGCCTGTCAAACTCGTCCTTCGCGTTGTCGCGCAGGTGACGGTAGATGTCCGTCACGGCGACGCGAGTGCCCAAGACGAGCAGAACGCCCGTCTTCTTGTCGAGCCGGGAGTAGATCGTCTGGCCGATGGTGGCGCCGTGCGCCTCATACTGGCTTGCGGTGTTCTCGTCCTCGATGTCGTCGAGGATCATCACGTCGAAACGGGTCCCGTAGATGCGAGAGCCCATCGACAGGGCCTCCACGGTCGGGTCCTTCATGCGCTTGGTACGGCCGCGCACGTAGATCATGTTCTCGCGCCAGGCCAGGCCCTCGGCCTTGTCCGTGGAGCGCCAGCCGCCAGCCGGCGCGAACGCCGCATGCAGCTCTGGATACATGTCCGGGCGGTCGAGGATCTCTTTCAACTCGAAAAGGAACTTCTTGGTCAGGTTCTGGCCGTTCGAGATGAACGCGATACGCACGTTCGGGTCCTTGGCGATCCGCCAGGCCGCGTACTGCACGCCCCACACCGTCGACTTGGCGTGCTCGGGCGGGAAGTTCATGATGACCTGGACAGTCTCGTCATCAGCGTCCCCAGCGCCCTGCTGGAACTCCATCGAGTCCCGCAGGTCCCGCGGTGGGCGGCCGTTCAGGACGTCCCACGCGCGCAGGTGGTGGTGCGGTAGCGCCTGATACAAGTACCGCTCGCAGAACTCGGGAAAGTCCGGCACTTCTGAGGTGGCCTTGTCTCCCGACTGGAGGGCGGCGTGAATCTTGTCGGCGCGTTCCTTGAACGTGGCGTCGTTCTTACGCCAGTCCTTCCACGTCTCATACGACCTGCCCACGGCCTGCATGGCGTCCTTGACGGATACGCCAGCAGCACGCTTCGCGAGGACAATCTCCTTGGCCTCAGATGGGGAGATCTTCAAGAAGGGCTCCATGTTAACGAGCGTTAACCGCAGCCAGCGTGTTAGGTTCCGCTTCGCGGATATGTCCTACACGGATGACGAGGGGGTAGAAAAAGGGCCGGGAAAGTGACTGACTGACCCGGCAGCGCGCTACTGGAAGCGCTGCACCGTACGAGCGGGAGCGAGTGCTTGACGGGGGCTGGAAGCCCCTCAGGCAGGAACACTTGGCCCCTTCGTAATACTAGCAACCGCGAAAAGCCATACCCCTAGCTCTCCTTCACGACCCACTGAACCGGGGCCCCATGCAGGGCCGGACCGCGACACAACCTGCCCTCCACAGAACTCGAAGCCAGCAACTGCGCCTTCAGGCGCGGAGAGAAGATCGGGACCGACTCGTACACGGTCCCCTCCCACATGCCACTACCGACCTCGACACGGGCATACACAGGCCACCGAGTCCCAAACGAGGTCAGCACCTCTCGCTCCTCCGAGATGGCCCGAATCCGCACCTGGCGCCCCTCGAAGAGGCGCTCCTTCCACATCGGCTTCTGCATGTATCCAGCCTAGAAACCACCCTGACCCCTATCGAGGGATTCCATCCCCCCGTTCCCCCCGCCATCCCCCCACGCCAGGAGCCCATCCCACCCCACGCAGAATCACCACACATTTGTACGCGGAGAGTATATATATAACACACTACTAGTAACAAACAGGGGGGTGCGCTCGCGCGCCCGCGCTAGCCAGCGGCCGGCCGCTGCACCTGTGCTGACCTGCATAAATACACAGATGTAAGATCATGTACTACCCCTCCCCCCTCCCCCCACCCGGGGTATCTGTCCCGACTATGAGGGTAGATAACCGGAGAGTGCCTCCGGTTCGAGAGGTCGGACCGGTTCAGCGGTATGTGTGACTCGCGGTAACAGGTAGCTCCAGCTGGGCTCTCTCGCCGTGACCGTATCGTGACTTGACTGGCGCTAGCTTTCGCGGTTGTCTTGTGTGGCAGCAAGCAGGACAGCACGAAAGCTCGGAGGCGGAGATGGACAGGATGTACGGGTTCACCAGTCAGGGTGAGCGGGTGCGCATCTACCGCCACGTGTCGGCCAATGACCACTACGTGGTGCGCCTGGTCCTGGGCAACGGCCGGGTGCAGCGCCTGGCCCGCACGCTGCCGGCGAGCGAGATCACCTTGGAGGAGAAGTGATCATGGACATGGCGGAGGCTCGGTACCTGGTGATCGAGGACACGAGGGAGCAGGACCCTGACCGGATGAAGGGCCGGCCGGACGTCGAAGTGTTGGCGTTCGTCACGGCCGAGTTGTCGGGTGACACGGCGACGGTGGACATGGTGACGGAGGACGACCCCCAGCTGGGGGCGGCGTACCGCCTAGTGCTGGGCATGACTGTCTCCTGATCGGGTTGGGTGGTGCTCGCCGGCACGCGAGCACTCGCCCTGTTCGATCAAGTACTTTGAGGAGAGAGTGAACGCGATGGGTTGCACCTGCGGTATCCCGAACCTAGCTAACACCCACTACTGCGTGATCATCGGCAAGGGTGACTCGCGCACTGGTACCGAGACGGACTACGTGAACATCTACGTGTGCTCCGCTCACGACCCCGGTACCGAGGACTTCGACGACGTTCGGACCCTTTTCGCCTTCGACGGGCCCGACGAGTGGGACGTGCTTGAGGTCACTCGTACCGAGATCCGCTGAGCAGCTTGCGCCATGCATGTTCGGGGACGTGTGTGGCGCTGGAAGTTCAGCGATGCGAGAGGATGGGAACATGAGTGAATTCCGATTGGTGATCAAGACTGACAACGCCGCCTTCGAGGACTACCCGCGTGAAGTGGCGCGCATACTGCGCCTAGTCGCCGACAAGGTGGAGGACGGTGAACCAACGGGTTCGGCCCGCGACGCCAACGGCAATACGGTGGCCGCGTTCGGGCCCGAGGGCCAGCTGTAGTAGTCGAGGTAGCCCGGAAGGTCAACTGCGCCGGTTCGACTCCGGCGCCGGGCACGACAGTGACGGAGTCATCTGTCGCTGAGGACCGGTCGAAAACGCGACGGTCTGAACACGTACTGGAATCCCCTGAATTTGTGAGGTGTGTTTGTCATGCGCAAGAACTTCAAGAGCGCGCTGCTGGTGGCCGCAGTTGCGGCCGTGGCCCTGGCCGGCGTGTCGGTGGGCGTGTTCGCCTACGCGCAGTCGCTGCACGTGGAGCCGGCTCCGGTCACGGTGACTGGCTGCCCCACCGAGGACAGCTGCATCGTGGACTACAGCCACGGTGCGTGGACCATCACGCAGGCGACCCCGTGAGATGCGCACTGTGCGACCTGGCCGGCGAGCATGCGGACGAGGTGAGCGAGACCGTGTTCTGCGAGCAGCATGCCGGACCACTGTCGTGGCCGGACTGCACGGTGAACGTGTACTCGGCCGCGCTGCGCATGGCCGGCTACTACGACCAGGCGTTGCCACTACCGGTGAGGGGCGCGGCGTGAAGGAGTACTACGTCCAGCGCGGCGACATCTACCTGGACGCGCTGTTGGAGGCGCGGAAAGTGGTCGGAGAGCTGACCGGAGGGCAGGCCAGGGAGCTTCAAGATCAGGTCTCGGACCTGATCACGGCGGCGATAGCGAAGGTGGGCGAACTCGATGACCGATCGTGATAAGACATCTGCGGAGCAGCGTGTAGGGAGACCGGATCTTCCTTCGGTCGACCGGCCATCCGGCGCGCCGACCATGTCGGATGCGCAGCTGATCGACGCGCTCTCCACTGGAGCGCTCAGTCCCGTGACCACGTGCCCGTGTGGTGTTATGCGTTCGATCATGCCTGCCTTCCATCGTGCCGCGACTGACCACGACTGCGTGCACCATCCGCGCCGTAGCTGCGGTACCTGTCGCAGCGCTGACCGCATGTTGGCAGGGGTGGTGGCGCGACTGCGGGCCGAGGTTGAGCACGGCCCGTTCATCGTCGCGTAGCTATCCTTCCCGGCCATTGTGCTCTGCCTCGTGCAGGTCGAGGACTTGCATGTCCTCCTCGTATCTGCCGCACGCATAGCACGTGTGGTACAGCCGGTTGATGTGCGCCTCTTTCGACTCGCCATCTAGTGGCTGTAGCCAAGGCTTGGACGGCGGATAGTCGCCGGGCTCCGGCGTGTCGATGACGCGTGGAATGTAGGGCTCCGGTTCGACCACGCCGTTGACGATGCGTGCGGTAGCGGAGCTATCCGCCGCTGACGCCAGCCCCTTCGCCGTGGCGATTATGCGCCGGACTCGCTCCGGTCCGTACGCGCCACTCACTGCGGCCCCTCATTCGCCCTGCTCATCGCTCCTCCTCGCGTTCTTGACCTGCGAGGATTGTAACACTCGGGCCCATGCAATTGCAGATGCAATGGAACAGTGCGCATGTCTTGCAACGAAAGCTAGCGCAACGTAAGTTTCAACACGAAAGTCAACTCGAAAGGCGCTGACATGAACCACGTCATTGACGAAGCCAGGCTGGCCGAAGTCTCTTGGGCCTCGGCTTCATCGAACCAACACGCAACGTAGATCAGGGACTCCGCGGCCTGATTGTCACGGTGGGCGTGCTCATATGTGGCGTGCTCGCCACCTACGCAGTAAGATCGGTACTCCGTCAACGAAGGGAGGTCAGTCGCGAAGATTAACTTCCGCATGACACAGCTGAGCCCCCGGCACGCTAGACCGGGGGCTCACGCATGCACTGTTACTTCTTCTTGTAAGGCGGGGGCTTCTTCTTGTCCCCCGGCTTCTCGCCCTTCTTGGCGAAGGGGTTGGGCTTGCCGCCCTTGCCCTTGGGCGGCGGCGGCTTCTTCTTGGCATCTGCCATGCTGATCACCTCCTCACGTGTTCGACGTAAGTCAGGTGCCGAGGTCATCCCAGTTGGTGCCCTCAAAGTGCATGATGGCGAGAGCGTTGAACACGACGGCGGCAAGATGATCCTCGTCCCGCTCGCCCAGGCGGTACGCCTCCACATGCCGCATCAGCGAGGCCATGAACCGGGACGAGGGCATGCCCATCGCCCAGTTGTTGTCACCATACTTGACGGCGCCGCGCGCCATCAGCTCGGCCACCCTCTTGAGGGGTGCCGCTGCGATCAGGTCGTACCGCGGCTTACCTTCTTGCGTGTCACGTCTGGCGCCGGAATCGTACTCTTCCCGCTGGCCACTGTCCTTGGTGACGTACTCGGTCACGCCGCCTTCACCTCATCGCCGAAGCCGTGCGTCCTGACCGGCATGCGCAAACTCTGAGCCACGTGCACCTCCAGCTGGGCGCCCCTGCTCTGCTCCCAGCCCGGGAGAGCAACAACCTCGTCGCACTCAAGCAACTTGACCAAGTCGTAGCGAAGGTAGTCTTCCCACTCCCAGCCCTCGATCACGCCCTTGTCGGCCGGGTTCTCCACCTCGTAGCCCGCAGCGCGCAGCTGCTCCGCCGCGGCGTTGAAGGCGGGGAAGTTGTGGCCATTGATGCCGGACATCGGGCCCGACACGTAGACGCGCGTCATGCGATACCTCGCTCATCCACCCTGGCGATAGCCGTCTTGCCCCTTGACCATCCGCCACAGTCATTGCAGCGGTACTGCTGGAAGGTGGACAGTGCGGTGTAGGCGTAGCCTCTGCGCTCCAGATCCACGCTCGCGCACCTGTTGCAGCAGTGCTCCCGATCCGTGTACAGGCCCATGTGCGGGTGGTTGTGGATGCGGGGCAGCAGCCTGCGGTACACGCCCTTGGTGAGACGTACGTCACCGATGTTGTATCGGCGCATGCGTGCCCACGCCCTCTCGTCGCCGGCCATGCACGCCATCCACAAGGCGTGACCCTCGTGCTTCACCTTCGAGCCCACGCCCAGCTGCTGCGCCACGTTGTCCAGCTTGTTCGACTCGAAGCGGAAGTGCTTACGCACCACTCGCAACAGGTCCACGTCCAGGGTGGGTGACTCGACCGGCAGGCCGGCAACCTCGATCTCGGTACGCAGATGCGGTAGGTCGAAGGCGACCTGGTTGTATCCGACCGTGATGTCCGCCTCGTCCAAGAGGCGCCGGGCCTGCGACACCATCTCTTCCGTGCCGTGGTGGAACTCGGAGTAGAACTCCACCTTGGACTTGTCCTCCCAGGACGCTGCGAAGCAGATGGTGCGCCCGAACTGCTCCACCTGGGACAGTGGTGTCGAGTGCTTGTCGAACAGCCGCCACTTGTGGACGATGTTGGGTGCGCGTTCGATGTCGAGCACCAGAATGCGCGGGCCTGTACTCACGCGCCCGCCTCTCGCGCCGCACGCAACGCGGCCAGGCGCTGGGCTTCCGCCTGCTTGAACGCCTCGATCTGGCGCAAGCGTTCCGCCTCGTCCGCGTCTCGCTGCCCGCCGTTGCGGATGCGATCCGCGGCACTAATGTCGTCCTCCGCCAAGGCGGGCACCTTCCCTTCGTCCACGATGGCCAAGCCGGAGTAGTCCCCATCCCCCGTCAGATGACAATGCACCTGCTCGACCGCGGCGCCCGCCAGCTCCTCCCGCAACGCCTTCTGGGCGAACGAGAAGAGGAGGGAAGACATGGTGTGTCTACGCATGTGATCCACCCTCACCATGAGTTGGTAGCTGACGTCTCCGGCGAACACGGCTAGCCGGCCGTCTTGCGTGGTCGACCAGGCTGGCGCTTGACTGGTGCCGCAACGGGCGGCTGCACATCGAGACCAAACTCTTCCCTCATTGCGGCCAGGTTGCTGGCTTCAGCGTCGCTGGCCGGCGTCTGCATCGGCTCGTATCGAGTGACAAGCCAGTCGATCAGGTCGCCGGCCAGCTCTTCCGACATCAGCCGACTGGAGTCGGGCTGATACAGGTACAGCGTGCCGTCCTCATTGAATCGGACGGTCACGCCACCAATGCGGACCTCGTTGCTCACGACTTCCCCTTTTTGACGAGAAGGTAGATCGGGAATCCGACTACGAGCAGGGTTATGGCCCCCGCAATGGGGCCCCAGGTCGGAGCGAGTACACACCACCATGACCAGTCGATGACGTGCGTCAGCTTGAGCACGACGAAGGCCACGGTGAGCAGAGTGCTGAGTCCGATCCCGCCACTGCTCGAAGAAGTCTTCTCGCTCACCGCCCAGCCGCCTTCTCGTAGTCACGGATAGCGCCGGCCAGCTGCCATTGCAGGAACAGTGCGTCCTTGATGTCGAGATCCGCGTGACATCCGAAGTCGGTAGAGATCCCTGAGATCCGGACGCGAACGACCTCTTCGAGGGCGGAGAGGCGGAGGTAATACGCCTCAGCTTCCAGGTCTTCAATCATGGCCCAGCACCTTTGCTCGAAGGGCCTGTGGCCCATGCTGAACGAGGAAGGAGGACACATCCTCGCCATCCGGAAACTGCACTACACGTGCATGATAGATCGACTGACCGACATTAGACGCGAACTTGTCCCGCGCCTTGTCGCCCGCCTTGAACCCGTCCTGAAGGCCTATCACTTCCTCGTAGCCCTCGAAGCAGTACTGCCAGTGCGGCTTCCAGTTCGTGCCGCCAGGGATACCCACCGCGGGCAGGCCCGACACATCGCAGGCCACCGCATCCAGCTCGCCCTCGGTCACGCAGATGAAGCGACTGTCCACCCAGAACTGGAGTGCTCCGAACAGGAAGAGGCCCTGCCCTTTCTCCCCGTCATACTTCGGATGCCCCTCGCATTTGCCTTCGCATTTGATGCACCTGAACTTCATGGCCATGGTGCCGGCCCTGCTCAGGTAGGGGATGGACAGGTAGCCCTTGAACCGCTCGTGCCCTGGCAACGGGTCCAGCACGTAGCCGAGTTGCCATCTGTCGATGATCTCGTCAGTCAGTCCACGGCTCTCCCGCAAATAGGTCCGAGCCAGGTCTACGCACTCCGCGTACTCTTTCGTGGCCCGGTCCAGCAAGCTCCTCCGCTTGACCGAGGGCAGTCTTAAAGTCGGTTCCTTCGACATGCATCAACAGCCCCACTGCATCTTCTGTCTTATCCAAACAGCCGGACCAGCAGAAGAAGCGATTGATCTCAAGGTTGACGGAACCGCTAGGCGACGAGTCCGGATGTAGCGGGCACAGGATTTTCGACCAGCCGCGGTGACGCGCCCTCGACAGGTCTGCCCCCAGGTATTCCAGCACTGGCGCTATCGGCAGATTCAGGGGCTCGCGTGACCGTCGCGCCATCGCACTCCTCCCCATATGTCCGACCGTCTGGGTTCGGCCCGCTGAGGTGTTTCGGCCGGCAAGGGCAGTAGAGATCGCGGCACGTTTCGGCCATGCCAGCTACTGGCCACGAGAATGCGTCGATCATCGTCTCGCCTTTCTTCGACGTGGCGCCGGTTCGGCATCCGGTACCACCCGAACACCGATCACGGCCACGGCGGTCGGCGCCTCCAAGTAGTCGGCTGCCCGACGCAACGTTTCAGGGTTGTCTCGTGCCGCGGTCAGCAGGCGCCCGTTGCACAGCCTGCAAAGCAGGCCCCTCACAACCCCGTCAGAGTGCCTGTGGTCCACGTTCAGGCGGTAGCTGCGCGTCTGCATGCAGATGGCGCAGGCGCCCTGCTGGGCGGCGAGGATGGCCGTGTACTCGTCGGCCGTGATGCCGTAGGTCTTGCCGATGCGGGCCGCATGGTTGGTGGTGCGGGATCGGGTGCGCTGGCATGTCACACACACCCGACCCCGGGCACTCTTGTAGAAGCGTTCGGTCCGGCCCCTGCCGCACTTCTGGCAGGGCCTGCGCTTCTCGACCATCAGTCGACTGCCTCGAAGGAGGCCGTGAACATCTCGTCAGTGCACGCACCCTTGCCCTCGCCCGACCTGTCGATGAGCCACTCGCCCACGTTGGCTATCCGGCTAGCGCCGGGGGCGCAGCCGGATATGAGCGTGAGAGAGGTGCTCCCGTCGGGGTAGTAGGTGATGGACGCACCCCACCTGTCGGCGATGGCGGCCAGCTGAGCCAGGTCGCCTTCGACCTTCTCGGCGAAGATGGGCACAGCCTTCAGCTGGTACTCGCCGAGACCCTGTTTGCGCTGGTCGTTCATCAGAACACGTCCTCTGGCTTGGCGACGGAACGCACGAAGGCCATGAAGCCTTCCTGCAGGTGAGTCTTGGCCAGCGCCAGCCAGCGACGATCGATGTCGTCGCGTCGGCTGATGGAACGCCACAGTAGCCCGACCTCGCGTTCGAGATCTTTGACGGCGTTGATGTCGCTCAGGTCGAAGTCCGACAGTTCGCGGTACCCACTGATCGGCTGGTCGGACATCAGCTGACCTGTCCCGTGTTGGGGTTGCCGTCGCGGTTGCGCCGGTCGATCTCGTCCACGATCTCGGCGGCCGAAGGCATCAACGGCAGGATCACCCGCGCCAGCTCGGCCAAGTCCACGCCGCCCAGCTGGAGCGCGTCGACCTGCGCCTTCACATCCTGCGCCAGCGACACGGCCGCGTTCACCCGGCCCACCACGTAGCCCAGCTGGCGAGAAAGGTTGCTCTGCTCGTAGTCCTGCCCGGACACCACCGTCTTCCAGACGGCGGCAAGGGCGGCGTCCTGCTCCGAGTTCATGTCTTCCTCCGTGATCGGTTTGAGAATCAGGTTGCGGTCGCAGGTGATCCCACCCACCTGGACCTGAACGTTGTTGTCCTGCCACACATGCACATGCCCGGCCACGTCCGAGCGCCGCCCCGACTGCCAGAAGTAGGAGGCGTGACCGAGCGCCAAGTCGACGGCGTTGCGGAAGCCGTACGCACCCACGCGCGACACGCTCAGCACCGACGCGGCGCCGTCCAGGTAGCCCCGCCATGCGCCAGCGTCGGGCACGGTGGTCCGGTCGTTGGTGAAGAAGATGGGACCGATGTAGCCCAGGTATTGCGCGCCCGCAAGCGCCCTGCGTGCGTGCTCCTGGCCCGCGAGGTAGCCGCCGTCAGATGCGGTGGTAGTGGTCTGCATCACCAGCAGCACGTCCAGGCCAGCAGCCTTGTGCGACTGGTACTCGGCCAGGTTGGTGTGCTTGGTGCCCAGGTTCGGCGGGCTGTCGATGTAGCGGATGGCTCCGCTATAGCCGGCCGCCTTGATGGTGTTGCCGGACAGACGCGCAGCTGAGTAGTCTAGGTAGTAGGGCATCACTTACCCCAGCTGACGGTGACCTTCACTGTCGACAGCAGTTCGTTGACCTTCTCGGCATCCTGAGTCGAGAAGTCCTCGCCCGCGAAGTAGTCCTCCGCCATCTCGTGGATGATTAGCCATTCGATGTCGGTCGCGTGCTCCTCGATCAGGTACTCCGCGTACCCCTTCAATTCCTGCTCGGTCACGAATCCACCTCCTCCCAATCCGCTAGCTCAACCTCCGGGTACTCAAGGTTGTCCCAGATGTACTCATCCAGTTCATCGAGTGTGACATCGGCAGGAATGTCAATCTCCTGCACCGTGGCCACCTCCGTACGCCAATACGCCCTGACCTTCACGGCTCCAACCTCTTCAAGTCTGCATAGTCGAGCGCATCACGCTCGCGCCCATAGAACTTGGCGAGGAGAACGTCATCCTCGTAAACCCACCAAGCATCACCGCGGTCGCAACTGACCGCTTCGACGTGGATCTCTCGCATGCGAATTCCTAACTCGCCATCATTCGCTCGTAATCAACAGTCACCGGTACCCGCACGCCCAAACCCGAAGGATCGGCTGCGGCCTCACGACACTTCACCACCGACAGAAACACGGTGTCGGAGAATGCGCCCCGACACACCGTCAGCACGAGGCTCGACTTCTTGGTGGCCTTGAAGTTGACGCCGGCCAACGGGATCGTTGTCCGGCCGTCCTCGTACTGTCCGTTCACGTGCGCGAGAACCACGACGGCCGTGTTCGCTATCCGGGCCAGTGCACACAACGCCTGCTCCGCCTCCGAGTAGGCGGGGAACGATTCCTCCCCCGCCACATCCATCATGTTGTCGACCACGATCAGATGCGGTAGTTCGCCCCACAGTTCGGCGAACGCCCACACCCTGTCACGAATCTCAACCATGTCGGGCGAGCCTGGGAAGTCCCAGCGGACGTACTCGTCAATGGTATCGAACGTCCTGCGGGCTTTCTGCGAAGTGATATCCAGTTCGGCTTCGGCCTCTTCACGGGTGAACCCGTTCCAGGCTTGTGTCACGCGGATGGACATGGAGGTTTCGTCCCCGTCCATCGCCAGATACAGGGTGGGCACGCCCGCGTTGATGGCCAGGTTGATGGCCAACACCGACTTGCCCACGCCTGGTGCTGAGGCCACCACATGCAGGTGGCCACGCCGGAACTGGACCTGCTTGTCCCCGAGGGTGCGGTAGACGGTCGGCAGTGGGAGTCCCGCACTCCCACTGCGCCGCGCCGCCTGACGAAGACTAGGCATCCTCGCCCTTGACGATGGCGTCGTACCACCGCATCGCCCAGCGAGCGTCACCCTCGGCCGTGTGTCGCTCCTCCTCGGTCGGCGGCGACACGCCGCAAGCCTGAGACAGCGCGTCCGATTTCCACGGCAGGTCGACCGGCACGCCATGCCGGGCCGAAAGGTACCCGACGGCCAACGCCTCCACGTCGATGAGGTGGTAGTGCCACGCCGGGATCAACCCCTGCGAGCGAAGTAGCTTGTCGAGAACCTCGGAGTCGAAGTTCGGTACCGCTCCGACAAGGTGTGCACCATGAGTGAATTGGGCCACCCACTCCGCCGCTTGCGGCAAGGAGGTCAGGCCCGCAGCAGGGATCGAGGTCTTCCGACTCAGGTATCGACCCTGCGGGTGACGGTCGTAGAACCCGCCGATCTTCAAGCCGAAGGGGTCTGCGTTCGAGAGATCCACGGGGAGCATGTAGTTCGCCACCCGTTCTTTGCCGTCCTCTTCGCGACGGATTATGGCGATCTCCCACGCATGGCGACCGGGATGTACACCCGTGGTTTCGGTGTCGACGAATGCGAGAGCGGCCACGTCAGGCCGCCGACAGAGCGTCGATGGCATCCTGCAAGGTGGCCTCGGACACCTTCATGCCCTTGGGGCCGTTGGCGTTGATGCGGTCCTTGCTGGCGCCGTTGTAGGCGTTGAAGTAGACGCCGCCGAACTTGGACTTGCGCGCCTCGATGGTGTAGCCGTCGTGCTCGCCCAGCTTGACGGCCTCCGGCTCCGCCTCCTGCCGGCCCTTGTTGCCGAAGCCGCCACTCGTGGGCTGAACCTCGGTGGTCTTGCCGAACGCCTTCTTCACGGTCTCGACCGCGGCGCCGGTCGAGCCGGCCTCCGCCTTCAGCTCGCGCAGCTCCTGCTCCGCCGAGAGCAGCTCCTGGAACGTGTCGGCTTCTGCCTCCCAGTACTCGTAGGCGACGGGGCTTGCGACTCGGACGGTGTACTTCGTGGACACAGGTGTCTCCTGTTTCGTTATTCGTGACTGTAGAAAACAATGACGAGGCAGACGACAAGAATGGCTGCCAGCAACTTGCCTCTCTCTAATCCAGAAACCAGCGGCAGTGACGCTTGACGTCACACATCTGACACGCCTCGCCGGGGGCTGGAAGAAACCAGCCTTCGCTAATCATGTGGGCCGACTGCACATGCATTGCGGCTAGCCGGTTCTCGTCCCAGTGCCGGTAGTCTTTCAGCTCAGTCGTGGTTCCACGGCGAGATTCATAATAGGCGGCATGACCGACATTAAAGCCGGCCTGACGCAGCGCCACCAGATAGGTGGGCAGCTGTGCGGTGACCCGCCTCTTGCTCCACGTCTTGGTGTCGATAGCCACCAACTGGCCAGTCTCCGGTATCTGGAAGATGCGGTCTATCTTGACGATCTCCTCCACCCCCTGAAGGGTGTACTTGATCTCGAACTCGATGCCCGGAACCATGGTCCCGTCGTCATCCTCGAACATGTCCGCGATGAACCACGCCGTCTGCGCCCGCCAGCTGATGTACTTACGGATCATGTCCGGGCCTACCTCGGACTGGAACTTGGTGAGCACCGCCTCATTGGCGTCCCGCTTGTGCGCCGGATTGTCCCAGTCTTTGAAGGCGAAGCCCGACTTCTCTTGCTCTTCGGCGATGAGTTCGCCGAGACGGTTCGAGTACCAGTCCTCGTGGCTGACGTCCTCGTCCAGGTCGAACGGCGGCGTGGTGTCGAACAGGTCGGTCCATTCGTGGAATGCGGTGCCGGCCACGGCGTAAATGGAGGGCGTGTAGGGCACCTTCTCGATGCGCTTGAGACGGTACATTTCGCCGCACTTGGCGTAGTCGTCGTAGCGACTGTGCGACATGCGAGGCAGGGTCATTCGGTGCTCCGAAAGTTCTGGTAGCCGCACCGTTCACACTTGAATCCGCCACGCCAAATGTCGTCACAGACACAACACGCGTCAGGCACGTAGCCGACGCCGCCCTTCGTTCGGGCCCACGTACCGCACACCGCCCGCGCCAGGCGGCCCGGCCCAACGCCGGGGTAGCAGCCCCAGCAGTAGTAGTGGGGCAGGGTCTCGTCGCGAGCCTGATCCTGCTCGGTCGCTTCCTCAGTGGGCGCTGTCATGCCGCGACTCCAATCGTTGGAGTACACGGGTGGCGATGCGCCAGCCCAGCTTGCCGGCCAAGCCCAGCAGGAATGCGCCGATACCGAGTAGCGAGGCGCTGCGATGGGCGCAGCCCTGAGGACCGTAGTCCTTGCGAGTGCTCATCTACTTCGCTCCTACGAATTCGAACCGTGAGTGATAAGTCGAAAGGCTGTTGCGTCAGCGACTGCCGCTGAGTTGTTCGGTACTGGCCAGCGTGCTATCCACCATCACCAGATCGGTGCCGACAGCCACGGCCTCGCGGATGCGATGCGTCAGCCAGTCGCTGCACTCCGGCACATAGATGACGTAGCCACCCAGGCGCCAGGCGTAGCGCTCCTCCGCCTTGCTGGCGGAGTCGTCGCCCGCCTTCAAGATGAGGTCGCCGCTCGTGGGGCGGGTGTCCTTGTAGGCCACGGTGAGGGTGATGTGCTGGAGCAGGTCGGCCGAGACTGCCTCTTTGAAGGCTTTGATGGTGCGGCTACCCCGCGCGTGAAAGAACGTGATCACTGGACGACCTCGACGTACGGGCCGAATCGCGTGCTCACGTGGTCGCCCCACGGCATGCCCTCCTCGTCGTAGCCCTCGCCCCCGCGCCCCACCCACTCGCCGGGACCGTCTCGCAAGAGGACATCCCCTTCCTTGTCTCGCACCTCCTTGACGTGCGCCGGGGGCTCCTCGCTGCCATTGCCGGTCCACGGCTCGCGCACCTTCTGCGCGTCGGCGGCCGGAGTGCCCGGCACGGCGCCGACGACCTTGGAGATGCCCGCCAGAGACTCATGGCTGGCCCAGCCATTGGCGTCAAGACGCGCCCAGGGCCGACCGATTTCGTCGGGACCGTACGGCTCGTACCCGATATTGACGTACCGTCCCAAGCCGAACTCACGGATCGTTCCGCGCGGGTCCTCGCTCGGGTCGTCGACAGGCTTGACCAGCTCGATCACGCTCGCGTTGTCCTTCGTGTCCCAGTACGCGGTGGAGCCGAACCGGGTCTGGTACGTCACGTTGACCAGGTCCCCGTTGAGGGGCTCCCAGTCGCTCGGCTTGAGCTCGGTCACGTCTCGTCACTCACCTTTCATCGCAACTGTACTTGCAACCACGAAAGCTAGCGGGTAAAAAGTAAGGCGAGCCGGGTCCGGGGCTCGCCGCGGGTACTGCCTACGCGATCAGGTCTTCGATGTCCTCGGCCGGCAACAGGTCGATCGGGTCATCGGGCCTGTCGACCGTGGGCAGAAGGAAGGCTTTCACGCCGTCGATCACGGGCCCCAACGCCAGCACGTCATACCTGTCTACGTCAGGCGGCAAGGTGACCGACCAGTTGCCGGTGCCGTCTACTTCGAACTGTGCCTTGAACGTCATGCGACACCAACTGTCCAGATTGTTTCGAACCTATTACCTGTCACGTCGGGTCGGATCTTGTCACTGTTACCGACCGTGAACGCTACTGACCGGTATCACCCGAGAGGGTTAGTAACCCTGTCCACATGACACTCTCCGTGGGTCCAGATACGTCCTGCCCAGACGCCAGTAGCAATACCGCACTCACGCAACGTGGCCTTGCGCTCCTCTTCGCACCAGTCACGCTGTGTGCAGCGAGTGACGCACTGACGTTCCGCCCACTTCCGCGCCGCGGCCGTGTTGTCGTCCTGCCATGGACCGGGATTCTGGTAGCAGGGCAGCTGCTGCTTCTCCTGATCGGAGAGTTCCCGATTCAACGAGTGGCCTCGATGTATTGCACCCACTCGTCAGTCAGGTCGGCAAACAACTCCTCGTCGTGGCAGTTGAATCCCATGTCGTAATCGGCGTTGTCGAACTCGTCGATTCCGAAGCTGCGAAGGATGTACTCCCAGATCGCCTCGTGTCCACCGGCCAGTTGACCGAGGACGCAACGAGTGCACTCCGACAGGTTCAGCCTGCCGAGGTTAATGCGCTGGCGCCAGCCGGGCGCACGCTCATCCAGGTAGGCCGCGCCACGAGCGATGCGCGCACCGAACTGACCGCTGGGTACCGCCACCTGAGTGGCGCCCGATGGTGTGTCTGTCATGTGATCACTGTCGCTGAAGCATCGCGACAAAGCAAGACAACCACGAAAGTTAGGCCGAACAGACCAGGTGAGCGGCTAACACTCACACTCAGACGGTCCTGACAATACTCCATTCGAGTGAACCCGTAAGGCTGTCTTGACACGTGATCGTCCGGCACGTCAGTCTTGTCTTGTGGATACAGGGTGGGCGACCATGGTCATCGCCCACCAGGTGCGCCGGCTCCGCCCGGCGCCAGCACCGCACCGGTATGGCCGGGCTTCCAGCCCCGGCCCAGCAACAGTACCTGTACTGGTCCAGCCGGCGCGGGGGCGCCGGACAGGGTGAGCAGCCAGCCCATAGGGCTGCTCACCCTGGTACACGCGCGAGGCTCTTCAGCCTCGTCCTTCGCCCCGGACTAGCGCGAAGCGCCACAACACCACAGTCATTGGGCCGTGAAAGATTCACCACTCGCCGGACACGCTTGGTTATCTTCTGGTTTGTCTTGAGTTCGTGATCTCCACAAGCTTTCATTGCAACCATGAAAGCTCGAACTGACACCTGCAACACCGACGGCTGCTTTAAGACGCGGTGGCGCAAGGACCCGGGACTGTGCCAGGCCTGCGCACGCAAAGCCGGCCTGTACCCCGAGCTGGCCGAATGCGCCGAAGACGGCTGCACACGCAAGGCCCGCTCGCTCGGGGTGGGCAGCAGGTGTCGCAAACACGGCGGCCCCGCCCCCAAAGGGACAGTGCAGCCGGGGGAGACGAGCCTGTGCAAGGCTCGCGACTGTCGCTACCGGGCCGGCGAGGGCGGCCTGTGCGGCAAACACCGAAACGCCTCGGAGACCGCCCGGGACCGTTCCCGTTGCGTCACGCCCGCCTGCGTGAACGTTCGCAGCCGGGCGGGCGGCTACTGCTTCGTCTGCTACCGGCGCTACGGCTCCACCCTCAACACCTGCGCGCACCCACTGTGTCAACACAAGACGGTTGACGAGTACTGCGAGTCGCACGACGTGGGCCTGGACTATGCCGCGGGCGACTGGTTCGACTGGGTTGCCGCGGAGCGCTTGTTCCACGGCAGCCACGGCAGTCGCAAGCCGACCGTCCCCGAGCTGCTCTGGGTTCTGGCCAAGGCCGACCGAGTGAACCTGGAGTACACGGTGTTGGCCGAGCGGATCGGCATTCAGCACAGGCTGATGGCGAGCTGGCGCAAGACCGCCGCCCGTATCGAAGAGGCGCGGGTGGCCGCATGAGAATCGGATCACTCTGCACCGGCTACGGCGGGCTGGACATGGCCGCCCAGCGCGTCTTCGGCGGTCGCCTCAGGTGGGTGTCCGACGTGGACCCCGGCCCGATCGCGCTCCTAGCCCATCACTACCCCGACGTACCAAACCTCGGCGACCTCAAGACCGTCGACTGGGCCACCGTCGAACTCGTCGACCTACTCACGGCCGGCTACCCGTGCCAGCCCTTCAGCAACGCAGGGAAGCGCCTTGGAACCGAAGACCCCCGCCACCTCTGGCCCTGGATCGCCCGCGCCATTGGCGCACTACGACCCCGAATCGTCGTCCTGGAGAACGTCGCAGCCCACCTCCGGAAAGGGTTCGACGTCGTTCTCGCAGACCTTGCCGGCCTCGGGTATGACGTCGCGTGGTCGATTGTTCGCGCTTCCGACACCGGAGCCGCTCACCAAAGGGCCCGACTCTTCATCGTCGCTACCGACGCCGCTCGCGAACCTGTCGAAGGGAGCTTGGCCGAAGCAGTCCCGGCAAGGGGGGCCTTCCCTCCAGACGGCCTTGCTAGCCCTGTTCCCGACACCGAGAGCGTCGGACGGCGAGAAGGGGGGCCCCAACCAGCGCAGTTCGAGCGGGGACCCGATGCTGCCCACGATCGTGAACCGCTTGACTGGCAAGAGTTCGAACCAGCCATCCGCCAATGGGAACGCCGCTTAGGCCGGCCCGCTCCGGCTCCGTCCGTGTTCGGCCCGCGCGGCGGGGTGAAGGTGTCCCCAGCGTTCGGCGAGTGGCTCATGGGCCTGCCTGAGGGACGCATCACCGACGTGCCCGGCCTGTCGATCAACGAACAACTGAAGCTGGTCGGCAACGGTGTCGTGCCACAGCAGGCCGAGCACGCGATCCGGTATCTAACGGCTCAACTCGTAGTGCACGATGCCGCATGAGAACCCGTAGCTACGGCCGCGGCGGGAGCCGCGGTGTCCCCGACGGCTACGACACCTGGTATGACTGGGCACTCGTCTACCGCTACTGGCACGGCAACAATGCCGGCCTGCGCCAGCCATACCTTCTGGAGATTCAAGAGCTGCTGCGCCTCGGCGCAGACATGCGCGCCGAGGATCTGGCCACGCAGCTGGGCGTGTCCAGGCGCACCGTGGAGCGGTGGCGGTCCCAGCATCCCGGATGGTTCGACGCCACGCGATCTAGCCGGCAGGCGCGCACATGGCGCCAAGCTAACGCGCCAACATCGAAACGAGGCAGCGAAGCTGTCCTCGCCGAAGATGCCAGCTAGCGAGCTAGCATTGAGGGCCCGTCGCCGGGGCGACGATTCCGCAGCATGAAGCCCTTGTTGTAGTCGTACGTCAGCACGGCCTCGTGCGTGGCAAGGAACTCTTCCAGCTCCCGCATCCACCGCAGCTCTTGCGGGCTGACACCTTTGCCTTGCCGCATCTTGCCGTAGGCCACGGCCGCCCTGTACACCCAGCCTTGCGCGTGCAAAGGACTGCGAACAACCCACGGCATCACGTACCTGGTCCTCGCATCCTCCTCATCGAGGATGCGTTGGACTCGCTGGCCAACGGCCTGTGGGGAGATGCGCCGGCCGCGTTCGGTGAACCAGTCGGCGATCTCCTTCTTGTTCAAGCCCTTGTCGAGCAGTTTCTGGATCTCTTCGTCTTCGATGCCTGAGCGCGGCGGCCTACGGTCGACAGCGTGCATGTCTTTCATCGTACAACTTGTGACAGGTTGCGTACAAGTGATAGCTGAGCTTGCAGATAAAGCTAACTTGTGCCAAAGTTTGCCCAGCTCAAGTGAACCGTCGTAGTCGTCCTCGATTGATCGCGAAAGCTAAGCTTGCCAACTTTCGCTACGAAAGGTAACGTGAAAGCATGAACTTGATCAGCCGGATGGTGGCAGCCTGGCGGCGATGGCGTAAAAGTCGTCGCGACCAGGCCGCGGAGCGGAACCGCCCGCCGCGTGAACGCCGCGACGATAGCCCAGACTTCGACTCCGAGTGGTGGGACTGGTGAAGATGAGGGACCAGGTCAACAGGTACCTGGACCTGCGCAGGCCGTCGCTCAGCGCCGACACCTACAAGAACGTGTCCAGCGACCTGGTCCGCCTGGCCGGCGAGTGGGACAAGACGCGTCGCGTCCCCAACAACGTCAACGAGGACTGGCTGGTCGACTACCTCGCCTCCTACCGCCTCGGCCAGGTGGGTGGCAGGGGCCAGCTCGTCTCGCCCGCCTACTACAACAAGGCGATGGAGCGTTACGGCCAGTTCTTCACGTGGCTGGTGCGCCGCGGCGGCGCCTCACCGCAGGTGCTGGACGTGTTCCAGCGGGTCAGACAGGACCCGAAGGAGTACTTGCAGTTGTCGGCCGCACAGGTCGTGCACATGATCGAGACGTGTGAGAACCCGTGGGAACGGTGGGTGCTCGCGCTCGGTTCGCAGACGCTGGGCAGGGACAGTGAGCTGCTGAACCGCAAGATCCAGCACATGCACCTGGACCGCGGCCAGCTGGACTGGTACCGCCAGAAGACCACCGACCTGGACAAGCTGCCCGTCACCCAGCCGCTGGCCACCGAATACCAGCGTTGGCTGTACGAGTACCAGCGGAAGTGCGGCTCCATCCAACCGGATTGGCCGCTGGTGCCGCGCCGCACGGGCAGGCCGGGCAGGTGGGGTTACGAGACTGACGCCTCGCCCGCCAGGGGCCTGGCCCAGATCGTGCAGAGGCACGCTTCCCGGGTCGCTGGTCTGCCCCAGGAGGCCCTGAAAGGGCAGGGGGTACATATCCTGCGCAGGAGCATGGCTCGGGCCCTGTACGAGCGTTTGAGGGACGAAGGGCATGCCGAGCCGCTGCGGGTGGTGCAGGCCCTGCTGGGCCACGCGGACGGCAAGACCACGAGACGCTACATCGGGTTGAAGCCTGACCGCGAGGAGCGGGACAAGCTGCTGGTAGGCAGCGACCTGCTCTGGGTGGAGAGAGGGAACGTCGTGCAGTTGAGGAGCGTGCAATGACCGGGCCAGACTGCGTGAGCGAGCAAGAGTTCGAGTTCCACGCCCACGAGCCCCACATGCAGGTCGTGAAAACCAAGGAATCCCTGTTCGTGTACCCCGACGGAGTGCGCCTGGTGTCGTCCGCCCTCAAGACGGGAATCAACCATCGCTCCGACAAGCGCTGGTGGAGATGGGAGCAGGTTAATGCCCGTGGGATTCGGACCAGCTCAACCGGACTGCTGGTCCCCTACTGCGTCATGGGAAATGGAAAGTGGCGACGGCACTCGCCAGGGCAAGCGTTCGCGCCACTGAATCGCACGTTCACAACGACAGACGTGGCCTACCTGGACGAGCTGGCGGCGAAGTTCGGCGTTCGCTCGGTGCGCGACATCTACCCGATGACGCACCACTTCGGGATCGACCAATACGAGCGCATCCCATCCGGCCTGCACATGGCGATGCGCCAAAACTCCGGCGTCGACTTCGCCAACGCGGCCTTCGGCAAGTCCCTGTACCGGCGCGACCTCGTCAAGGCGTCCTGCTCCGCGGAACCCTGGGCAGTTGCGATAGCACGCGAGTTCCGGGGGCTCGCGCCCGCAGATTGGATCGTCGGCTACCTCAAAGGGGCTGAACGCTATGGGCGGCCCACCTGCCGAACACGTGGACTGCGACAGGCGCTGCGTGGCCTGGACCCCAGATCCTACCGTTACCTGCTCAAGGACTGTCGACGTGACGTGCCCGACTGGCTGGGCGACCTTCTTCGGATGAACGCCGGGCAACGGCTCTACGTGCGCTCCTTCGCGGAATGGCACGATGAGTTAGCGCGCGACTGGCGCAAGACTCCCCAGGTCGACATGGAGATACCTCAGACGAAGCTGGCCAAGCGCCTGCACGGTCTGAAGGCGGGGGACATGGAGGTGCGAACCGTCCAGACCACGGCCGAGCTGGGCGACTGGGGCCGCGTCATGCACAACTGCATCGGCTCGTACACGCGCCACGCCCTGTCCGGACAGGGCGTCTACGCAGCCGTGTACCGGGCCGGAAGCATGGTAGCCAACCTGGAAGTAGCGGGTGGCAGGCTGAACCAGCTACTCGGCCGCTTCAACCAGCGCCTACCCGATACTGATCGCATCGCGATCGAGGAAAGCCTGGTGTCCAAAGGCGTGGATATCATGAACTACTGGGGCAGCGTGGCGGCCTAGCCGCTGGAAAGAGATGATCCGATGCCTGTACGTGAAGTACCTGTCTGCGCCAAATGTGGCAGCGACATCGAAGAAGATCCGCTCCTCGGCGACCGGCAAGGTGGCCTGCGGGAGATCGTGCACCCCGGCACCACCTGGCGCATCACACTATGCACCAAATGCGTGACGCCCCTGTTCGAGCTGTACGAAGAGTTCGTGGAACTGGTGAAGCCGGGCGGTACCGCGGTCGGGGCGGAGGTGCTCAAGTTCCTGCCCAGAGTGATCGTGGACGATGAGCAAGATGGTGCAGCCATCCAGCCGCCCCGGTTCAGCGAGGAGAGGTAATGGGCGAGGAGCTTGTCCAGGTCGAGTACGCGATCGAATGGGTTGCGCCGAAGGACATCGCCGGCACCATGACGGTGATGGGTCAGGGCCAGTTCAATCGTGAACGGGCCGAGGGTTATATCAACATCTCGGCCAAGTTGCCAGGCGGGCAGCGCGGACACCTGATCTCGCGGACCATTACGTGGTCCGGTTGGTGCAAGGTCGAGGACTGGCGGGCGGCTTAGCCA
>Ga0137366_10000102_pt1 | contig 43389 bp, 39 predicted proteins | sample SagtaG_8_FD_104938 | JGI IMG/M metagenome (GOLD analysis project Ga0137366, IMG submission 104938) | Vadose zone soil microbial communities from Sagehorn Ranch, Mendocino, California, USA - Sage1_L_60_16 metaG | ecosystem: Environmental > Terrestrial > Soil > Vadose zone | place: USA...
CAGCAACCGGTCAATGGGAGGGATGACTGCCGGAATATCGGAGATAATGATGGCGTTTGTACGATCATCCGCCACAACGTCTCCCCGCTGACTGAGAAATTTCTTAATCGTTTGGACTACGTCCTTTGAGTGAGCGTAGCTCAGGAAACGAGTGATGGTAACTTTTTCTACCGCCAGCGCTTCCGCTTCCTGCTGGGCGCGTTTGCCTTCGGCTTCTTTCCGCAGCGTTTCAACTGTCGCGATGCGGAGAACGTTGCCTTCCAGTTGCCGGGCAAGATCGTTGTTCTTCAAAACGATGTCCAGGGCCTGGTCCCACGGCACGTCATCGAGCACGATCGTGAGCGAGCCCTTCACATTTGGATCCAGGACCACATTGAGTCCGCTGATCTCGTGGACCAGGCGGAAGAAGTCTTTCAGGTCTACATCCTTCAAGTTCACCGAAATTGGTTCCCCGGTATACTTGACGCCGCCCATGGCTGGCTGTTGTGTCATCTGGGCCTTCTGCTCGGCCGCCAGGTTCACCGCGGGCTGCACGGTATTTGCTGCCTGTGGCTGCATGGAGGCGCTGGCTTTAGGCAGAACTTCGGCCGGACGGTCGGCGAACTTGGACGCGGCATGGATGGCGCGAACCGCGGGCTCGACCTTGTCCGAGACTGGCTTGTAGCTCGGCTCGACCATCACAAAATCTTTGGCTGAAGCTGCCGGGACATCTTTGTTCTCTGGCGCCGCAGCCGTCGGCTTGGCCGTGAAGGGGGATTCTGCACGGGCTGCCGCCATCTGCTTGGGCGCGGCCGGAACCGCTTCTTTGCTGGCCACGGTCTTGCCGGTGTAGAGCTTGATGACCAGCTTGTTGTCTGTGCTGGTGACCAGCTCGTGCCGACAAGCCTTATCAAGATCTACAACGACGCGAGCGGTTTCTTGGTCAGAGCCAAGACGCACCTTCTTCACGCCGTCGCTGCCCACACTCACCGGGGCCCAAGTGGCCAGGGAGGTGTTCGGCAGGTCGAGCACCAGGCGCGCCGGAGAATCCAGCTCGCTGATCTTGGGCTCGACTTGGCCACGAGTGGTGAGCTCCAGGGTAACCGCGTCCGAAGTATGTGCGACGTTCACCTTCAGCAGCGCAGAATGTTTCGCCGCCGAACCTGTGCTCTGTGTCTCACCGCCTGCCAGCAGGCAAAACACCAGCAGCGGTAGAATTGTTCCTAGCAGTTGCTTTCGCATTTCGCTTCTCCCCACGGGTCCGCAACGCGCGTGCCCGCAATCTTGAACTTCTAAATTCGTTCCTAGAACCGCTTCGCTTCTTAGCAACTTGGCGCCCTAAACCACGGGAGTGGTGATCTTCTTAGTCACTTCCTTGGTAAACGGCTTGCCCAGTTTGTCCTGCAACGTCTCCTTGAACACGATGGAGTCGCCGGTAATCTTCAGAACGTATCCGTCAAACACGGGATCGTTTTCCCGCAAGAAGTAGGCCTTGTCCAAGGCATTGACGACGACCGCAATCATCCCAGTCTCCGACTTCACCACGCCTTTCAGGCTGATCTGATCCACGGCCAGGCAACGTTTGCCTGAACTGCAACCTGAGCCCGTCGCGCTCTGGCTTACGACCGGACTGATAAACGGATCGCGCCGCCCATTGGCACTGATGGTCTTGGTCGACTTTTCGTTTTTTGCTGGCTCGGGCGCTTTCTCGACCGAGACATTTTCGTCCTTGGAGGCAGTCGACGCGCTCGGCTTGCTGGCCGCAGCTTTGACTTTCACTGCCTTGGCCGGAGTTTTCTTGCTGGTCTCGGCAACCGGTGCACTCTTGACGGACACCACTTTGCCGGTCGCTGGTTTTGAGGCAGCAACCGGCTTCACAGCCAACGTCTTGACTGCGACTGACTTTGGCTGCATCGGCGATTTCGCAGAAACTGATGAAGCTCCAGGCTTGGCAACTGGCTGGCTGACATTCGCCTTCACAGGCTGCGCGACAGGCTTGACCACCAGCGTTTTGCCAGCTTGAGCCATAGCCGACGGCTTAGCGACGGCAACCGGCTTGGCAGCTTGTGGCGGTTTTGCTGAGACGGCCTTCACCGCCGCATTCTGCTTCTGCTGTGCCGCATTGGCGGTCGCCTTTGCACCCTGGATGATGACCGGGCCGTTTTGCGCCCAGGCTGCACCCGCAATTAGCGCAAGTACGAAGATTGTGTTTGTCAGCTTCATAGGTTGTCCTTACTTAGCCTCGGCCAGCTTTCCGGCTGCTGCAAGCACCGGATCATGGCTGAAAAAGGTTGTGGCCGTGCATGTCGCCACCACGCTCTCATTCGGGGCATATTGATACTGGTGCTTCGTCTTGGCATCGCTTGGCTTCCTGGTGCTGGCCACCAGCAGGTCGGCCACGTTCACAATGCGTTCCAGCTTGCTGACCCGGTCGAAGAAGTTCAGAGTTGAGTAGTACGGCCCATCCAACTCAACTTCGAAGGGAACTTCGGTGTAGAACTCTTTGTTCGCAGTCGGCCTCGCCGTGTACCGGCGCAACTCGATTCCTGCCTTCAGCGCTTCGGCGTCGAGCATCTTCATGAAGTTGTCGACTTCCTTCTCATCGGGAACGATGTGCCGCTCGATTTCCAGTTGCTGCTTCAGGCTGGCGAGCTGGCGTTCGATGTCGTCCAACTTGCTCCGGTATTTCTCCAGCTCAGCGTTCTCGCGAAGCTTCGCGTCCAATTGTTTCTCCGCGCCGGCGTTCGCTGCCTGCTGGCTGTTGAACACGGTGAAGTACAGAACACCGGTGAGAACAACGGCAGCGATAGCCAGGATTCCCCACTGCTTTACACTCGAAAGTTCGCTAAAGTTGCCCATAGTCTCCGTCCTTAGGACTTGCCTTTCTCACAGGTCAAAGTGAACTGAAAGGCCTGCATTTCTTTGACGGCAGCGTCCTGAAACGTTTCTTTGATTTCCACATTCTTGAAGCGGCCCGTCTTCTGCAAGTTCGCGATCAAGGAAGCCACCGCGTCATTACTCAGCGCCGTGCCCTCGATATTGATGTTGTTTCCCTCGTCCTTCATCGAGTTCAGCCACACCGCTTCGGTGTTGTTGACGGTGTCCCCGATCATGTTGAGCAGTTCCACCGGGCCAGTCTGGTTCTTGCGCAGCTGGTCAATCACGTCCACCCGGCGCTTGTAGTTTTCCGCCTGGCGTTGCCGCTCCATGTAGCGGGTCTTGACATCCGCCAGTTCACGGTTCTTGGCTTCTGCCACCGCCATTCTTGCGGCAATGTCGCGCTTCTGTTTGTCCAGGTGATACCAATAGCCCGCGTTGATAACGGCGGCAACCACCAGGATGACCAGGATCTTGATACTTGGTGAACCACCCGGCCCGGCGGCGATGGCGACTTCAGAGGATCCTCCCCCTGCTCCGCCACGTTTGCCCTTCTGTTTTGCTATCCCCAGCAGATTGATTCGGATCATAGCTCTTCAAAACTCCTTAGGGCCAAACCCACTGCGACTGCCAGTTGACCCGCATTCCGCTCGATCAAGTCCGCGCCTACGCCATCCGGGGCCGGCGCAATCCGTTGGAAGGGATTGAAAATTTCCACCGGCAACGAAAACTCTTGGCGTAACGCCTCTACCAGGCCAGGAACCTTGGAAGAACCTCCGGCCAGATAAATTTTTTCGATGTGCTCTCCTGCCGCGCTGGCGCGGAAGAAGTCGAACGTCTTCTGGATTTCCAGCACGATGATTTCCGTCACCTGCTGCAGGATGGGCGTCTTGGCGTCTTCGCTGACGGTGCCAACCTTTTGTCCCAGCTTGAGCGCTTCGGCATCATCAAAACTGAGATCCAGTTCTTTCTGGAGCGAATCCGTGTATTGATGACCACCAACACTGACGTCGCGCGGAAACAACGGTGTGGTTCCCTTCACGATGTTGATGTTCATGACGCTGGCGCCAAGGTTCAGCAGAGCCACAACCTGCGTAGGAGCTGGCTCATAGTTGTACTCGTAGCAGTTCTGCAGGGCTAGAGCGTCGATGTCCACGATAGCCGGAGTTTTGCCCGCCATCGAGAGTACGTTGGTGTAGTTGAGAATCTTGTCCTTCTTGACCGCCACCAGCAGCACATCCATCTGGGGGCTGCCGACATCTTCGGAGAGGATCTGGTAATCCAGATTCACGTCCGCAAGATCGAAAGGAATGTGGTGGGCGGCTTCCTTTTGGATCGTATCGGCCAGTTCCTGGTCGCTCATCGAAGGCAGCGAGATCTTCTTCACGATCACCGAGTGCCCGCTGACCGCCGTCGCCACCGCCTTGGTTTTGATCTGGTTATCCGTAAACAGCTTCGAGATGGCGCTGGAAACCGTCCCCGAATCCACAATCATGGAATCCACGACGATATCTGGAGCCAGTGGCTCCACGCCGAGGTGGACGACTTCAATCTGCCCGCCCTTTTTCTTGAGCTCAACCGCCTTGATGCTGGAAGAGCCCACATCCAGACCTACTATCGATTTCGATCCGAATCCAAACATGTGCCCGCCTTTACAGTTGCCCGGCAGCCTTCGTGGCCGCCTTCGAATTCTTCTTGCCGCGTACTTCCATCTGGTTGGACTTTTCTTCCATCCACTGGTCGAGCTTCGATTTTTTGAAGCGCCAGCGATTGCCCAACTTGAAAGCCGGAATCTTCTGTTCGCCCACGTACTTGTAAAGCGTGTCCGGGCTCACTCCCAGGTACTGCGACGCCTGGCGGATATTCATTACTTCGCGTGAGTCGGCCATAGTTCGTTACCTATTGCACAGAACCAGAACTAGTCTTGTGGGAGGAAATTCCTCAAACTCGTTGCGTTCGAGTGAATTCATGTGGACTGAGCATAGCGCAGCGGGTTTGTGGCACGAGAACTCCAGCGATTACCGTGTTTTGCTGGGGTTTTTGCGGGTTTTCTGGAATCAGGCCTGAGATCAGTTGCCACCCATGTCTATATGTTGGGTTCTACTCAGAATACCAATCTATTAGTTGGGGTGATTTGATCTCGGAAGCCGTTGGTCACGCCTAAGATAACCAAAGTACCAGAGACGGTACGAAGGTTGTACGACGGGTGTGAACATCTGTGGATTCAACGCCTTCGCCGCCCACGGGGATGTTTCATCACGAATCTCGGTAGAGAGTTTGCCTTTCTTTGCGGCCTTCGCGTGTTCTTCCATTGCGTTCTCTGCGGTCAAAGTGCGAGTTGACCACAAGCCCACAGCCATAATCGCGAGCAGAGAGAAATCGGTCAGAGGCATGTTTCGAAGGGTCGCAGCCCTGGCGCTTGTCTTTACTTAATCCCCGCCACCATTGAAAATGGAAACGCACCCAGATTGTTTTGGGCACAGGAGTGTCATGGCAACAACAACCGGAGAATTGATTCGCCTGATGAATTATGTCGAGGACATTACTACCACGCTGCGCCGCATTACCGCCTTTGTTCCCACGCTGGATCCGGAAGAACGCAGGCGCCTGTCGGAGGCCATCCGCACCGCGGGCACGCACCTGAACGAGGTAGTCACCCAACTGGACAAAAAGTAGGAGTGGCGGATATCAAGACCATCGCGGTCATCGGCGCCGGAACCATGGGCCGAGGCATCGCCCATGCCGCCGCGTTAGCCGGCTATCGAACGATTCTCGAAGACTTGCTTCCAAACGCACTACGTCGCGCAGAATCTGAAATTCGCAGCAATCTGGAAAAGGCCGTGGAATCGGGTCATGTCTCTTCCGGCGAGGCCCAATCCGCGGCCTCTCGTTTGGAGTACGCAGGTTCGGTGGAAGACGCGGCCCGTGAAGCAGACCTGGTGATTGAAGCCGTCCCGGAGGAACTGGAATCAAAGATCGAGATCTTCACTCTGCTCGATAAAGTCTGCCGGCCCGGCACGATCCTGGCGTCGAACACTTCCTCGTTTCGTATCACGGAAATTGCCGCTGTCACCTATCGTGCGAACCAATGCGTTGGCATGCGATTTTTCAACCCGGCGCACAAGTTGATGGAAATTATCCGGGCTTCGCAGACCGATGACCGAACGATCGCCGCGGCCGTCGAGGTCGGCACGCGCATGGGCAAAGAGATTGTGGTGATCAAAGAATCCCCAGTTCCCTTCAGTCTTTGCGACTAGGATCTCCACCCTGTTGTTGCCAAAACCGGAAACGGCTAAGGATGGAGCAGCCTGACGTTATTTGTTGATGTCGTCCTTGCCATCCAGCCGTTTCACAAAATTCTGCAAGAACGCCTTATTCGGTTCAGGAGCGGTGGCCAAAGCCGCCCGCATTTCTTTCGCCGCATTCGCGTAGTCTCCCTGGGCTGAGTACATTCGGCCCAGTCCCACATGAACAATCCAGGAGTCAGGATTCTTCTTTGCATTCTCGCGATAGATGCTGAACGCCTTTTCTGCCTGGCCATCAATCTGCAATTGCCGGGCGTAAGAGTGCATCTGGACCGCGTTCGCTTTGGCCAGTGCCGCGGTTAATGTCTTGTCCGACTCGGTCTTCCGGCCCATCGCCGTCAGCACTTTCGACTTGGTGAGAAGGTTGTCAAACCGTTCCTCCACTTGTATCGAGCGGTCGCAGTAGTTCAACGCGTCGTCCATGCTCAGTTTGTGGGCCAGCAAGTAGTTCGCCGCGTCATCCCAGCCGTCCCAGGTGTATTGGGCAAATCCGCGCAGTTGCTTGTGCAAACTTGCCTGGACAAGCGGTTCGGTGTTGACCCCAACTTTTATGGGGACAGCCAGCTTGTCCCAGGACATGGTCAATGTGGCCGAATTTTCCTTCACTTCTTCGAAGTTGTACTCGAGCGCTTCGTGGAACTCGGCTGGCTGCGGCTTGACGGTCACGCGCAATGCATCTTCATCTTGCTTATAGGTGAACGCACCCCAGGACGAGTAGTTCCTGGAGAAGATCACGGTCCACTCAGCCTGGCCGGGAATCATGTGCAAGCCGTAGGTGCCGGCCTCGAGCGGCTTGCCCTCGATGTTCACCGGGTCCGAGAAAGAGATGGTCGTGTTCTCGTTCGCCCCGGCACGCCAGACCTCATCGTAAGGAACAAGCTTTCCCCAGACTTGGCGCCCTTTCACCAGGGGACGGTGATAGTTGACTTTGATATCAGTAATCCCAATCTTCTGGAGCACGGTAGCGTGCTGGCTATCGCGAGGAATATCCAGTAGGGCAGACTGGGCTGCGGCAGAGTCTGCGAGCAGACACATCAGAAAGGCAGCGGATAGGCAAAGCGACAGGCTTCGTTTCATGAGCGTTCTCCAGGGAATCGTGAGCAGTTAGACGTAGGGCAGGATTTTCTGGATAGCGAACGCCCTTGCAGGGAGGTGTAGAGATTCACTTTCGCCCCGGTGGAAAGAGGCGGCAGGGGGTGTCCGCCCCACGCTTACTAGCCAGGAACTTTTGCTGGTCGCGATGCGTATTTCACTCCGTAGCGAGGGCGGGACCTAGACCAACCGCTCGAACTCCGACTCCCTGCTGTCTCCCCGGCAGCAGGGAGAAATGATCCTACTCGCAAAGGAAAGATGCCGACGCTACTCCGGCGGCCGCTGATACTCCACTGCACTGCTATGGATGCCGTCCGAGAACTGCACTTCCAGCTCATCCGGAACATCGTCGATGGTCGCACTGCCGCCGCGCAGGAATCCCCGTACTTCTCCGCTCTTGGCATCCCGCAGCATCACCATCGGAGACTGGGATGCATCCCAGGAAAATTGCATTTTGTGGTTGGGTAGATACTGCGGTTTGACTACCGCACGCGCGCCTATCGCCGGCGTCCCTCCCGCAGGTGCAACCACACGGGTAAGTTCATTCCCATCCTTCAGGACATGCAGGCTGGAAATGCGGCCCATGGTGTCGGCTGACATCGGCGCCACAAACGAGAACATGCGCAGCGAGCCATTGGGCAGGTCGGCAACCTCAGGAGCATCGAAATGCAAAGTCATCAGCGCTTGACCGACCGCATCCTTTGCCTGCCAGACATAGGAACCAGGCTGCGGAGCAATGCCGGTCGCTGGTACTTTAAACGCAGGCTCCAGTACCACGTTCCCGTTCTCAATCCGTCCCCAAACCAGCAAGGCATCCTGCGAGTTCGTGCCGTTGACCACATCCGCAGATACCACGTCGAAGGATAATCCCTCCCGGTAATTTAACTCCGCCTTGTAGACGTAGTCGCTGATCCACTGGTTCGAGCAATAACCCATGATGTCAGTGAACGAGATTTCATCCTTCAAGTTGTTGCTGGCGGCAAACGCATCCCATCCAGTCACACCGATCGCTCCGTCGGCGGGATACCCCTTTGCGATTGTGTAAGGGTATGCGGGATCAGGGCTGCCGGCGCCGCCGCAGGGACTGTGCGGGCGGTCGAAGTTGTGGCCTTCCTCGTGGGCAAATATGGATGGCGCAGTGCCTTGATAATCCCAACCCATGGCAGCAGGAAAACCGATGTAACCTAAGCCTGCAACGCCGCTGCTGTAGCTCACTTTCACCACTCCGAAATAGTAGCGACTTGCCGCCGCCGCGCCGTCGGCGCTCCGCTTGGCAGAAATCTCGCTCAATACGTTGCTCCAGTTGGTGCCGCCGCTCGCCAAGGTTGGATTCCCGCTTACGCTCGAGTTAAAAGTGCCGGCAACGGCCACGTCGACGGCATTGGGAACTGGATGCAATCGTTTGGCAAAATCGATCCAATTGTTTCGTGTGAAACTCCCGCTTTCCACGACCCCGGTCCGGCCGTCCGTGGTGTGTACGGGAATCAATGTGACCTTCCAGGGATGTAAAGTGCGCACGTCCAGATTGGAGGTGAATTGGTTGTTGGTTTCATCCGCTTCGGCAATCGAGTTCGAGGGATCCACCGTGGCCACAATACTGGTTCCCGGCTGGATCCACGCGGACGACACCGCCGCATTCCACGAAGCATTCGTATTGGCATCAATGGCGATGGGCACCGAACCGCCGGGAGCCGTAATGGTTAAAGTATTGGTTGTGCTTCCGTTCGTGAAGTCCACCTTCACTTGAGGCGCGGCTGTATTAGCGATATTCGCTTTTACGAACACCCGCACCCAGGCGCTGCGGTCCTGCACCAATGGAACCGCAGGACTCGGGTAGTTCTGCGTCGCCTGCGTAATGTAGAGCCCGTCAATCGAAAGGTCGAGCGTGGAACTTGAAGTGGTCACAGTAAACGCGTTTGCCGAAGTCGCGCTTCCACCCGGAGTGGTCACCGAGATTGTTCCCGTGGTGGCGCCCCCCGGAACTGTGGTGGTGATCTGCGTAGCACTGTTCACGGTAAAAGTAGTTGGGGTGCCATTTAGCGATAAGGCGGTGGCGCCCGTCAGGTTGGTGCCAATGACAGTCACCGCCATTCCGACTGGTCCACTGCTCGGATTGAAGCCAGTGATGGTCGGCGCCTGTGCAGGTACGGTTACGGTGAAGTTGCTGGGCGAGCTTGCACTTCCCTTGGGTGTCGTGACCGACACCTTTCCAGTTGTTGCCCCGGCAGGAACCGTGGCCGTGATTTGGGTGGCGCTGGTCACGGTAAATGTCGCTGCCACGCCGTTCAATGAGAGAGCCGTCGCGCCCGTGAAGTTGGTTCCCCCAATTGCAACTGAGGTCCCCACTGGACCGGCCGAAGGTTGGAGTGTGGAAATGGTGGGCGTGGCTGGGATCACAGGTGATCCGCCCGAGTCTTTCCCACCGCCACACGACGCGATCGTGAAAACCAGTGCGATCAACGCGGTGCTCGACACCCGTTGGATTTTGCCAATCCCCATGGAGTGACCTCACAGTTTGATGGGTGCGGCTTCCGCCCCCGACGAAAAGCATTGGTTTCATTGTCGTCCCTTCCGGGGCCTTCGGCAATATTCAGGAGTATTAGCCCAAGGATGGCCATCTGGACGCAACGCCAAGTTGAATCAAAGGGCTTTATTGATTCGACAAGATCGAGCTGATCGATGAAATGGTGAAAGCGTGACCGGATTTCACAGAATTTTGCTGCTCCGTGATCTCTGCGGTTTGAAGACTTTCGTTTGGCAAAAAGCAAAATCTTAAATCGCCATCTATTGCTGTTGCTGTTGTTCCTGAATGATTCGCGAACTTCGGGTGGGAACAATTCGGGGCTGCAAATTGAGGGTTGGCATCAATTCTTCAGGAAGAGGACGGTTCGACGGACTGACCGTGACCGACACGCTAAGTTGGCTGGCAGCGCCGCCCTTATACACGCCGCGAGTTGGGGGAACGTCGGCGTAGTCACGACCAATCGCAACCCGAATATGGCGATCGTCGGCAAACAGATTGTTGGTAGGGTCAAACGCAACCCAGCCCAGACTGGGAACCAGGACTTCCACCCAGGCATGAGATGCGCCGTCGGATGAGCGATCAAGACTCTCTGGCTCGTGAAACAGATATCCGCTGACGTAGCGCGCCGGAACCTTCAGTTCGCGCAGCAGAGCGATCATGATGTGGGCGAAATCCTGGCACACTCCCTGGCGGTTCGTCAGGGCCTCGTCGATCGGAGAATCTACTTTGGTGCTTTTCGGCACGTAGTCGAATGCCTCGAAGATTCCCTGGTTCAGCTCGGTCAGAAATTCAAAGAAATTGCCGCGCCGCTCACAGCCAATCTCGTTGGCCAATTTCGCCAGTTCGCCGGTTGGTTCGGTAAATAGACTGGGAAGCATCATCTCCCAGTAATCCTCCGCCGCGGTCAGCGCGTCGAGCTCGTCCCAGTTCCCCGCGGCTCGCGGATCCGGCAGGTTGGAGGCTTCCACTTCCACGACTCCCTGGGCCGTGAGCTTGACGCTGTCATGACTCCCCGCGATGTCAAAATTGTGGACGATATTGCCCATGAAATCACGGTACTGCATGACGTTGGTGGTGGGAGTGACTTGGAGCTGAAAATTGAGACAGCGCTGCCGGCCCTCGCTGCGCGGCTGCATACGCACTTCCATGATGCTTTCGCGCACCGCAGGCTCGTAGGCAAACATCGTGACGTGACGCACCGAGTAGATCATCAGGAAGCCATGGCCGTATCCACCAGATAGTCAAAGTACACCTGGTGGATGGCAGAGTGAATTTGTGAGCACTGGGAACGGATGTTTTCCAGGTACGCAGCGGCCCCGCTCAGCAAGATTTCGTCAATCTGGGTAAAACTGAGAGTCGCGCGTAATCGTCCTGCGAGGCGGAGCGGCTGTTCCGCTTTCCGCTCGGTGAATTCGCCTAGAGCGCGCAAAGCTACGTGCACCATGTCCACAGAGAACCGGACCGAGTGAGGGAATTCGGAATTGAGTAACAGGAATTCGGCGACCCGCAAAGGGCGCATTTCCGCGGTGTAAGTCTTGCAGTAGGGCAGAAAGGCGGTGCAGGACTTCAGCAAAGCCACCCACTCCAGGTATTCCTCACTCTCCACCGCCTGATCGAGGGCGTGCGGAAAACGGCGGAAGTGGCTTCCGATGAGTGCCGCGAGCTCATCCGTACGCTCCACATAGCGGCCCAGCTGGATGTAATGCCAGCCTTCGCTGTGGGTCATGGTGGAATCGGTAATGCCGTGAAACAAGTTCGCCCCGTCCTGCACCGAACGATAGAACTGATGAGACTGGGCCAACCACGCCTCTTCGAGCGTGGTGCTCCGCATTTGCAGATAGAGTTGGTTCAGCTGTTCCCACATTTCTGTACTGCATTGTTCGCGCACGTGCCGGAGATTTTCGCGGGCGGCGGCAATGCAGGAAACAATGGAAGAAGAATTGGCGCGGTCGAAGGTCAGGGTGTGTGCCAGCGAATGCGCATAAGGAGTATCCACCGGAGGCACCGGGACTTGCAGCGCTTCATGCAACCGCGTGCTGCGCACCGAAGAAGCATCCGGAGACTGATCGAGACGCAGCTGCACGTCCACGTCGATCAGGCGCGCAGTGTGCTCGGCCCGCTCCAGGTAGCGGCTCATCCAGTACAGATTGTCGGCAGCTCTGGAGAGCATGGTGGTTTCCCTCATCGTCATGCGCGCAATACCCAGGTGTCCTTGCTGCCTCCGCCCTGGGACGAGTTCACTACCAGAGAGCCGCGGCGCAGCGCGACGCGCGTAAGCCCTCCGGGCGTCAGGGTGACATTTTCACCGTAAAGAATGTAGGGACGAAGGTCCACGTGCCTGGCCTGCACCTCGCCATCGAGGAAGCATGGCGCGCGAGAGAGGCTCAAGGTCGGCTGCGCGATGTAGTTGCGCGGGTCGGCCTGAATGCGCTCGGCGAATTCCTGTTGCTGAGAAACGGTGCTATGCGGACCGATTAACATGCCGTAGCCGCCGGATTCGCCCACCGCCTTCACGACCAGCTCACCCAGGTGTTCGAGCACATACTGGCGCTGCGAATCGTCGGTCAAAAGATAAGTCGGGACATTGGGGATGATCGCATCTTCTCCAAGGTAGTAGCGAATGATCGCAGGCACATAGGCATACATCGCTTTGTCGTCGGCGACGCCGGTTCCGATCGCATTGGCTAATGTAACGTTGCCGGCGCGATAGGCGTTGAACAGACCGGGGACACCGAGGTTCGAATCCCGGCGGAAGGTCAGAGGATCCAGGAAATCGTCGTCCACTCGGCGGTAAATAACGTCGACGCGGCGCAAGCCGGCGGTGGTTCGCATATAAACCACGTTGTCGTGGACCAGCAGATCGCGGCCCTCCACCAGTTCGATTCCCATTTGTTGCGCGAGATAAGTGTGCTCAAAATAAGCTGAGTTAAAAACTCCCGGAGTCAGCAACACCACGGTCGGCTGGTTGCGGCCTGTCCAGTTAGCCGGCGCCAACGTGCCTAAGGTGGAATGCAGCGCCTGAGTGTAATGGTCGATCGGGCATACGCCGTAGTCGCGAAACATGGTGGGAAAGACCCGCTGCAGCACCTTGCGATTGGCCAGCATGTAGGAAACCCCGCTTGGAACCCGCAGGTTATCTTCCAGCACGGCAAAATCGCCGTTGGGCATGCGGACCAGATCCGTGCCGCAGATGCTGACATAGGTTCCGCGCGGGACATTCAGCCCGCGCATCTCACGGCGGAAATGCTTGCAGCTGTAAACCATTTCGCGCGGGACCACGCCCTCGGCAAGAATTTTTCCCTCGTGATAGATGTCTTCCAGAAACAGGTTTAGAGCAGCGATGCGCTGCGTCAGGCCACGCTCGATCTTGCGCCATTCCTCGTGCGGGATGATGCGGGGCAGAAGATCATTAGGAAATACCCGCTCGGTTCCCTCGTCGTTTCCGTAAACTGTGAAGGTTATCCCCTGGTGTAGAAAGGAGAGGTCGGCGGCTTGCTGGATCTTATGAAGTTCTTCGGCCGGCAAATCCAGCAGGGTCTGAAAAAGGTTTTTGTAGTGCTCGCGGGGCTCGCCGGGGGCGAGGAACATTTCATCATAAGCCCCGTCGAATTCGTAATTGCGCAGAGGTGGTCTTAGCAATCCCACAGGATCAGGCATACCTATAATCCGCCGGAGACCGGCGCGAGTTCTGGTACGGCTCAAGGGCATCTTAAGGACTTTAGGCTTCGCGGAATGCCGTCGTCCAATCAAAATTGTTTATTGTTGGTATTTGCTGGTTTAGCCACTTGGCCTCAATCTGAGAAGTTGTCGCGCGGCGCCTTCCCCTAAGTTAGCATCTATAAAGTCTACTGTGAGGTAGCTCGCCAGCAATCTGCATGAAAGCCGCCAGTTCACAAAAGCCCGGGATGCACGAGCTCTTACCCATCCTCCCAATCGCAACTCTGGCTACTCTGCTGGTTGTTTGCTCCGCCACTGCCGCCAGCCAGACTTCGAATTATCCGGACGCGCCCTCCCCCTCGCAATCGATCCCGCAGATGAGCGGCCCAAGTTCCATCTCAGCCGGCCAGAATCCGTTCACCGGAAGCGTTCCCCAAGGCACGGTGGGGCCGGAATCGATGCCGCTCTCGTTCTTGCAGGCTATCAATCTGGGATTGAGAAACAACCTGGGCCTGCTGCTGCAAAGCAATGCGACCTTAACCGCTCGGGCGCAAAAGTGGAAGGAACTGAATGACCTTTTGCCTAACCTGAGCGCTCAGATCAGCGCGAACGTGGCTCAGGATAATTTGGCGGCACGCGGCCTGCGCTTCCCCGGATTTCCCGCCGTTGTGGGTCCGTATGGGTTCTTCGACGCGCGTGTCTATCTCAAGCAATCGGTCCTGGATTTCTCGGTTCTGGAGCGGGTCAAAGCAGCCTCTGCTCAAGAGCAGGCAGCCCAATACGGCTACAAAGACGCCCGCGATTTGGTCGTACTAGCCACGGGCAACGCATATCTCCAGGCGTTGGCAGGCGCCGCGCGGGTTGAGACCACCGCAGCTCAAGTAGAAACCGCCCAGGCGCTCTACGGCAAAGCCCAGGATCAGCAACGTGCCGGAGTCATTCCCGCGATTGACGCGTTGCGTGCCCAAGTGGAACTGCAAAACCGCCAGCAACAGGCGATCGTGGCCCGGAACAATTACTCCAAGCAAAAGCTGGTATTGGGCCGCATTATCGGAGTGCCGGGCGGGCAAGACATCAGCCTGACCGACAAAGCTCCCTACGAACCGTTAACCAGCATCGGCTTGCCGGACGCTCTCCAGCGCGCCTACCTTATGCGGTCCGACTACATGGCCGCGGCCGCACAGCTGCGAGGCGCTGAGCACTCGCATCGTGCTGCCAAGGCATCCTATTTTCCGAGCGCATCGTTGACCGCCGATTATGGCGATCTGGGGATTACACCCGGGCAATCGCACGGCACATTCACCGCCGGGGCAAACCTGAAGATCCCCATTTTCCAAGGCAAGAACCACGCCGACGTTCTTGAGGCCGAAGCCGGCTTGCGCAATCGGCGACAGGAACTCGACAACTTGCGCGCGCAGATCGAATACGAAGTCCGGGTAGCGTTGCTGGATCTCTCAGCCGCGGCCGAACAAGTCGCAGTGGCGAAAAGCTCGGTTGATCTTGCCAATCAAACCTTGGTGCAGGCGCGCGACCGCTTCTCCGCCGGCGTGGTGGACAACCTGGAAGTAGTCCAGGCACAAGAGGCGCTGGCAACGGCCAACGAGAGCTACATCTCAAGTCTCTACGCCCATAATCTGGCGAAAGTGGAACTGGCCCACGCTATGGGCTTCGCGGAAGAAGGGGTGAAGCAATACTTGAAGGGCAAATAGAATATGGACACCACGACGACTGAGCATCCCTCCAGCGAAGCCCCATCTTCTCCGCAATCAACCATTGCGCCGTTGCCGGCTGGGGAACGCGATCTGCGCTGGCGAAGGTTGCAATCCCGCGGCCCGGGTTTCCGGATTGCGATAGTGGCAGGGGCCATCGTGCTTCTGGTCGCGGGATTCTTCTTGTGGCGTCATTTTTCCAGTTATGAGTCTACCGACGACGCCCAGGTTGACGGCCATCTCAGTTCCATCAGCGCCCGGGTTTCTGGCCACGTTTTGCTGCGGTTGGTGGATGATAATCAGTTTGTCAAGGCCGGGACGCCCCTGGTGCAGATCGATCCCCGCGATTATCAGGTAGCGCTCGACCGGGCCAAGGCCGCCTACCAGGATGCGCTCGCCACCGCGCAAGCGGCGCAGGTAAATGTACCGATCACCTCGGTTGGCACCACCAGCCAGATTGCGTCGGCAGAGAGTGACGTGCAGAACGCCAACGCGGGAATTTCCTGGGCCCATCAGCAACTGGATGCCGCCCGGGCGCAGGTGGAGGAAGCGGAAGCGAACAATGTGAAGGTTCAAGCTGACCTGGTCCGCTACAAGCAACTCGTCGATAAACAGGAAATTTCGCAGCAGCAATACGATCAGACGGTCGCGGCCGCACGGGGAAGCACAGCTGCGCTCACAGCCGCCCGCGCGTCCGCGGGTGGTGCGGAACAGACCATCCGCCAATGGCAATCGAAACTGACGCAAGCCCAGGCAAGCTTGAAATCTGCCCACACAGCGCCGCAACAACTGGCAGTGATCCGCGCTCGCGCTCAATCAGCCGAAGCGCAAGCCGCCCTGCGAAAAGCGGAACTCGACCAGGCCCAATTGAATTTGCAATACACCCTCATCACCGCGCCGGTCAACGGAGTCGTCAGCGACCGGACTGTGGAAGTAGGCCAGAATGTACAGATCGGGCAAGAGATGATGAAGATTGTCGATCTCGACGATATTTGGGTGACTGCCAATTTCAAGGAGACGCAGCTACGGCACATGCAGCCGGGGCAACGGACCACGATTTCCGTAGATGCCTTTGGCAGAGACTACAAGACTCATGTGCAAAGCATCGCCGGTGCCAGCGGCGCGCTGTTCAGCCTGCTGCCCCCGGAAAATGCTACCGGCAATTACGTCAAAGTTGTGCAACGGATTCCGGTCAAGATCACCTTCGATTCGGGTGAGACTCGTGAACATATTCTTCGCCCGGGGATGTCGGTCGAAGCCAAGGTCTGGGTCAAATGAGCACGGCCTCGCTGACCATGGATGCGGCCCCTGACGCGCGTCCGGCGATCAATCCCTGGATCATAGCCCTGGCCGTGACCTTAGCCACATTCATGGAGGTGCTGGACACCAGCATCGCCAATGTCGCGCTTCCTCATATTGCAGGGAGCCTTTCGGCCGGGACCGATGAGAGCACATGGATTCTCACCTCCTACCTGGTCTCGAATGCGATCGTGTTGCCGCTCAGTGGATGGCTGTCTTCGATCGTAGGCCGCAAACGTTTCTACATGGGCTGTGTGGCGTTGTTCACGGTCAGTTCGTTTCTTTGCGGACTCGCTCCCAATCTCCCACTGCTGATCCTGTTCCGGGTTTTGCAGGGCGCGGGGGGCGGTGGCCTACAGCCGAGTGAGCAAGCCATCCTTGCGGATACATTTCCACCCGCGAAACGCGGTATGGCATTTGCCGTCTACGGCGTTGCAGTCGTAATGGCGCCCGCCATCGGGCCCACCCTTGGCGGCTTCATTACCGACAACTATTCCTGGCGCTGGATCTTCTTCGTGAATATCCCCGTAGGAATCCTGTCGCTGTTGTTGACCTCGCGGCTGATTCAGGATCCTCCCGATTTCCGGCGCAGAAAAATCTCCGAGTTGAAGGTTGACTACATCGGCCTGGGATTTGTGGCGCTCGGGCTAGGCACGCTCCAGGTAGTCCTTGACAAAGGACAACGGGACGACTGGCTGGACTCGCACTTCATACTGACGCTGACTATCATTTCGGCGGCTTCGTTGCTCTTTGTCGGATTCTGGGAGTGGTATCAGAAAGATCCGGTAATCGACCTGCATCTTTTCCGTGACCGCACCTTCGCTGCCGCCAACCTGCTGATGTTCATGTTGGGATTTGCCCTATTGGGAAGCACTCTGCTCCTGCCGTTGTTTATGCAGACCTTGCTCGGCTATACCGCACAGCGGGCCGGAATGGCAATCTCCCCCGGAGGCTTCGCCATCATGGTGCTCATGCCGGTGGTGGGATTTCTGCTGGCGCGGGTGGACGCGCGGAGGTTGATGATCATCGGCTTGATCACGCTGTCGTTTTCCCTGTTTCATATGACGGGTTTCGATCTGGGCGTGGATTTTCGCACGGTGATGCTGGCGCGCGTACTTCAGGCAGCCGGGCTCGCATTTCTTTTTGTTCCCATCAACACGGCGGCCTACGCCTACCTGCCCCGGAACAAAAACAATGCAGCCTCCGGCCTGATGAACCTGGCCAGAAATATTGGCGGGAGCGTGGGCATTTCCTTCGTCACCACCATGCTGGCGCGGCGCGCTCAGTATCATCAGGCTGTATTGTCGGAACAACTCTCCGCCGGGAACCTGGCGCTACAGAAACTTCTTCACGGAGCCGTGGCAGGCGCGGATCCCAGAAACTGGGCCCGCATTCAAGTTCTGATTGACCGCCAGGCCAATATGCTGGCTTACATTGATTGCTTTTGGCTTCTGGGAGTGGCGATACTGGTGATTATTCCGTTGGTGTTCTTGATGAAGCAAACCAAACCAGGCGCCAGCATGGCGGTACACTGAGGGAAGATTCATGTTCCGGGTCGTCACCATCGAGCGAGAATACGGTTGCGGCGCAGCGGAAATTGCCGCCGCCCTGGCGCAACGACTCGGTTGGAAGTTGTGGGACCAGGAACTCACTGAGCAGATTGCTACGCTCGCCCGCGTCCATCCATCCGCCGTCCTGCGGTGTGATGAGCGCATGGACAGCACGTTTCATCGGCTAGCCAAGGTTTTCTGGCGGGGCAGTTACGAACGCAGCATGCCTCTGGGCGGATCCGAACCGTTCGACACCGATCGCTTTGTAAGCATCGGCAAGCAGGTTGCAGAAAAAGCGGCTGAGGCTGGGAATTGCGTGATCGTGGGCCGCGGGGCGCCTTATTTTCTACGCGAGTTCCCCAATGTGTTTCACGTGTTTCTTTATGCCTCGCGCGCGGAGAAGCTACGCCGCTTGCAGGCTGCTGGGAAAACCGCAGAGGAAGCTGCCGAACTGGTGGATACTGTGGACCGCGACCGCAGCGAATTTATAAAACATTACTTTCATGCCGATTGGCCTACCCGCTGTCTGTACCACCTGATGATTAACACCGCGACCGGCAATGAAAACGTCATCGCGACCATTCGCGGCACGATGGAAACTCTGGAGGGCCACCGGGCCCACCTTTAGAGTGGTTTACGGCCCGAGCGACCGGTACAACCCATATACCATTCTTCCTTGGTAAACCACTCGCAGGCAAGTGGCAGCGGTCATTGCAACCCCTGGCTCGCTATGTTAGCTTCAACATTCGGAAGAGGTTAGCTTTGCGGACTACAGTTCCCGCCGGGCTGGATCGCAAAGAAGCCGAGGTTTACCAGCATCTCGATCCGGACCGGCTCCCAAAACACATCGCCATCATCATGGACGGCAACGGGCGCTGGGCGCGCAAGCGTCACTTGCCGCGCATCGCCGGACACCGGGCGGGCGTGACATCGGTGCGCTCGACGGTTGAGACTGCAGCTCGCATCGGTATTCCTTCGCTGACTTTGTATGCATTCTCGGAGGAGAACTGGAAGAAGCGTCCCAAGGGCGAAGTCGGATTTCTGATGGGCCTGCTGTGCCGCTATCTGAAGCAGGAGGTTCCGACACTCAATCACCACAACATTCGCCTGGAATACATTGGGCGGCAACATGAGTTGCCTACCGATGTGCAGGAGAAAATGGGCTGGGCGCGCGACGCCACCCGCCAGAACACTGGCATGATTCTCACCCTCGCGCTGAATTACAGCGCACGTTCTGAACTGGTTGATGCCTTCCGTTCCATCATGGACGCAGCCGCTTCCAACGGCGGATTGCAGCATCTGAAGGTGAACGAAGAAATGGTTTCGCAGCACCTTTACACGCGAAACTTGCCCGACCCGGATCTGGTGATCCGCACCAGCGGTGAAATGCGGTTGAGCAACTTTCTATTGTGGCAGCTCGCATACGCGGAAATTCACGTGACCCAAACTTTGTGGCCGGAGTTCCGTGGCGTTCATTTGCTGGAAAGCATTGCCGAGTATCAGAAACGCGAGCGGCGATACGGCGGGCTCACCGATCCTCCCCAACATCATCCCGCGAAAGCCGGGCGGGGCTAGACCGCTTGCATCTGCTCAAAAGAGTTCTCACCGCTGTGGTGCTCATTCCAATTGTTCTGCTGCTGGTCCTGCGCGCGCCTGCCTATGTGCTGGAAGCCGTGGCCGCATTGGTCGCGCTTCTGGCGGTGCAGGAACTGCTCAAGCTCAGCGAAGGCTACGGAATTCAGCCGTTTCGCTGGCCGACCTACATTTTCATTGCCGCCGTCTTCGTAGTTCTGGGGCTCAATTCCGCCGGGAAAAGCCCTCTGCTTTCGACCGCAGGTCTGGTGGCCGGGTCGGCATTTGCCGCTTGCATCATTACGTTTCTATTTCTTGTACTCGGCATGCGGCGATCCGATTTACGCAGCTCTTTCCCCGCCGCCATGGTTTCAGCGTTCGCTTTCGCGTACGTATGCCTGCCCTTGATTTTTCTGGCACAACTCCGCCAACATCCCTCGGGAGCAATTTGGCTGATGTATTTGCTGCTGCTGGTTTGGGCGGGAGATATCTTTGCCTACTTCGTAGGTAAATCTTTGGGGCGGCACCTGATGTCGCCACGCATCAGTCCTAAGAAGACATGGGAGGGTGCTGCGGCATCTCTGTTGGCAAGCCTGGGGATTGGAATTTTGCTCTATCAATACGGGTTGCCGGTCAGCACAGCCTTGCTGAATGCACATTTGATCGAGCGGCAAGATGGTTTCTTTGCCCTGCAACAGCCGCAACTGGTTCCCATCTTGCTGCTTTCCGCAGGGCTCAATGTAGCCGCGCAATTGGGCGATTTGGTTGAGTCACTGATCAAGCGCGGCGCAGGGGTAAAAGATTCAGGCGCGATATTGCCGGGGCATGGAGGCATGCTCGACCGCATCGATGCGCTGCTGTTTGCTGCGCCGGTACTGTGGTATTACGTGGCCTGGCGCGTATTGCAGTAGATGACGAGAATTGCTCCTCTCCAAACCAGGTGTTGATGCGCCAATATCCCCCTGCTAACTTTCCCGCATGAGATTCGCATCGACTCTTTTGTTGCTCACCTGCTGCCGCCTCTTCGGGCAAACACCTACCCCGCCTGACAAGCCGACGATTCCCGATCTGCCCAACGCGAATTCCAAAATAATTCAGCTCGTAGTGGAGGACCAGTGGGACCGCGGCAATGACATGTTCGGAGGACGGCAGGTCAAGGCTCCGGTTCCAGACTGGAAGGAGATCGGAGCGCGCGACGAGCAACGCCATGCGCAGGTCAGAAAACTCTTACAGGACGGCCAACTCAAGTCAGGCAAGGATTTTAGTTTTGCGGCATTGATTTTTCAGCATTCGAGCAAAGCTGAAGACCTGATGTTTGGCCATATCCTGGCGGTGACGGCGGTCGCAAATGGAGGCGACGCAATGGCCAAATGGCTTGCCGCCGCGACGCTGGATCGCTACCTGAACGCTTTGGGGCAATCCCAAGTGTTTGGCACCCAGTTTCACAAAGGTGAAGGCCAACCGTGGACCATGGATCCCTATGACCGCAAGGTCCTCTCCGATTCCGAGCGCGCGCTGTGGTGCGTTATTCCGCTTGCTGATCAAGAGCACGCGTTAAAGGATATGCAGAGCGGCGGGCCGGGCAGTTCTACGCAAGTCAAAGACTGCAAGTAGTCAAGAGCGTTAACTCTGCCGCGCTCGTAGCGTGCACCGATCCTGTTAGAACTATACTGAATGGGACGCATCCTCGGTTCTCGGACCGCATGAAGAAAATCGCCATCCTAGGTTCCACCGGCTCGATCGGACGCAGCACCCTAAGCGTCATCGAGTCCTATCCCGACCGCTTCAGTGTCGTGTCGCTCGCCGCCGGCAAGAACGTCCATGCGGCCTTCGAGCACGCTTCGCGGTGGAAGCCGAAACTCGTCTCAGTGGCGAGTGAAGCCGATGCGCACACACTGCGTCGGAAGCTGGACTCCAACGGGCTTAAGCAAATTGAAGTCACTCACGGCGCCGCGGGCAATGTGCAAGTTGCTACGCATCCAGAGGTTGATTTCGTGGTCAGCGCGATTGTCGGCGTCGCTGGACTCGAAGCCACCTACGAAGCGGTCAAAGCCGGCAAGTCCATCGGCCTGGCCAACAAGGAATGCATGGTCGCCGCCGGTGAGATTATCACTGCGGAAGCGCGAAAACAGGGCAAACCAATTCTCCCCATCGACAGTGAACATAATGCTGTCCACCAATGCCTGCGCGGCGGGCGCATGGAAGAAGTCCGCAAAATCTGGCTGACGGCATCGGGCGGTCCTTTTCGAAATACCCCAAAGTCACAATTCTCGTCAATCACAGTCGAACAAGCTCTCAATCATCCCACCTGGCGCATGGGAAAACGCATCACCATCGATTCAGCCACGCTGATGAACAAGGGCTTCGAGGTGATTGAAGCCTGTCGTTTGTTCAACTTGCCAGCCAGTCAGGTGGAAGTCATCGTGCATCCACAATCCACCATTCATTCCATGGTGGAGTTCGTGGATGGCAGCATACTTGCACAATTCTCGGTGACAGACATGCGCCTGCCAATTCTGTATGCTCTTACTTACCCGGAGCGAATAGAATCAGATATGCGCTTCCCGGTCATGGACTTACGGCACCTCGATTTCCAGCCTCCCGACGTGGAAAAATTCCCTTGTCTGCGGCTGGCTTATGCAGCAGCCGAGGCAGGCGGTGTGCAACCGGTTGCGCTGAACGCGGCTGACGAGGTGGCGGTGGCAGCGTTTCTTGAAGGGAAGATTGGGTTTGACGATATTCCCAGGGTGATTGAGCAAGTGCTTTCTGCGACAAAATCAAGAGTTTTGACGTCTATATCTCAGGTGCTGGAAGTCGATTCCCAGGCTCGTGGTCTCGCCCAGGAAAGGGTCGACGCCACGACTCACGAAACCGCTTCATAGCGGCCAATTTAAGAGGAATAATACATCCCTATGTCGGGCTTTCTAATCGCAGTTCTCGCCGTCGTCGTCATTCTCGGTTTCATGATCCTGATTCACGAGTTCGGACACTTTGCTGTGGCCAAATTGCTCGGGGTACGGGTCGAGCAGTTTGCGATCGGTTTCGGTAAGCGGGTCATTGGCTTCAGAAAAGGAGAAACCGACTACCGGATCAATGCTTTGCCCTTGGGCGGATACGTGAAGATGAGCGGCGAGAATCCCATGGACCAGCGGAGCGACGATCCGGCGGAGTTCATGAATCATTCCCGCTGGCACCGGTTCCTGATTGCGATTGCCGGGCCGGCGATGAATATCGCCCTCGCTATCGGCCTTCTGGCTTTCATCTATTCCGTTCACTATGAGTATCCGGTATTCCTGGATCAGCCCGCCGTGATTTCCTGGGTGAAGAAAGATTCCGCCGCAGCCCAGGCCAAATTGCAGCAAGGTGACAGAATTGTTCGCCTGGATGGAATGGAAAATCCAACATGGGAACAAGTAGAGCCGAGCGTCATGCTCAGCCCGAACCAGCCCCTGGATGTGACCATTCAGCGCGGCGACAAGACTATCAACCTGACCCTTACGCCCAAGCCGATCACGTCTTCCAAAATCGGATCTGCGGGTTGGTACCCGAAAGAAAGTGTCGTAGTCGGCGATCTTGAGCCGGACAAACCGGCCGCGCAAGCGGGAATCAAGGAAGACGACAAAATCGTCGCTATGGATGGAGTACCCCTCCCTTCCATTGACGCCATGATCGAAAGTCTTCAGGAAACCAAGGACAAGCCGATTGACTTGACGGTCATACGCGACGGCAAGACCATGACGTTCCGGGTGAAACCTGTGCTGGCGTCCACAGAAGATCCAGGCGAACAACGGTACCGGATCGGCTTTATCCCCGAACACGAAATGAAAGTCTCTCACTTGCCGGTCACCGCAGCATTTCAGAAATCGGTTCAGGAAAACAAGAAAACCTCCTTGCTGATTCTGGAACTGGTCAAGAAACTGGTACAAGGCAAGATTTCTCCGCGCACCATCGAAGGCCCGATCGGGATTGGCCGCGCCGCAGGAGCCGCCGCCAGCGAAAAAGGCTGGACCCCGCTGCTCGGGCTCACGGCTGCGATCAGCCTGAACCTGGGCATTTTCAACTTATTGCCGATTCCCATCCTCGACGGCGGCGTCATCCTGCTGCTGATTGTAGAAAGCCTGATGCGGCGCGATATCAGCCTGCAAATCAAAGAACGTATCTACCAGGCTGCCTTTGTCTTCCTGGTACTGTTTGCGGCCATGGTGATCTATAACGACCTGGCCAAGACCATCCCCGGCATGATGCACCGCATGCCGTAATTTTCGAAGTTGGGCGGAAGACAAACCTCGTCTCGCGAAACGAGGAGCGATAGAGTCCGGGCAGGTTCCCCATGCCAGTGTTTGACTCTCACATAGTCTTAACCTTTGTGTTTCTGTTGCCCCTCTCTGCCGGTCACAAGAACTCCATCGGGACTCTATTGTGACGATCAAGCCTACTGAGGCGACTGTCCACGTAGGCCAAAAGCAGATTTTCAAGGCGGTCTTCAAAGCACACAGAAAGTCGGAATACAATGGGCGGTTCAGGAGCCCGACGGAGGACGGATAACGGAGCATGGAATCTACACTGCTCCACGTCATATCGGCCGTTACCATGTCGTTGCAACCCGTGAGCGTGATCCCTCCACGCAAGCCGTGGCCACAGTTACGGTTGTGACGGAGTATGACCCTCCTGATTCCCGGAAAAAATACTAGTCCAACTCAAGGGCGACAAAGACGGTAGCCTGACATCTCGCTGGTGGCCCACATCTCTGGGCTAGAGCATGATTCTTAGGACGAAAGTTCATTTCTCATCTTGGGTTGCCCGAAAGGTGGGGCCTCGCTCGAAGAACGAAACCTCTTCCTTGTTTCGGTCGAAACTTTCGTGGTCAGGGTAGGCCCCGCATCTCGAACACCGCGAGATACGGCACGCATTATAAAAGTGCACCCCTTTCGAAGTAAGCTGGTTTGGCGTAAAGCACCGGGTAGCAAAAGTGGCGGAGCTAACCGGCGGACTGAAGATGGACTGACGGGCTTCGCCGTTCAATGCGGCCGGGGACTATCGTCGAATTTTCACAGGATTCAACGCGGTATTTCTCCCAGCTCGGCGCGCTGCACTCTACCCTCGGAGTACAAAACAACACTCTTTCCAGCAAAGATGTAACGTTCACCATTTTCAACCGCCGAGGCGAAGCCCTGCACCTGGGCGTAATCACCGTTCAACCGGGTGGCAGGGCGTTCAAATTAGAGGAACTGATCAAAGACGTGAGGAAGTTCGAGTCCGGCAATATCAAACTCGAATACGACGGCCAACCAGCCCAGATCCGATGCCAGCTTGGCGTCTTTTGGCCGGAGAAAAGAATTTCTTTTGAGTCCAAGGCGTCGACGCCCAGGGACTTCCGCTCTTCGCAACTGAACGGCATTGCCTGGTTCCCTGATCGCGGATCGGAGGCTTCGGTGGCCATGACCAACGCAAGCGACCATAAAGTTACTGTCAGCTTCTCTACTGGGGAACGATCACGGGAGTTCATTTTGACTCCACGCGCCACTCATGTGGTGAGATTACGAGAAGAATTTGCTTATGAGCGGGAAAGCGGCGCAGTCCTGGTGCGGCTCAAACATGACGGCGAACCGGGTGCGGTAATTGCCACCGGGTTTGTATTGAATCCAGAGAGGGGTTATTCAACTACGTTCGGCTTTGTCGATCCTCAGTCCATTGTTACCAACCGGCTGGCTGGCGCGCATGTGTGGTTTGGCTATCCAGATAATAAAGAAGGTTTTCCCCAGGATACGAAGTTTCGCGCACCGCTCATCTTGGCGAACGTCAGCACTCAAACAGTGAAGGCCCGCGTCTCTGTGGACTACACGTTATCTGCCGCGCCGGCCAGCCTGGGAGCGGCAGAAGAGCGCATCCGGCCAGGCGAAACCAAGGTCATCGAACTCACCGACGAGATGGCCAAACTGGGGATTGCCGGGCCGGTCGAAGATGCGGGAGTGGACATCACTTACGACGGTGCTCCCGGCAGTCTGATTGCGCATCTTACCAGCGTGGACCAGACGGGCGACTTTTCACTGGAGACGCCGATTAAAGACCCTGGAGAAGTTACACATATGTCCGGCAATGCCCATCCCTGGAACCTGGAAAATGGGACCAGAACGGTTTTGCATCTTAAGAACACCACCAACAAGAAGGTGGCGGTTCTGGTGCAGATTCGTTTCCCGGGTGGCTCTTACAATCCGGACCGGGTCATACTTCAACCCTTTCAGACGATAGCCATTGATATGCAGGAGATGAAGGATTCCAGGAAGAAAGACATTCGCGGGAATGTTTTTCCAGAAACGGCCATGGGCGGCTTGGTGGAGTGGATCGAGCAGACTCCCAAGGCGGTGATTGGCCGAGCCGAGCATGTGAATGTGGGCCAAGGGATAGCACGTAGTTTCAGTTGCCCCTCGTGTAATTGTCCAAATAGCTATGTGGATTCCTGGATGGTTCCGTCGTCGGTTACGAAAGCGGTAGGCGATGCCGGATATTTCTTCTCGCCCCAGGAACACCAGCAGGATTGTAATGGGGTTCAGTTTGGCCCCTATGGTCCTCCGCTTCCGTACAATTGGGCCGGGGGTGGCTCGGTGGCAACCGTGGATGGCAGCGGGTACGTACATGCTATCGCACCGGGTTCCTCTTCAATTGTGACAAACTTCACGGAATACAACTGGTGGTGGTCGGGACCCTTTGAAAACACTTGTGAGAACACTTCGTTCCCATTGCAGACCAGCGGGACGATCAATGTAAAGCCCAAGATCACGGGGATTTCTCCGGCCCGAGGTTTAATTGGAACAAGTCTGCTCACTGTTACCATAACCGGTACCGGCTTAGCAGGCGCTACTTCTATCGCCGCAGGTACCGGAATCAACGCTACAGTAAGCAATAGCACCGCGACCCAAATAACTGCGAATTTTGCGATTGCCTCAAACGCAACACTAGGCAACCATTCCGTCACGGTGACAGTAGCAGGCCAACCAAGTAATAGTCTCAATTTCTTCGTACAGAAACCCGCAACTCTGAGTGTTATTTCCCCCATCAACGTGATTGCCAATGGAGCTAATGGAGGGTGTATTGACGGAACGTTCTACGGGATCCGCATAGATGTGAAATACCAAGTAATGGATCAAGATACACCTGCGGTGGCGATCCAGTCAGCGGACATGGTGCCACAGGAATCCATTAACGGCACGGCCTACGTCAATATTGGGCCTGACGCCGTTATGACGAGTCAATTCACCGATGCGGATGGAACATACCACGACGCACCGGTAGGAACATGTTCCATATCATCGTTTAGCCAGCCGTTCACACAGGTAGTGCGAATAGGGACTAACGGAACTAACTACTCAGTACGAACCAATTCCTTTACGGTCAGCGGGAGTACGGCTGGACATGGGTCTATAACTAACGGGTCGGACATTGTAAAGAGCAGATAAAATGGAGGCTACAAATGAGAAGCACCGCAGGATTTCTGCTATTCGTTCTGTTTTGCAGCTTGGCCTTTGCCCAGAATGAGGATGACCCGCACTTGAGACAGGAGACGGTCCAGCGGGCCTTTTCTGAAGTCTCGCGCGGTCTGTATACCTCGTGGAGCGAAAAGTATTTGGCACGACTCGGCGATAGTGTAGCCCTTGAGGTCATGAAGCTGCTTCAGCAAAAAAAGGTGACAGCAAAAGATGCGGCGACAGCTGTTTCTCTCGTAAATATGTCATTCGCGGCACCCCGGATGATTCGGAATGAGGCGGATCGTCACCCTAAAAATACCTTAAGCCTGCTGGACGATCTGGATCAGAATGCGGCCGACTCGGCAACAAAGGAAAGAATCAAGTCCACCCTCGAACGACTGCAGCGTGGCGTCGCTACCGTGCCACACCAATGAGCACAGGCAGTCTCGCCAGCCCGGACAAATGCGGGTGGGTTCCACATCTCTGGGCTAGCATGATTCTTAGGACGAGAGTTCATTTCTCATCCTGGTGTGCCCTATCTGTCGCGGGTTTTCGAAAGGTGGGACCTCGCTCGAAGAACGAATCCCTCCCTTGTTTCGGTCGAAACTTTCGTGGTCATGGTTAGGCCCCGCATCTCGAACACCGCGAGATACGGGGCACCCACAATCTCTACTGATTACGACTAAACCACTCTTGTCCATTGCGGTTTACGAAGTGAACCGGATCAAGGACGGACTTGTGAACCCAGGAAATCCTATTGGATTGTTGCGTAGTAACGTTTCGCTGCGTGAACCCGCAATTTGCTTCCCGAAGCGGACCTCACAGCAAGCGTATGCGGCTGTTCCCTATTCGCCGCCGGGGTTGGAATGAAAACCAGGTCAAAGATTGAGTCAAGCTGAGCGACAATCTGCAAGAAAGCTTTCGAAATTTGCTTGGGGCCTAGCTCCAGAAAGGCATAGCCCCCTGTACTATCTGCTAGTTTGCGAAGCACAGTATCAGCGGCGCGCTCAGAATCGTTCCGCCCATAGCCGTTCTGGTTCTCGCGTGTACTGACTGCAAAGACGGCCGCCTTAGCTCTTTGTGCTGCGGTGATTGCATCGTCCAAGTTGATACGGCTCTGATTGTCTTCACCATCGGTCAGAAGAATCAGTACGCGCCGAGAAGGAGACTCGCTATCACCAAATCTTTCCTTACATGCCAAGTCAATTGAATCGAATAACGATGACCCACCCCCTGGTCGCGCATTCAATTGGACTTGTCCGAGTTCGTTCCGGGCCATCCACGGCAGTGGGCGATCGGGAGCTGTGTCAAATACTTCAATGAATACTTCGTCCGATTCTTCCCGTAACACTTGCGTGAGGAACATGTTCAACTCATGCAAGCCGGACTTGTAGAGATCACTTGCACGTTGAGAGTTGCTCCTGTCAATCACCACCCCCAAGCGTAACGGCGTGGTGTCGTGGGTCACGCGAATCACGTCACGCGGCTGTTGCTCATCTTCAATTAACAAATCGGTATCGCCGATGCTGGTCGCCGGGTTACCGCGTGCGTCAGTTACGAACACAGAAATACTGATGGTTGGCTGACCCGATGCGATCCTTGAAGCTAATTGAGCGAACCCTCCCGCCTGCCCGACCAGAACGATTACCAATCCGAGTACACCGGTTCTCATGCCCAAGGTTTTATCACTCACTCCCGAAGTTGTCGACCAAAACGCTTACATTCGTTAACCTTGGGATGGGACTCCCCAACGGCAAAACTCTCGGCGCGCCTCTACTCGCATGTTAAAATGAAGCTTCCCTATGCCAGAAATCCATCGTAGAAAAGCGGTTGCCGGTACCATTGGCGGCGTAAAGATCGGCGGGACTGCACCAGTTGTGGTGCAGTCTATGACCAATACCGACACCGCCGACATCCCCGCCACGGTCCAGCAGGTTGCGGCGCTGGCACGGGCAGGTTCTGAACTGGTTCGCGTCACGGTGAACAACGAAGAAGCTGCGGCAGCCGTAGCACCGATTGTCGAGCAACTGGACAAACAGGGCGTAAATGTACCCATCATCGGCGACTTCCACTACAACGGACACATCCTGCTGAAGAAGTATCCCGACTGCGCGCGTGCGCTGGCCAAGTACCGCATCAATCCCGGGAACGTGGGGATCGGCCGCAAGGACGACGCCAACTTCCGCACCATGATCGAAGTGGCGGTCGAGAACCAGAAGCCGGTGCGCATCGGCGTCAATTGGGGATCCCTGGACTCGGCACTTCTCACTAAGATGATGGACGAAAACTCCCGTCTCCCCGAACCCAAAGACGCGCGGGAAGTGACGATGGAAGCCATGGTGGTAAGCGCGCTGAATTCGGCGGCGCTGGCGGAGCAGTGCGGGCTGCGCGCGGACCAGATCATCCTCAGCGCCAAAGTCAGCGGCGTTCAGGATCTGATTGATGTTTACCGCCGCCTGGCGGCGCGCTGCAATTATCCGCTGCACCTTGGGCTCACCGAAGCCGGCATGGGAGCCAAGGGGGTCGTGGCATCGAGTGCGGCTTTAGGCGTGCTGCTCCAGGAAGGCATCGGCGATACCATTCGCGTTTCGCTCACGCCAGCTCCTGGCGGCGACCGCACCGAAGAAGTCCGCGTAGCGCAGCAGATCCTGCAGTCCATGCAGATTCGCAGCTTCACTCCGCAGGTCACCGCCTGCCCCGGCTGCGGACGCACCACCAGCACCTTCTTCCAGGAGATGGCAGAGCAGATTCAATCTTACCTGCGCGAGCAAATGCCGACCTGGAAGGGCCGCTACGTGGGCGTCGAAGAGATGAAGGTCGCAGTCATGGGCTGCGTGGTCAACGGGCCTGGAGAATCCAAGCACGCCAGCCTGGGAATTTCTCTTCCCGGCACATTCGAGGAGCCCAAAGCTCCCGTCTACGTGGACGGCCGGCTATTCACCACGCTCAAAGGCGACAAGATCGTAGCCGAGTTCATCCAGATTCTGGATGACTATGTCGAATCCCATTACGCGGCCAAACAAGAAGAGCCTGTCAAAGTCTAAGCGCACGCAGAACCTCATTCGGCTAGCTTCCGCTTCACGCGAAACATACATCCCGCCTCCCAGTTCCTGCCAGAACCATTGCCCGAAACAGTGAACCCAAGGTGTCACGCGGAATTCAGGGGAAAGTCCAAGCTGTGCTTGGCTTCTGACGCCGTAGCTTCTAGAATCCGGAGTAGCGTAATTATCAATGGTGAATGAACCGGGGATCATCGCAATTTTCGGTGTGGCTTTCGGAGCGTTGGTTGCCTGGCTCGGAGTGCGTTCGCGGGCGGCCAGCCTGAAGGCTCGATTGTCTCTGGTCGAGAATGACTTAACTGTGGCTCGCGCACAGTTGGCGGCAAACCAGGAAACCACCGCGAAATTGCGCGAAACCCTCGCCGGACTGGAAGCAACCCTTTCCTACGAAAGAAAGACCGGGCAAGAGAAATTGACCTTGGTCGGCCGGGCTACCAATGAGATGCGGGAAGCATTTCAGGCGCTGGCGTCGGAAGCGCTCAAGAGCAACAACCAATCATTTCTGGAGTTGGCAAGAACCAATCTAGAGAGATTCCAGAGCGAAGCCCAGGGAGACCTGGCCGCGCGGCAGAAAGCGGTCGAAGGACTGGTCGCTCCCATCCACGAATCTCTCACCAAAGTGGACGAGAAGATCCGTCAAATCGAGAAAGAACGCAATCAAGCCTATGGCGCCCTGATGGAGCAGGTCCAATCGCTAGCCTCCACGGAGAAAGCTCTGCAACTGCAAACCGGAAATCTGGTCACCGCGCTGCGGACTCCGCATGTGCGTGGGCGCTGGGGAGAAATCCAGTTGCGGCGAGTGGTGGAAATCGCCGGGATGCTTCCGTACTGCGATTTCTGCGAGCAGGAAACGGTTTATTCCAGCGAAGGCCGCCTGCGGCCTGACCTGGTGGTGAAGCTGCCAGGTGGAAAGAATGTCGTGGTCGATGCCAAGACGCCGCTACAAGCCTACCTCGAAGCGATCGAGGCCACCGATGACGATGTGCGCCGCGCCAAGTTGGCGGACCATGCCCGCCAGGTCAGCGATCATATGGAGCGGCTCAGCTCCAGAGCTTACTGGGAACAGTTCGAGGCATCCCCGGAATTTGTGATCATGTTCCTTCCCGGCGAAACTTTCTTCAGCGCCGCGCTGGAACAGGATCCCGGTCTGATCGAGAACGGAGTCAGCAAAAGGGTAATCCCCTCTTCCCCTACGACCTTGATCGCGCTCCTCAAGGCAGTGGCCTACGGCTGGAATCAGGAAAAGCTGGCCCGCAACGCGCATGAGATCAGCATGCTTGGAAAAGAACTTCACGATCGCCTATGCAGCCTGGCCGGGCACATGGAATCGGTTGGCAAAGGGCTCGACCGCGCCGTGGAAAGTTACAACAAGGCCGTGGGATCGCTGGAAAGCCGGGTTATGGTTTCGGCGCGAAAATTCGCCGAGTTGGGAGCGCCGGTTTCAGAGGAAATTCCTGAAGTTCCCCAGATCGAGACAACCACACGGACTCTGGCTCTGGAATGGGATGACGAACCTCCACTGGAATTATTGCGCGAGCACAAGACAACCGGGACCGACGGATAGGCGCCACTGACATTGTTTTTTCGCGATCTTTGCGTTCTGTTGTGGGATGCTGCTTAGGCTACCTGCTCTACCGCATTGAGTTCCAGTGAGTGAATTCCGTCGAAAGCTACGAAGAAGCATTCCACCGAAAGCTCGGAAAAATCGGCTTTGAGCAACTCGGCTGCACGTTTCAGCTCTTGCTGGTGGTGTCGCGCTTCCACTTCCCGGTCATTCCCGAAGGCTGCCAAACCACCGTAGGTCGCGCAGTCCGAGTGGCTCATCAAGTAAGCCCTGGTGGTGTTGTGCAGCTGGATCGAAAGCCGGAACTGTTCAAGGATAAAGTCACGCTCGAAATCATTGCGCGGAGAAGCCAACGTCTTCGCGCCGCCGGCGATCACCACCATGTCAGGACGCCTGATCCCCCGTTTGTCCAGAAACTTCCTGACCGCCAGCCGAATGCGCTGATCAAAACAGCAAAGCACGGCGGCATCTGCGACATAGGGGTCAGGCGGCGAATCAAAGTGGAACACTTTCTTCATAGGTGAGCGGACACGAGTCAGAATCCCTATTGTAATAGAGGCGCAGGCGGCAGAGAAAAGGCCGCAGAGACGCAAAGAAAACCAACCTCATCCGTTAGAATCGGTGGCTTGGGAACAATTGCTGAATTGTCCAATTTGCGCGTGGTTCTGGTGGCGCCCCGCAATCCGCTCAATATCGGCGCCGCCGCGCGTGCCCTGACAAATTTTGGGGTCTCCCAACTTCGCTTGGTGAACCCCTACTATGTGGCGTTTCGCCAGGCGACGTCTGCGGTAGGCGCCACAGAATTGCTGGCCAAAGCAGTTGAATACAAAACCGTAGGTGAAGCGGTGGCCGACTGTTCTCTGGTTGTCGGCACCACCGCAGTCGGCAAGCGTCACCTGCTTCAGCCTCTACGCAGGTTGGAGCAAGGCGCGCGGTTAATCCACAAACAGCTTCGTTCCAGCAATGTGGCGCTCTTATTTGGCTCGGAAAAGCGTGGCCTGAGTAACGAGGACTTCAGCCACTGTCACTGGCTGATGCGCATCCCCACTGGCGAAGAGAACATTTCTATGAACCTAGGGCAAGCCGTGGCGGTTTGCCTGTACGAACTCGCGCGCGATGGCAAGATCACGGCGGGCAAAAAGACCGACTACGATCTCTCAGCGACTTCTGGAGAGCTTGAACAGATTACCGGATTGTTGCTTGATTCCCTTCGCGCCAGCGGGTACATCAAGTCCGGCTCCGCCGCCAATAGCGAAGAAAAAGTGCGCCGCCTTATTCGCCGCCTTGATATTCCCGAAAAAGATGCCGTTGTCTGGCTCGGCATTTTCCGGCAAATCCTGTGGAAAGTGAATGCAGGAGAGAAGGCGGGGCGCTAGCGCTGCCCCCACTTCAATTTGCCGTGCAGCACGTCAAAGAATGTCCCTTTGACGCGCAGCAGCTTGACCCGATAATCCGACTTGCGGCACAGCACCCGGTCGCCGTCATAAACCGGCATACCAACCTGGCCATCGATGCTCAAATAGGCTTCGTCGTGTCCGGTCTTTGCGACGATTTCTATTTTCGCCGAATCACGCACCACCAGCGAGCGATGGGTCAGTGAATGCGCGGACACCGGCGTGATCAGGAAACCATCGACCGACGGCATAAGAATCGGCCCACCCGCGGCCAGCGAATAGGCCGTCGAACCTGTCGGGGTGGAAACGATAATGCTATCGGCCTGATAGCTGGAAACAAATTCTCCATTGACGTACACATCACAATGGTTGAGCCGCGCGATCGTACCTTTGCCGACCACCACGTCATTCAGCGCATCGAATGTTCCCACACAGGCATCTTTTCGCATCACATCACAGTGCACCATGGAGCGAATCTCCACGTTGCAGCGACCAGCTTCGATGCCTTGCAGCGTCGGAACGAGTTCGTCCCGGGGGACTTCTGTCAAAAAACCAAGCGTGCCCAGATTCACCCCGAGGATGGGAATATCGGCGCTCGCCACCGCTCTAGCGGCGGCCAGGAGAGTTCCATCTCCGCCGAGTACGACCACAAACTTCAAGGCACGCGAGGCCATTTCCTCGCGTTCGATGACTTCCACCCCCGAAACATAGGGCGCTGTGTAAGGGTCCACTACGATCTGGTATTTGTTCTCCCGGAGCCAACGGATCAACTGCTCAATGATTGGCGACAACTCAGGCTTGTTGGGCTTGGAGATGACTCCGGCGGCTTTCGGTGTAGCTGACAACTGGCTCTCGGGCATGGATGAACATGAATTGTACCGAAAAGCCGCGGGTAAGACTGAATCGGGATTAAAAGGTCGCGTACAACAAAAATTCGCGATTGCCCTCGGCCCCAAGGATTGGGGAATCGATGAGGTCCGTAGTGATGGCGCCGAGGCCAAGCAGACAGTTTCGTACCTTTTCTGCGGCGGCCTTTTGCGCGGATTCATCGCGCACGATGCCGCCTTTCCCGACTTGCTCGCGGCCGACTTCAAACTGCGGCTTAACCAGCACCACCACCCGACGATCATGACGTTCCTGTGCGGATTCCCAGAATGCCGAGGCAATGACGGCGGGGAGCACCAGAGTTGCGGAAATAAAAGAAACATCCATCACTACCAGGTCCACACGATCTCCGACCTGTTCACGGGTAAGGTAACGAGCGTTGGTTCTTTCCAAAAGTCGTAGACGCTTGTCTTGCCGTAACCGGTAATCAATTTGCCCGTGACCCGTATCGACCGCAACGACGGTTGCCGCGCCCTGTTGCAACAGACAATCCGTAAAGCCCCCGGTTGAAGTGCCGATATCGAGACAGGTCTTGCCACCTACATCAATTTTCCAGTGTTCGAGCGCCTTTTCCAGTTTGAGCCCGCCGCGGCTGACGTACTTTAAGTCTTCGCCCAGCAAGCGGATTTCGCTTTCAACTTCAACGCTGGTTCCGGACTTCTCTATCTTCTGCCCGTCGACCAGAACTTTCCCGGCAAGAATCAGCGACTGAGCCCGCTCGCGTGATCCGGCCAATCCGCGCTCCAGAAGCAATTTGTCGAGTCGAGTCTTCATCGTCGGCGTACAACTTTCGTGCCAGCACTCGCATGTGTGCAAAATGTAAAACTGATACCAAGCAAAACACTTACGACAATAGTTTCTGATTTTTCCACAGTGTTTTCCACCAGGGTGTTGAAAACGCTTTTCATTTGCGCTCGGAACCGGCAACTGTGAACTGGAGACTGTGTCTTCGCCGCAGTGCTGTTGGAGGATCTGCCCCCGGCGAGCAGCCGATTTCTCATCTTCGTTGCCGAATCGTCAGAATGACAAGTCGGATTGTGGATACGCTTTACATTCTTACTTCGCGGACAAAAAAGCCGCCCTCGGGCGGCTTTTCCGAGCAAGCTTGAAAAAACTACCCAGCTACTTCCTCCAGCAACTTCTGATCAATATCGAAGTTGGAGTGCACGTTCTGCACATCATCGTGTTCTTCCAGTGCCTCCATAAGGCGGATCATGGTGTTGGCAGCCTGACCTTCGAGCTTAATGTAGGTATCGGGAATCATGTTCACGCTCGACGAAGCAGGCTCGATGCCAGCCTTCTTTATGGCCTCAAGCATGGCTTCATAGGCGGAAGGCGCTGTCAGTATTTCCCAATTCTCACCATCGTCAATCGGCTCATCCTCGCCGTTGGCTTCGATGATGATATTCATCAAATCGTCCGCTTTGGCCGCCGACTTGGGGATGATGATGTCGCCCTTCTTGTGGAACATATAGGCGACGGCGCCGGCTGAAGCCATGTTGCCGCCGTTCTTGCCGAAGACGTGGCGGATTTCGCTGACGGTGCGGTTGCGGTTGTCGGTATTGATGTCGAGCAACACCGCAACTCCGCCCGGCCCGTAGCCTTCCAGAGTGAACTCTTCATAGCTCACGCCCGGCAATTCACCGGTACCACGCTGGATGGCGCGCTTGATGTTGTCAGCCGGCATATTCTCCGCTTTGGCCGCAAGAATAGCCGTGCGTAGACGCGGATTGGTATCCGGATCGCCGCCGTTTTTGGCAGCGATGGAAATTTCCTTAATCAGCCGGGTAAAAATCTTGCCCCGTTTGGCGTCGAGGGCGCCTTTCTTGTGCTTAATCGTGGCCCATTTTGAGTGGCCGGACATGGATATACCTCGTTCTCTACAATCTAAATTGCGTAGGAATCGCCCGAAGAGGAGATCATCGGATTACCTCGAAACTTCAGCAGGCGAACGTAAAATTATAGCACGCAGCCCCTAGGCCGAATCGCTCGACCCGATCGAGAAAAGGCAATATCTTACAACGCAGAGACGCCGAGCAAACGCAGGATAGCCAAGAAAATTCTACTACGCACATGCAGGCGCCAACTTTACGGCAAGCTTTCGATATGTTTCTCGATAAACCGGGCACGATAGGCATAGACGATCGCCAGGATGGGCGGCGTCAGTAGAACTCCCCAAAACGAAAACACCAGCCCCAATACGATGGGGACTACAATGGATGCCCACATCGGTACTTTGGCCGTACGCTTCATGAGATATGGTTGCAACAAGAATCCATCCACGACCGCGATTGCGGCGTACAGGATCAATACGTAGAGGGGGTGCTCCCAGTCCCTCCACTTGGCCGCAGCGGTCAAAGTAGGACCGATCAGTCCCATAACCAGTCCCAGATGCGGGATCACTTGTAGAACTCCCGCTAGCAGAGCCCAAAGGGGCGCCCATGGCACGCCAATGATGTAGAGTCCAATCCACCAGAGCATACCGACCGCCAGGCAGTCGTGGAGCTGCGCGATGAACCACCGTTTTAGCGCGCCGCCACTCAGGCGAAGATGCTCAACCACATCCATGCTGGTTCTGATGCCATTCCCGATTTCTTAGCTTGCAAACTGCAATGCAAATTGTACTAGGCTGTAAACCTCGGCGCATCCAACTCGTCTGTAGAGGCAGCAGCGGAAAACTCGTGGACACTGCACTGGCTACAACTTTGAACGCGCCCATCGCACAGACCCCGGAGGCAGTTGCCCCAGGTTCGTTCGACACGGTGGTCCGCGAGCACCAGAAGCGTATCCATCGATTCATTTGGTTAATGGTCAAAGACAACGATGCCGCCGACACCATCACCCAGGAATGCTTCCTGCGGGCTTACCAGAGTATGTCCGGTTTTCGCGGCGAATGCCGCATGGACACCTGGCTCCTGCGGATAGCGGTAAATCTTGTCCGGGACCACGTGAAGAATCGCCGAGCTTCATTTTGGCGACGACTGGTTGGCTTTGGGGAGGAAGATGGTCCCGAGTTTCAGGTCCGGAGTCCACAGCCTTCCCCGGAGCGGGCAGTGCTGGCACGGGCCGAGGCACGAGCGGTGTGGGCCGGCGTGGCGCAGCTGTCCCGCCAACAACGCGAAGTCTTTCTGTTGCGCTTTGTCGAGGAAATGCCGCTGCTCGAGATCGCCGAAGTCCTCGGCCTCAAGGTCGGTAGCGTCAAAGCGCACTTATTTCGAGCGCTCGCCAACGTTCGTAAACATTTGAAGGAACAACAATGGAGATAACACCACATCTGAATGAAGCCGAACTGGCTGAATTTGTTTCCGACCCATCTCGGGGTCTGGGCACGCATCTGGAGTTTTGCGATGCCTGTCTCTCCGAAGTTGCCCGGTTACGCGAGGGAGTTGCAGACCTGAAAAGAACTGGGGACAATCCGCAGGAGTTTTGGGACCAGCAGCGGGCGGCGATTCGAACCCAGCTCGCCGCGGCGCCGCGCTTGCGTGCGCCCGCTTTCCAACCTCTGGCTTGGGCGCCAGTGTTTGCCCTCCTTCTGCTTGCAGGCTTGCTCATCAGCGGAGGGACTCCTGCGCCCGCTCCAGCTAAGGTCCAGCTGGTGGAAGATCCCGATCATGCATTGCTGGTCCGGTTGGAGCAGGTCATGCAGAGCAACGGTCCGGCCGCGCTCGAGCCAGCAACTTATTTTGTCCAGGAAATCAGGTTAGAGACTCGCAAAAATCCAAGAACTGCTTCGCAAAAGGAGATAAACCATGAAAATTAAGATCGCTCTGTTGGTTGCGATATTCGCCTTGCCTCTTTTCGCTCAAGATACGTTGCCCGCGCCACCGGGGATGCCCAGGCCGGGCAAACACGTGTTCGTTTACCACACGGAACGCGGCAAGTGGTGGCAGAACGCCGATATCGTCAAAAAACTGCAACTCACAGACGCGCAGCTCTCTCAACTCGATCAAATCTTCGTGGACCACCGCCTGCGCTTGATCGACTATGGAGCGGACATGGAAAAACAGGACCTCAAGTTACAGACCCTGTTGGATGCCGACGTTCCCAACGAAGCCCAGATCAACACCCAGGTGGATCAGGTGTTGGATGCCAGGGGCAAGCTGGAACGCGAGTTCACCTCCATGAATCTCGATCTACGCAAGGTGCTATCTCTGCCCCAGTGGAGGCAGTTGAAATCGGTTCGCGGAGATGCCGGCGGATTTGGTGACAAGATCTTTTTCCGCAAAGCACTGCCGCCTCAGGGTCCGGGAGCCCCTCCAGACTTTCCCCCCGAGGCAGGAGTTCAGATAGGGCCAGAACCTTTCTAGCGACGATGTCCGTCCCATGTACCGCCTGCGATGCTTCCCGTCGCGGGCGGTACTTTTTTGCGTGGTAAACTCGAATAGGCCCTGAAAATGAAATTTGGCGTCATCATCTTCCCTGGATCAAACTGCGATCATGATGCGTATTGGACCGTCCAAGAGGTGGCCAAGCAGCCAGTCACATTTCTGTGGCACGACTCGGCCGACCTGCAAAACTGCGACGCCATCATTGTGCCGGGCGGATTTGCCTACGGAGACTATCTTCGCACCGGCGCCATCGCGAAGTTTTCTCCGGTGATGGAGTCGGTGCGCAAATTCGCCGCCGCCGGCGGACTCGTGCTCGGCATCTGCAACGGATTTCAAATCCTTTGCGAATCCGGCTTGTTGCCCGGAGCCTTGTTACGCAACACAAGACTGAAGTATGTCTGCAAGCCCGTGCAGGTGAGAATTGAAAGCGTTGACACGCCGTTTACCAACGCCTGCACACCAGGGGAAGTGCTGACCATCCCCATCGGCCACATGGAGGGCAATTATTTCTGCGACGACGATACCCTCGCGGAACTCAAGCGGGACAATCGCATTGTCTTCCGCTACGCCTCTCCAAATGGGGACATTACTCTTGAAGCAAACCCCAACGGCTCACGAGAGAACATCGCCGGAATTTGTAGCCCCGGACGCAATGTCCTGGGCATGATGCCTCACCCGGAACGCGCCAGCGAACCGGAGCTAGGCGGAGTTGAGGGCTTCAAAATTTTTGCATCTCTCGCCGGCGCTATGGCAGGGCGCTAACACCCTTTCAAGCTTGCTCCGCCACTCAGCCGTCCTTCTCTTTTGTCTTTCCATCGCTTTGCTATACTGAGTTCCCCCATTCTTGTATTTGGACTGCTGGCGCCCAATTTGTATCCCCCAACGGGAGGTGCCAGTTCATGAGTACGGACGAGAGTCTTGATGTTCTCTCTGAGGTTCTGCTCGAGGATGAGCGGATCGTCAGTGCGGACACACGTGAGTTCCTGACCGATCTCCTTCGCCGCTCCGAAAGCTACCCTGACGAATCCCAACCCGAGCTTACACGGGCCATCGCGCGAATCGCCGGTGAGATTGCCGTGCGGCGAGCCGGCAGCTTAGTGGGAGACAGCTTTCTACGTAAACTGGTGAAACAAAATCTTCTGTCCGGTGATCCACGGGGAGAAGGCTCATCGTCGCAAAGACGTATCCAGCAGCCAGCGAGCAGTCTTCCGCCCAAACCACCCGCGCCTGCTCCTCCCGCCCCTGGCCCAAAAGCGTACGACTCAAACCACAGCGATTTTGTCGGGACGGCGAATGGCCTCCCACCCCACCCCCCAACTCCCGCTCCTCCGGGTCCGGGCAGGGCTCCCGGCACAGCTGGCCCGAAGGGGATTTTGAATCCGGCCGAATACGCGGAGCTCTTGCCCCCGCGCTGTATCGTGCTCGATGAATTCCTGGCGCCCGCTGAGATGAACGAACTGATGGCCTATACCATCGCCCATGAGAACGACTTTATCGTGAGCGAAGTCATTTTCCCCGGAGCGACTGCCCGCAGCGCGGTGGACTTCGAATATCGCCGCTCCCATGTGCTGATGGATACTGGGCCGCACCACCAGAACATCGTCAATCGAATGCGCTTGACCTTGCCTCGCGTTCTCCCCAGGCTGGGAATGGACTCGTTCCCCATTTCGCGGGTAGAAACGCAAATCACCGCCAGCGGAAACGGAGATTTTTTCCGCTGGCACAGCGACAACGCCCAGCATGAGGTCGCAGTCCGGCAACTCACTTTCGTGTATTTCTTTCATCATGAACCAAAAGCCTTTGAGGGCGGCGAGTTGCACATTCAGAGCTCTTCGTCGAACGATCCGGCCAATGGCTCAGAGAACTACTACACCATCGTGCCCGGGCAGAACCAGGTTGTGTTGTTCGACAGTTCCCTGACGCACGAGATTGCGCCCGTGAGATGCCTTTCCGGCAAGTTCGCTGATAGCCGGTTCACATTGAATGGATGGTTTTGTCGCTGAAAGGGCACAGGACGACCATGAACAACTCTTCGGGGTTCCGCTGTGATGTGGATGGCCAGCCGGATCACCTCACTCCAGAGCATCAGCTAAAACAGTACGCGACTGATACCGGCTACGCGCTGTTTCTCGACCAGAGTTGCCAACTGACGGCGCCAGGCGAGGTGCCAAGAGAAATTGCCGCGGATCGACGGCTTATCGATGGCTTTGCATCCTTGAAAGATGTGGCGTGGAAGCGCGACCCCGCGAGCCAAGCCTGGCAACCCTTCTGGCTCTCTCCCCAGGTGCATTCCCGGTTGTCGGAGCTGGCGAAGGAGGAACCCGCTCCCAGGTTTGACCCTCTTTGCGAAAACGCCCTGGTGCTAGCGGGCATTCTTCAGCCTGATTTTGCTGACGGCAGGCGCGATCCGCGAGTCGTGACGTTGTCTCAAGCGACTGAACAAGTCCGCCAGCGCGGCTTTGCTCCTGTCGCGGGGTTGATTCATCCTTTTCATATCTCTGCCCTGCGCCGGTATTTCCGGCGAAGGATTCGAACTGGAAAATTGCCGTTGGGCGACTGCCAAAGCTCGCGCCGTTATTACGCGCACAACGATAGCGTGGCGAGGTTTTTCCATTCTCAGCTTACGGCGGCGGTCGGCGCGATTTTCGCCGTGCCGGTGAAACCATCGTACGTTTACTTTGCCTCCTACCAGGGAGGCGCATTTCTGGAGGAACATACCGACCGCGATCAGTGTGAGTTCAGCATCAGCCTCTGTCTGGATTATTCGCCGGAGCCGAAGTGTCAAACCCCGTGGCCCCTGCAATTACACACTCCCCAGGGATTGACCACGGTGTACCAATCCATCGGAGATGCATTGCTTTACCGAGGATGCCGGGTACCACATTCCCGCGGCGTCCTTGCTCCCTCGCATACGTCAAGCTCGATCTTCTTTCACTATGTCCCAGTGGATTTCAATGGACCGCTGGATTGATGAGTGAGCTCGACCAGCCGTGGTTGGGGCAACGCTCTAGTGCAATCCCCTATATACGTACATGGTAGACAAAGTCACGTAGTAGCTATAGGCACAGGCTGTGGCCGTCATGTCACACATGATGGGGGCGACAGATACGACTCCGGCTCGATCTGCGGGCCTGATGTCGCGCACCGGGGTGATTCTCTGGCTGGCTATGTCGATGCGAAAAATGGTTTTCGGCATCTCTCCCGGCTTGTAGAGGTAGAGTGATTTACTGTCGGCAGACCATTGCATAACGCCGTAGGGAGGATCAGTGGCTGGCAGTTCAATCGGCGGCCCGCCATCCAGGGGAAATACCGTTAGCTTACGGGGCCCGGCTGGCCGGGGCGTTCCCGAGCCCGCAATATACTTCCCGTCGGGAGAGGGCATCGCGGCAAAAACCCCCTCGGGTGTAAGGGGGCGAGGAGGTTGCTTCCCATCCACATCAACCAAATAGGTTCTTCCGGAATGGCCAGGCTCCGCGGCATCCAAAACAAAGCGCTTACCGTCGGGCAGAAAACGCGCGGCCCCACTTTCCAAATGGTTCAGACTGGGAAAGGTAAGCTGACGAGGCTGACCGGGCCCAACCGGATAGATGCTCACATGTTGCGGAGTCCCGGTAAACACTGACAAAGCCCACTTACCATCGGCAGAAAGTCCACCCACGGTGCCTTCTCCCAATCGAATGGGCGGTGAACCATCCACCTTGCGAATGGCCACCGCGTAGTTTGGTCCGGCCGGCTGGCCGGCTTCTTCGAACAGTACCCACTGCCGGTCTCGTGAAACGTCTTTGGCAATGCTCCAGTCATACCAGGAAAGGTCCTGCGGTATCTTGGCCGGGCCTTCGCTCCATTCCAGCGCAAGTCGCTCGCGATCCAGCGTAATCAGGACACGTCCGTCGCTGGCGATGTCCTGCAAGGTGAACCCACCGGGTATGGCCAGGACGGAGCGAAGTTTGCCGGAGAGATCGACAGCCGACAATTCGCGATCACTGAAGGTGCTGCGGTTGGCGGTAAACCATATTTCGTCTCCTTTGGAAGACCATGCCAGCCCTTGTACGGACACGTACTCTCCCGTCAGAGTTGTCTTTTTCCCCAAGAGATCCACGACTGCAACCGACCCGCGATCGTCCCAGGCGGCGGGATGATCCATGAATGCGATGCGGTCCCCCTGAGGAGAAAAACGTATGTGAGAAATCCCGCCGCGGGTCTCATACAGGACATTGCCGATGGGAAATTCCAGACGTAGATGGCCGGGTTGATGGTGCACGACCGCCAGGCGGCCGTCAGGACTCCAATCCGCCCAACGTACGTCTTCGAGAACTTCTCGCGGTGTCCCGCCAGCCATAGGTGTGCGCGCCAGGACCCCGTTCGTTTCCTCGAGTTTCGCCCCGTGGGCCCAACGCAGCGCCACCGCCAACTCATTGTCACGCGAAACCCCGAGCAAATACTGAGACTTCAATCCCAACGGTTGGGCTTGAGCGGTATCCCCCACGGTCGAGTAAATTTCCAACGGCTCTCCATTCCATGCCGCGGCATAGATCACGCTGCCATCGGATCGAAACCGGGCACAATACACTGTTCCCTGCTCGAAAGTGATCTGCTGGTACTCCACCTTTGGGTGGGACGAGAACAGTCCCACGAGCAGCATGCCCAACCCGACCAGCACAAGCGCGGCGGCGCCCCACGGTTGATATCGGCGGGCTTTGGCCCAACTTGTTCGCGCAACGACAATCTGTTTGCTGGTGGTTCCGGAAATCGTACTTAATGCAAATGCCAGGTCCCGGGCCGACTGGAAGCGATCATCGGGATCTTTCTCCAGGCAACGCCGGACGATCTGCTCGAACACGACAGGAATATTTTCCCGGCCGGCGGTCAGCTCCTTCGGGTCGGCATTCAACACCGCCATCATGGTGTCTACTTCGGTCTCGCCATGAAAGGCCCGCGCGCCGGACAACATTTCGTACAGGATTGCACCCAGGCTGAAAAGGTCGCTGCGATGGTCCACCGGCTTGCCGCGGAGTTGCTCGGGAGACATGTACCCCACCGTCCCCAATACCGTGCCCAACTTGGTTTGGGTGGTCATGGAAATCAGGTCCGAGTTACCGCCAGCTTCCGGGGAGGTAAGCTTGGCAATTCCA
>Ga0137366_10000107_pt1 | contig 42947 bp, 44 predicted proteins | sample SagtaG_8_FD_104938 | JGI IMG/M metagenome (GOLD analysis project Ga0137366, IMG submission 104938) | Vadose zone soil microbial communities from Sagehorn Ranch, Mendocino, California, USA - Sage1_L_60_16 metaG | ecosystem: Environmental > Terrestrial > Soil > Vadose zone | place: USA...
AAGTTCGGTGAACAGGGTGTAGTGGACCTGATCGCCGTCAACGGTTATTACGTGCTGGTCTCGATGATTCTGAACGTGGACCGCGCACCCATCCCGGGCGGCGGCAAGCCGCCATTGCCGCTTCTAAAGTAGTCGAAGGAGCCTTGGACGTATAATCTGGCCGGCGTTTTCCGCCTTAGTTCAACTCAATACACCCAAGGAGGTCAGATGAATTTTTCGAGAATCTCGGCAGCAAGTATTTTCCTCTCGCTGGTCGTAGCGGGAACAGGCATGACATCGACCGCGCAGGCTCAGCAGGGAAGCATGACGTTCTTCGTGACCAGTGCGGGCAAGGGCAACGGTGCCGATCTCGGCGGCCTGGAGGGCGCGGATGCGCATTGCGCGGCGCTCGCCAAGGCGGCAGGCGCGAAGGCGACGAACTGGCGCGCTTACTTGAGCACGTGGTTGCCGGGCGGCGACGCCGGCGTCAACGCGCGCGACCGCATCGGCAAAGGCCCCTGGCAGAACGCCAAAGGCGTGGTGGTGGCCAAGAGCGTGAATGACCTGCATTCCGAACGGAACAATATCAATAAACAAACAGCTTTGACCGAGAAGGGCGAGGTGCTCAGCGGCCGCGGGGATCCGGTGAACGTGCACGATATCCTGACGGGCTCGGACCCGGACGGGCGTTACTCGACGGCAGGCGGCGACACCACGTGCGGCAACTGGACAAAGAGCGGCGAAGGCTCGGCGATCGTCGGATACCATGACCTGCAGGGGTTGAAGGAGACCCGGCACATGAAGTCCTGGAACTCCTCGCACGGCTCGCGCGGCTGCAGCCAGGATCAGCTGAAAGCCTCCGGCGGCGCCGGCCTGGTCTATTGCTTCGTCGCGAACTGACGGAAATCAGCACGCGCACTCCGACCCCTCTTCGGAGGGGTTTCTTTTTACTGCGCCTTCGCCTTGAGAGCCGCGAGCTCGGCCTCGCTGCGCACGGTCATGACGCCCATTTACGGGTGACAAGCGCTGCAAGCGATTGATTTGGAAATACCCGATTTAGACAGCCTCGCCTTCTAGGCCGACCGGCTCTTCAATGTCCGAAGTGGAAATGAAAACAAAATCCGCGGGTTGTGGCTCGGACTAGGCGAGTGTACGATGCTTGTCATACAGTTTTCTCGAGTACGATATATGAAAATGCTCTCGGTGCGCCTCGACGACAAGGAGGCCGCCGCGCTCGATGCGGTATGCGAGGCGCAGGGCCTGTCGCGCTCGGAGGTCGTCAAGCGCGCCATTACGGATCTCGCCCAGGCCGGGCGCCGTGGATCGTTCGGGCGGGTGGCGCGCGACCTGGGCCTCATCGGGTGTTTCTCGGGCCCAAGCGATCTAGGCGAACGCCACGGCAAATATTTCCGCCGCGCACTCGGTGCGAAGACTGCTCGTTGACACCGGCTCCGCCGGTCGCACTGGCCAACGGCCGAACGCATTGGTGCACGTACCGGAGCAGGAGCTGCCCGCGCTCGCCGCGCTGATGGAGAAATACGCCGATCGCCCCATGGACTTCGCCGACGCCAGTTTGCTCTGGCTCGCAGATGCGCTCGGTATCCCGGACGTCGCGACGCTCGACAGCGGCTTTCATGTCTATCGCACCAAGCGTGGCCGCGCACTGCGCAATCGGTTTTCGGCGACGACCCGGTAATCCTAAGTCCGCCCGAGTACCCCCGCCAGTCGCGGCGTTTTCCCAAATGACAGTTCGAGAATCCGCATGTCCGAAACGGCCCTGAAGAAAACCTCCTCCGACCCGCGCGTCGCGGCGGCGATCGCGCACTGGGCGCCGAGATTCGTCTCGAACGGCGTGCTGCTCGCCGATTTCGAGGAGGTCACAGCCGGAATCGGGCGCTGGGAGGACTGGTGCCGCGCCTGGTGCGAGCGCGGCAAGGTGCACGAGACGCTCGGGCGCGAGGCGCTCTCCGAAGGGTACCAGCTCACTGCCGGCGAGCACCTGGTGCGCGCGGCGATGTACTACCACTTCGCCAAGTTCGTTTTCGTGCACGATCAGAAGCAGATGCGCGACGCGCACCTGCGCTCGGTCGATTGCTACAAGGCGGCGCTTCCGCTCATGCGCCCGACAGGCGAGCGCGTCGCGATACCGTTCGAGGGCAAGACGCTCTATGGAATACTGCGGCGGCCGGCGGGCGCGACGGGACGGTCGCCGATATTGATCATGGCGCCGGGCCTGGATTCCACCAAGGAGGAGCTGCACGCCTACGCGGAGCCTTTCCTCGCGCGCGGCATCGCGATCCTCGCGATCGACGGGCCCGGGCAGGGCGAGGCGGAGTACGAGATCCCGATCTGCGGCGACTACGAGCGCGCCGCGCGCGCGGTGTGCGACTGGATCGAAAAGCGCGCCGATCTCGACGCGGCGAAGATCGCCATGTGGGGCGTGAGCCTCGGCGGCTACTACGCGCCGCGCGCGAGCGCATACGAAAAGCGCATCCGCGCCTGTATCGCGCTCTCCGGGCCGTTCGAATGGAAGGAAATCTGGGGCGCGCTGCCGGTGCTGACGCGCGAAGCGTTTCGCGTGCGCAGCCACTGTGCGACCGAGGCCGATGCGCTGCGCCACGCCGTGACCCTGTCGATGACAGAGGCTGCGGCGAAAATCGCCTGCCCGATCTTCATCGTGACCGGGCGCCGGGACCGGCTCGTGCCGGCTTCGCACGCCGAGCGGCTGGCGAAGACCGTCTCCGGTCCGGTAGAGTTGCTGATCGTCGAGGACGGCGGGCACAATGCCAACAATCGCCCCTATCGCTATCGAAGCCGGACGGCCGACTGGCTTGCCGGGCAGCTCGGGCTGCCCAGGATTTGACGGCCGAACGCAGGAGGGAATGACCATGTCAAGACGCAATCGGTGGACCTGGCTCGCAGCAGCAATGCTCGTCCCGGGCATCGCCGCCGCCCAGACTTTTCCCAGCAAGACCATCCACCTCGTTTCGGGCGTCACGCCGGGCAGCGCCTCGGACACGACGGCGCGCATCGTCGCCGAAAAGCTGCAGGCCAGTCTCGGCCAGCCGGTGATCGTCGAGAACAAGCTCGGCGTGGGCGGGCTGATCGGCGCTGCTTACGTCGCCAAGGCCGATCCGGACGGACATGTGATCAGTATCTACACCTCCGCGTTCACGGTGGCGCCGCTGCTTTCCCCCGGACCGCTCGACCCGAAGGATCTTACGCCGGTAGCGACCTTGGGCACGGTTCCCACCGTGTTGGTCGTCTCGACAGCCAAGACCTACAGGAGCATCGCCGACCTCGTCGCTGCGGCCAAGGCCAAGCCCGGAGCGCTCGTCGCCACGACCGCCGGAATCGGCAGCTCCACGCACATGAACCTTGAGCGCTTTCGCATCGCCGCGGGAATCGAGGTGCTGCAGGTGCCCATGAAGGGCGCGCCGGATGCGCTCACCGAAGTCCTCACCGGGCGCGCCGATTTCTATTTTGCGCTTCCGTTTCAGGTGGGTCCGCAAGTCAAGGAAGGCAAGCTGCGCGCGCTTGCAGTCGGGTCGGCAAGGCGCAGCGCGCTCTTTCCCGACGTCCCCACCAGCGTCGAAGCGGGCTATCCGAACTCCGACTACAACTTCTGGATAGGCGCCCTGGTCGCGGCAAAAACGCCGCGCGACATCGTCCTGCGGCTGAACAAGGAATTCAACGCGGCAGTGAACTCGCCCGACGTGCGCGAGCGCTTCCTCAAGCTGGGCGTGGATCCTCTGACGATGTCGCTACCCGATTTCGAAGCGATGATCAAGCAGGAATTCGAGTCGAACGCCAAACTGATCAAGACGGCGGGGATCAAAGCGAATTAGAGCGTTCGCGTGGCATACTTCGCGTTCTGCGAAAAGTCGTCCTGGGAAAAAGTCGATGGCCAAACCGAAAAAGACAGCCGAACCGAAAATCATCCGGCCCGACGACATCGACCCGCACCACAACTGGACGCGGCCGCTGCAGGCGCCGGGTCACACCCAGGTCGATTTCGAGGAGCGCATCAATTTCAGGCGGCTGCACGAATATCGTCTCGCGCGCGTGCGCGCCGCTCTCGCGACCTCGGGCCTGGGCGGGCTGCTTTCGTTCGACCAGCACAACATCCGCTACACCACCAGCACCGTCATCGGCGAATGGGCGCGCGACAAGCTCACGCGCTACTCGCTGCTCACCGGCACGGGCGACCCGTACATCTGGGATTTCGGCAGCGCGGCGAAGCACCATCGCCTGTACGCGCCGTGGTTGCACAGCGACCATTGCCGCGCGGGACTCCTGGGCATGCGCGGCGCGGTGGGCAGCGACATCACGCTGTTCCGCGATGCGGCGAAGGAGATCAAGGCGATCCTCGACGCCGAAAGCGTGGGCGACATGCCGCTCGGCCTGGACGTGGTCGAGCCGCCGATGCTGTTCGAATTACAGAAGCTCGGGGTGGAGGTGCGCGACGGCCAGCAGGTGATGCTCCAGGCGCGCGAGGTGAAGAACATCGACGAACTGACGCTCCTCAACATGGCCTCCGCGATGGTCGACGGCGTCTACCAGGACATCGCCGAGGCGCTCAAGCCCGGCGTGAAAGAATCGCAGATCGTGGCGCTCGCGACCGCGAGGCTCTACGAGATGGGCTCGGACTGCGTCGAGGCGATCAACTCGATTTCGGGCGAGCGCTGCTCGCCGCACCCGCACAACTTCACCGACCGGCTGATCCGGCCCGGCGACCAGGCCTTCTTCGACGTCATCCAGTCCTTCATGGGCTATCGCACCTGCTACTACCGCACCTTCAACGTGGGTCGCGCCACGGCGCCGCAGCGCACCGCGTACAGAAAAGCTCGCGAGTGGATAGACAAGGCGATCGACCTTTTAAAGCCCGGGGTGGCTAGCGACAAGATCGCCCGCGCCTTCCCGGAGGCGAAGGAGATCGGCTTTGCGAATGAGATGGAAGCATTCGGCCTGAACTTCTGCCACGGGCTGGGACTCGGCCTGCATGAGCGGCCGTTGATCTCGCGGCTCACTTCCTTCAAAGAGCCGATCGAGCTGAAAGCGGGCATGGTGTTCGCAGTCGAGACCTATTGCCCGGCGAGCGACGGTATCTCGGCCGCGCGCATCGAGGAGGAGGTGATCCTCACGCCCGAAGGCGCGAAGATCATCTCGCTCTATCCCGCCGAAGAGCTGCCGATCGCAAATCCGTACCGAAGCTAAAGGAGCCAGTTTCCGACATGAGCTTGACCCGAGAGGCGCATCCGGCGCACCGCAGCCAAGAGATCCCCGAAGCGACGCGGTTGAGGCTGTACCGGCTGCAGGTCGAAATACGCTATTGCGAAAAGCGCGCCTACGACCTGTTCCTGCAGAACCTGGTGAAAGGCACGAGCCACCTCGCGCTCGGCCAGGAGGCGGTCGCGGCCGGCTTCGCCGCTGCGATGAACAAGGACGACTACAGCTTCTGCACCTATCGCGGCCATCACCACACGCTTGCGCGGGGCGCTCCGATGCTGTCGGTGCTGGGCGAATTGATGGGCCGGCAGTGCGGCCTGATGAAAGGCAAGGGCGGCTCGATGCACCTGACGAGCGTGGAGCACGGCGTGATGGGTTCCTACGCCATCGTCGGCGCGCATCTGCCGATCGCAGCGGGCGCCGCGTGGTCGGCGCAGTACCGCGGCACGAAACAGGTCGCCTGCGCGTTCTTCGGCGACGGCGCCACCAACATCGGCGCTTTCCACGAGGCGCTCAATCTCGCGGCGGTGTGGAAGCTGCCGGTCATCTTCGTCTGCGAGAACAACCTGTACATGGAGTACACGCCGATTTCCGCCGTCACCGCGGTGAAACACCCGGCCGCCGACCGCGCGGCCAGCTACGGCCTGGAGCGCCACGTGATCGACGGCAACGATGCCGATGTCGTATACAGCGCCGCGCGCGATGCGATCGCCAAGGCACGCTCGGGCGGGGGGCCTTCGCTCGTCGAATGCCTCACCTACCGCCACAGCGGGCATTCGCGCGCCGACCCGGCGAAATACCGTCCGAAAGAGGAACTCGAGGAGTGGCTCAAACGCGATCCGGTGACCCTCTATCGCGGCCGGCTGCTGGCCACGGGCACCCCGGAGGCGAAGCTCGCGCAAATCGAGTCCGAGACGATGGCGAAGCTCGAGCAGGCGACCGAAGCCGCGAAGGCCTCGCCCACGCCCGCGGTCGAGTCGGCGATGACCGACGTATGGGCCGACGGAGGCAACGCATGGCGCAACTGAGCTACCGGGAAGCGGTCGCCGCCGGGATCGCGCAGGAAATGAGGCGCGACGAGCGCGTCGTGCTGTTTGGCGAGGACACCGCTGCCGCCGGCGGCGTGTTCAAGACCACGGTGGGCCTTTTCGAGGAGTTCGGCCCCAGGCGCGTGAAAGATACCCCGATTTCGGAGCTCGCCATCCTCGGCGCGGCGATGGGCGCGGCGATGACGGGCTTGAAGCCCGTCGCCGAGATCATGTTCTCGGACTTTCTCGCCTGCTGCTGGGATTATGTCGCGAACGAGATCGCCAAGACGCGCTACATGAGCGACGGGCAGATCACGATTCCGCTCGTGATCCGAACGGCGAACGGCGCGGGCTCGCGCTTCGGCGCGCAGCATTCCCAGAGTGTCGAGAACTGGGCGATGGCGGTGCCGGGCCTGAAAGTCGTGGCGCCTTCCACCCCGGCCGACGCGAAGGGGCTGCTTGCCGCCGCAATTCGCGATCCCGACCCGGTCGTGTTCTTCGAGCACAAGAGCCTGCTCGCCAATAAGGGCGAAGTGCCCGACGGCGAGCACGTCGAGCCGCTCGGAAAAGCAAAGGTGCTGCGCGAAGGCAAGGACGTCACGGTGATCGCGCTCGCCGCCATGGTCCCACGGGCACTCAAGGCTGCGGAAACGCTGGCGGTCGAACACGGCATTTCGGCGACCGTGATCGACGTGCGCTCGCTCGTGCCGCTCGATACGCAGACCCTGCTCGCCGAATCGGCGCGCACCGGGCGCGTTTTCACCGTGGAAGAGAACCCGCGGCTGTGCGGCTGGGGCGCGGAGATCGCCTCGGTCATCCAGGAGGAAATTTTCGGGGCGCTCAAGGGACCGATCGTCCGGATCACCACGCCTCACATTCCGCTCCCCGCCGCCGACCAGCTCGAGGACGCGGTCGTGCCTTCGGTCGCTCGCATCATTGCCGATGTTCGCCGAGCGCTCGAATCGCGCCGCGCCGCTTAGCAGTCAACAGGAGAAACCAGGAATGGATGTGATCATGCCCCAGCTGGGCGAAACGGTGACCGAAGGCACGGTCGCCAACTGGTACAAGAAAGTCGGCGACAGCATCAAAGCGGACGAGCCGCTATTCGACGTCGAGACCGACAAGGTGACCACCGAGATTCCCGCGATTGCAAGTGGCGTGCTCAAGGCGATCCTGGTCGAACCGGGCACGACGGTGCCGGTGGGAACGGTGCTCGCGGTGATCGAGACCGCGCCGAAATGAACTCCCGAGGAGAGCTGAATTGACTGTCGCAAGAGCCGCGAAGCTCGGCTGGATCGGTACCGGCCGCATGGGCTTCGAGATGGCGCGGCGCCTGGCACGGAGCGGTTGCGACCTCACCGTATGGAACCGCACCCGCGCGAAAGCCGAGCCGCTCGCGAAGGACGGCGCGAAGATCGTCGATTCGCTCCCGGAACTCGCGGGTTGCGAGATCGTGTTCTGCATGGTCTCGACCTACGACGACGTCAAGCAAGTGATTGCGGGACCGAAGGGGTTATTGTCCGGGAGCGCCAAGCTCAGGATGGTGGTCGAATGCTCCTCGATCTCGCTCGAAGGCTCGGCCGAGCTTCGCAAGATTCTCGGCGCGCGCGGCGTCGAGCTGCTGTCCGCGCCGGTCTCGGGCAATGCCAAGGTGATTAAGGCGGGCAAGCTCACCTTCGTCGTGTCGGGCCCCAAGTCGGCTTACGATGCGGCGGCGCCATACCTGGACAAGATGGGGCAGGGCTCGTCCTACGTAGGCGAAGGGGAACTTTCGCGCATCGTCAAAATTTGTCACAACGTGATGCTGGGCGTGGTGACGCAATGCATGGCGGAGATCACGGTGCTCGCGCAAAAGGCGGGCGTGCCTCGCCACGCCTTCCTCGATTTCCTGAACAAGAGCGTGATGGGCTCGACCTTCACGCGCTACAAGGCCCCGGCCTTCGTCAATCTCGACTTCCACGTCACGTTTACGCCGTATCTGCTCCGAAAGGACATGGACCTGGGACTCGAGGCCGGTCGGAAGTTCGAAGTGCCGATGCCGCTCGCCTCGATAACCCGCGATCTGATCCAATCGATGATGGGCGCCGGCATGACCGAGGAGGACTTCTCGACCCTGCTCTTGCATCAGGCGAAGGCGTCGGGGATCGAGCTGAAACCGGAAAACAAAACGGTCGGCGACGGACTGTCGCAATAATCTTTCACAGAGGAGCTTCAGATGAAAAAAATAATCGGCATTGCCTCGATGGTGCTCGTCGCCGCCGCGCCCCAGGCGTGGGCGCAGGGCTACCCGAACAAGCCGGTGCACCTGATCATCTCGTTCTCGCCGGGCAGCTCGACCGACATCGTAGGGCGCGTGGTGGCGCAGAAGCTTGCGGAGATGTGGGGCCAGCCGGTGCTCGCGGAGAACCGCGCCGGCGCTGGCGGCTCGATCGGCACGGCGTTCGTCGCCAAGGCGCCGGCGGACGGTTATACGCTGCTCGTCGATTCCAACGCGCACGCGGTGACGCCGTCGATCTACGCGAAGCTGCCCTACGATGTGGAGAAGGACTTCGTCGATATCGTGCCGCTCGCGGTGCAGCCGAATGTCCTTATCGTCAATGCGGGGTCGCCTTACAAGAACCTCATGGATATCGTGAATGCGGCGAAGGCAAAACCGGGCGCGATCAACTGGGGCCATGCCGGCGTGGGCAGTGGCACGCACCTCAACACGGAGAAGTTCGTCGACGCGGCGAAAATCAACGTCACCCAGGTCCCGTTCAAGGGCACGCCGGAAGTCATCCAGGCGATGTTGAGCCAGTCGGTGGATTGCTACTGGGCGCCGATTTCGGCGGCGATACCGCACATCAAGGGCGGCAGGGTTCGGCCGCTCGCGGTGAGCACGGCGAAGCGCAACGGCCAGTTGCCGGACGTACCGACCACCGGCGAAGCGGGTGTCAAAGGCGCCGATGCGCCGCTGTGGTTCGCACTGTGGGGCCCGGCGGGCATCCCGGCGGGTATCGTGAACAAGATCTCGGCCGACACGCGCAAGGCGCTGAAGGATCCGGCGGTGCGGGACCGGCTCGTCGGCCTGGGCAACGACACCATGGACATGTCGCCGGAGGAATTCAAGATATTCGTGCGGAGCGAGGTCCAGGAATACGCGCGGGTGGTCAAGGCGGCCGGCATCCAGCCGCAGTGATGCCTCAGCCGGTTCCGCGAGCTCAGTAAGCACGAATGGGCGGAGGTCCGTCGAATCCCGCTTGCGTCGATCTTGCCAGCCCGTCCCCGAAGAGGCAGACTTCGATACACCGGATTTGAGAGACCGGCCGAATGCGGCCGGCGAGGGCATGCCATGGCAAAGCAGAGAATCAGCTACGTTCCGCTGGAGAAGATGGACGCGGAGATGCGCAAGGAAATGGAACGCTGCCAGCGAGAAGGCACGCCGCGGCCGGAGAGCTCCGCGGTGCGCGCGCATGTGCCCGAATGCTTCTGGGCCTTTGCCAACTCCTGGCGCGACATCTTCAGGAACGGCGTTTGTGATCACTCCATCAAGGAGCTGTGCCGGCTCTACGTATCGCGCTCCGTTCAATGCGAATACTGCGGCTATCAGCGCTCGATCAAGGCGGCCTCGAGTGGCGCCATCATTGAGGATCACGTCAAGGACCTGCTGAACTTCGAGAAGTCCGGCAATTACGACGAGCGCCAGAAGGCGGCGCTTGCGTATGCCGAGGCAATCACCTGGCACCTGAACACCGATGATGCGTTCTGGGAACGGCTCCACGGGCATTTCAGCGAGCCCGAGCTGGTCGAGCTGGGCTGCTTCATCGCGCTCACCATGGGGCAGCAGAGCTGGCTGAGGTTGCTCAACATCGACCACCATCAAGTGCTCGCTGGGACTTCGGCGTCGATGGCGCCGGGGTTCGAAGACGCCCGGGCGCTTGCCGAGGCGAAGGCTTCGTCCGAATACTGGGCGAAGTCCGGCCAGGCAGATTCGAAGAAGGTCGCCTAGCCCGGCGGGCCCCGCCCGCCGCCTACGCCGTGACATTCGAAGGCAAGACTTGTCTGATCACGGGCGCGGCGGGCAATCTGGGCCGCGCAGTCGCCGCGGCCTTCGCGTCGAAGGGCGCCTCCCTGGTCCTGATCGATCTCGACGACAAAGTCTTGCGGTCCGCTTTTGGGCGCGACGATGAACGCAAGCTCGTGCTGCGCGCAGATCTGCTCGACGCGGCGTCGGTGGCGCAGGCGGTAGCGGCGGTTCGGTTCCCCGGGATCGACGTTCTGTGCAATATCGCCGGCGGCTTCCGCATGGGGAACCCGGTGCACGAGACTCCCGAGGCCACCTGGGAGCTCATGCTCGATCTCAATGCGAAATCGGTGATGAACACCGCACGGGCAGTCGTGCCGAAAATGCTCGCTGCGGGGCGTGGAAAAATCGTCAACATCGGAGCCGTCGCGGGCATCGCCGGCAAAGCGAACATGGGCGCGTACAGCGCCTCGAAGAGCGCGGTGATCCGGCTCACCGAGAGCATGTCGGCCGAGTTGCGCGACAAAGGCATCAACGTCAACTGCGTCCTGCCCAGCATCATCGACACGCCGCAGAATCGCGCCGACATGCCCAAGACAGACCCACTGCGCTGGGTCGCGCCGGACGCGCTCGCCGACGTGATCCTGTTTCTGGCCTCGGACGCCGCGCGCGCGATCCATGGAGCCGCGATTCCCGTGACCGGCCGCGTCTGATAGATTCCGAGGCGTGACCGAAGTCTTCATCTGCGACGCGGTTCGCACGCCGTTCGGGCGCTACGGCGGCGCGCTCTCCTCGATCCGCACCGACGATCTCGCGACGCTTCCGCTCAAGGCGCTCATGGAGCGCAACCCTTCGGTCGACTGGGATTCTCTCGACGACGTGATCTACGGCTGCGTCAACCAGGCCGGAGAAGACAACCGCAACGTCGCGCGCATGGCGCTGCTTCTCGCCGGATTGCCGCAGACGGTGCCGGGCGCGACCGTCAACCGCCTGTGCGGCTCGAGCCTGGATGCGGTGGGCACCGCTGCGCGGGCGATCCGGTGCGGCGAGACTCAATTGATGATCGCCGGGGGCGTTGAGAATATGTCGCGAGCCCCCTTCGTCATTCCCAAGTCGGACAGCGCGTTCTCTCGTGCCGCGAGAATCGAGGACACGACCATCGGCTGGCGTTTCGTCAACCCGCTGATGAAATCGAAGTACGGCATCGATTCGATGCCGGAGACCGCCGAAAACGTCGCCGAGGAATTCAAGGTGGGACGGGCCGAACAGGACGCGTTCGCGCTGCGAAGCCAGCAGCGCTGGGCGGCGGCGCAGGCGAAGGGGTTCTACAAGAGCGAGATTGTTTCGGTGTCGGTTCCGGGTAAGAAAACGGTGACGATGGTGGATCGCGACGAGCATCCGCGCCCGGATACCACGCTCGAAGCTCTTGCGAAGCTGAAAGGGGTGGTTAGGCCCGAGGGCACGGTGACCCCGGGCAACGCTTCAGGAATCAACGACGGCGCTTGCGCGATGATCCTTGCCTCCGAAGCCGCGGCGAAGAAGCACAAGCTCACACCGAAGGCGCGCATTCTCGCAATGGCAACCGCTGGCGTCGCTCCGCGCATCATGGGTGTGGGTCCGGCTCCAGCGACTCGGAAGGTGCTGGAGAAGACCGTGCTCAAGCTCGGGCAGATGGACGTGATCGAGCTGAACGAGGCGTTTGCTGCGCAAGCGCTCGCGGTGACGCGCGACCTCGGCCTTCCTGACGACGCCGCGCATGTGAATCCCAATGGCGGTGCAATCGCGATCGGCCATCCGCTCGGCGCATCCGGCGCGCGCCTCGTGAGCACGGCGATGTACCAGTTGCACGCGAGCAAGAGCCGCTACGCGCTGTGCACCATGTGCATCGGCGTAGGGCAGGGGATCGCTCTGGTCATCGAACGGGTTTGAACTTCCTAATGAGCGACGCTCTTGACTATGTAGCCACCTGACTTTTCGTCACGCTCGAGCTGCAGCATGTTGCGCGACTCGGCCTCGTCGAGCAGCTTTGAGAACGACGAGAAACCGTAATAGGACTCGTTGAAGCCGGGATTGCGGCGCTTGAGCGCCTGCTTCACCATGGATGCCCAGATCTTCTCCTCGGCGCCGCGCTCGTCGATGAGCGCCTCGACGGTCTGCATCACCAGCTCCAGCGCCTTCTCGGTCTTGTCCTCGCCGTCTTTCGGAGCGCTTTCCCCGCTTCCGGCGGGCTTCGCCTGCGGCTTCTTCTTCGGCTGCCGGTGCCCTGGTTTTTCCCGCACCAGATCGTCGTAGAAGATGAACTCGTCGCAGTTCGCCACCAGCAGATCGGAACTGGAGTTCTTCACGCCCACCCCGATCACGGTCTTGTCGTTTTCGCGCAGCTTAGAGACGAGCGGCGAGAAATCGGAATCGCCGCTGATGATGACGAAAGTGTCGACGTGGGATTTGGTGTAGCAAAGATCCAGCGCATCCACCACCATGCGGATGTCGGCCGAATTCTTTCCCGACATGCGCACATGCGGGATTTCGATGAGCTCGAACGACGCTTCATGCATGTCGGGTTTGAACTCCTTGTACCGTTCCCAATCGCAATAAGCCTTCTTCAGCACGATGCTCCCCTTCAGGAGCAGGCGCTCGAGGACCTTGTTGATGTCGAATTTGGCGTATTTTGCATCGCGCACGCCCAGCGCGACGTTCTCGAAGTCGCAGAAAAGCGCCATGTTCACGGTGTCGCTCGAGACGGTCATTTCGGTTCCTTGGGCATAGCGGAGGCGGTATTATCCCATTCCCCCGTCCAGACTATGGCTGGAAAGGGTTGAAGTCCCGGGTTTCTCGGACTAGCATCAGTGTTTCCGGGGGCAAGCAATGCATACTGAAGTTCACGTTCACGGCACGGTGTTGTTGAAAAGCGGCGTGAGCCAGACGGACATCGAACTGGCGCTCAGACACTGGTTCGACTACGTCGACGTGGACGGTCTCGCCGATGCGCGCAGCGCCCATCAGGACGAGCCCGGCATCGTGTTCGACCGGCGTCGGCGCTCGCTCGACATCTGCTGGACCGGATATGTCGGGCGCAATTTCCAGCATTCGCTCGAAGGAGCATTCGAATCGCTGTCGCCCTACTCCGAGGAGGCGGCGGCGGTCGAGGTGAGCTACTACCAGGAGGACGGTCAGGACGAGCACAGCTGGGTGTTCGTCGGTCCGACGCCCGAGTCGATCCGCGATATGCAAAAGCGACGCATGATCGACGACCTTTCGGCGCTTCTCGCGCGCCACTTCGGCGACGCCGAGATCGGCGAGGTGACCGCCCTCGTCAACCAGCTGTTCGCCCGCCGCGCCGCCGAGGGGCCGCAGGACCGCACTCAGGTCCGTCCTGGCGGCGTCTCCGGAAAAAAACACCTGCATTAGAAGTTGCCGGGCGAGGTGGGCCCGACCCTCTAGCAGGGTGGACTCCCAAACTTTTCCATCGGAACCCTTTGATTTCCTAATGTATTACATTCAGTTTACACGGTAACATATTAATTTATTTATCTTTATTTTATATAAAGCAGATTCTCGGAAAGCCCTCTTAAGTCTCTGTTGTAGCTAAAAATTTCGTCAATCTCAGGCTTGACCGCCTTCTCTGTTTCCTCTAGAGTGGTAGGAAGTAGATTTTAGTGGGGAACTGTGGCGTTCCATTTCGCCACTCGAAGGGGGACCGTTGTTTCAGGGGGCGACAGAGCTGAGTCTCGACGCCAAGGGAAGGCTTACCGTGCCGACCCGGTATCGGGACGCCTTGTTATCGGGAGGGCGCGCGGTGGTTCTCACCGCCCACCCCGATAGCTGTTTGCTCCTTTATCCACGCGTCGCCTGGGAACCGATCGGCGCCAAAGTTCAGGCGCTCTCCAGCTTCAACGAACAGGCGCGTTGGTGGCAACGGCTGCTGGTCGGCTTCGCCGAAGAGCTGGAGCTCGACGCTCAAGGGCGCATCCTCGTGTCGCCCGCGTTACGCAAATTCGCCGGGCTGAAAAAGGACGTGATGCTGGTGGGGCAGGGGAGCCACTTCGAGATCTGGGACATTGCGGCGTGGGACGAGCGACTTGCACGGGGTCTCACGCAAGTGGGCACTAACCCGCCCCCGGGCACCGAAAACTTTTCCCTGTGAGCGCCGGTGCACACCTCCCCGTTCTCCTCCGCCCGGCAGTCGATGCGCTCGCGATCGAATCAAGGCGCGACGGCACGTTCGTCGACGCGACATTCGGCAGAGGCGGTCACGGCCGGCTGATTTTGGAGCGGCTCGGTCCGCACGGACGGCTGATCGGAATGGACCGGGATCCGGAGGCGATCGTGGCTGCGCGCGAGTTGTGCGACTCGCGCTTTACGCCGGTCCATGCGCGCTTCAGCGAGTTGCAGGCGACGCTAGATGCGCTGCGCGCGGGCGGTGTCGATGGGGTGCTGTTCGATCTGGGCATGTCCTCGCCTCAGCTCGACGACCCGCGGCGCGGCTTCAGCTTCCGGTCTGACGGACCGCTCGACATGCGCATGGACCCGACGCGGGGCCAGAGCGCGTTCGAGTGGCTCGAACAGGCGGACGAGGCCGAGATCAGGGAGGTGTTGAGCGGCTATGGCGAAGAACGGTTTGCTAAACAGATTGCAAAGGCGATTGTTGCTGCTAGGCGAAGAGGGCCCGTCCGGCGGACCGGGGAACTTACCGCTCTCGTGGCTGCGGCCGTCCGGACGCGTGAACCGGGGCAGGATCCGGCGACGCGGACGTTTCAAGCTCTACGGATTCACGTCAATCAGGAGCTTGAGGAATTGTCGCTAGCGCTGCCGCAAGCACTCACCGCGCTCAATTTCCGTGGACGCCTCGCCGTGATCAGCTTCCATTCACTCGAAGACCGCATAGTAAAGAACTTCATGCGCGGCGCCGCGCGGCCGGCCTTGCCCGAGCGTCTGCCGGTAAGAGCCCGGGAGCTGCCGCCTCCGAAGCTGCGCATCATCGGTCGGCCGGCAAGGCCCGGCGCCGAGGAAGTCAGGGCCAATCCCCGCGCGAGGAGCGCGGTGCTGCGCGTTGCCGAAAAACTTCCCGCAAGCCCGCCATGACTCGCTTGAACCTGCTCCTTGTACTTGTGCTGACCGTCTGCGCACTGGGCTTGGTGACCTCGCAGCACCGGGCACGCAAGCTTTTCGCCGAACTCGAGCAGGAGCAGGAACGTTCACGCCAGCTCGGAGTCGAATACGGTCAGCTGCAGCTCGAAGCAAGCACGTGGGCGGTGCACGCACGCGTCGAACGCATCGCCAGCCGTCAGCTGCACATGCGTGTCCCCGACGCGAAACGCCTCCAGATCGTACGGCCGCAGGAGGCGGCGAAATGAATTTCGCCGCCAGTCCGGTTCTCGCGCTCACTCTGCCTACTTGGCGCTCGAGACTCCTACTCTACGTCTTCATTGCATGCTTTGCCGTGCTGTTCGGCCGCGCCGTCTACCTACAGGGCCTGAACAACGATTTTCTGCAGGCGAAAGGCGAGTCGCGCTATAGCCGGGTTATCGAAATCCCGGCAAATCGCGGCCGCATCCTCGACCGCAACGGCGAAGCACTCGCCATCAGCACTCCAGTGAAATCGATCTGGGCGATTCCGGGCGAAGTGCATCCGAGCGAACGGCAGCTTGGACATCTGGCGGCATTGCTCGAGATGTCGCTGGGGGAAATCGAGAAACGCCTCGCCGACGCAGGCCGGGATTTCGTTTTCCTGAAGCGGCAGATCCCGCCGGAGGTCGCCGAACGCGTTGCGGGCCTGCACATCCCCGGACTGTTCGAGAACCGCGAGTACCGGCGCTATTACCCGAACGGCGAAGTCACTGCGCACGTGCTCGGCTTCACCGGCGCGGACGACATCGGCCAGGAGGGCGTCGAGATCGCGTTTCAGGACCGGCTCGCCGGCAAGCCCGGCAGCCGCCGAGTGATCAAGGACCGTCTCGGCCAGACGGTCGAGGACGTCGAGTCGATCAAGGCCGCGCAGGACGGCAACGACCTCGCTCTGGCTCTGGATGCCCGCATCCAGAACCTCGCATTCAGCCAGTTGAAAGCCGCGGTCGCTCAGCACCGGGCGAAAGCGGGCGGCGTCGTCGTGCTCGATGTCGACACGGGCGAGCTGCTCGCACTGGCGAATTTTCCGACATACAACCCGAACAATCGCAACAAGCTCGTCGGCGCACAACTCCGCAACCGCACCCTGACCGATACTTTCGAACCCGGTTCGACGCTCAAACCCTTCACCGTCGCGCTCGCTCTGGAAGGGGGGCGGGTAAGGCCGGATTCCGTGATCCAGATCGCGCCGGGAAGCTTGAGCATAGGCGCGGCCACCATCCACGACGCCCATTTCGAGCGCTCGCTCACGGTGGCACAGGTCATCCAGAAGTCCTCCAACGTCGGTGCGGCCAAGATTGCGCTCGCCCTCTCCGCCGAGTCGATGTGGGAAATGTTCCGGGACGTGGGTTTCGGCGCGGCGCCCGGCCTGGGTTTTCCCGGAGAGGCTGCCGGAAAGCTGCGGCCGTACCGGAGCTGGCGACCGATCGAGCAGGCGACGATGTCCTACGGGCACGGCATATCGGTCTCGCTGGTGCAGCTCGCGCGCGCCTACAGCGTGTTCGCCCGCGACGGGGAGCTGGTTCCGCTCTCCCTGCTCCGCGTGGACATCCCTCCCGCTGCGCGTCGCGTGATGGCTCCCAAGACCGCGGCCGCGGTTCGCGCGATGCTCGAGATGGCGGTCAATCGGAGCGGCACCGCGCCCCGCGCGCAGATCATGGGCTATCGCGTTGCCGGAAAGACGGGCACCGCCCACAAGCAGGAAAACGGCACCTATGCCGCCGACAAATACGTGTCCTCGTTCGTCGGATTCGCACCTGCCTCGCGCCCGCGCCTCGTGATCGCGGTGATGATCGACGAGCCCTCGGCAGGCCGGTATTACGGCGGGAGCGTGGCGGCGCCGGTGTTTGCACAGGTGATGGCGGGGGCGTTGCGGGTGCTCGACGTGCCCCTCGACGGGCCGATGCAGCCGATCGAGCTGCCCCCCGAGGGCGAGGAAGTGAAGGAAAGCGTCTAGGTGTGCGTGACCAGATCGAACGCATCCGGAAACGGCTCGCCGCGCAAGGGGCGCGCATGACGGGTCTCGCTGTCGACAGCCGCAACCTCGCGCCGGGGGAAGTGTTCCTCGCCTATCCCGGGGTGCGCCATGACGGGCGCGACTTCATCCCGAGCGCGCTCGAGCGCGGCGCCGCCGCCGTTCTGTGGGAAAGCGAAGGCTTCGCATGGAACAGCGCCTGGCGCGTGCCCAACCTCGGAGTCGACAATCTGCGCGGGCTCGCCGGCCGTCTTGCGCACGAGATCTACGGGCGTCCCTCGGAGAAGCTCTGGACGATGGGCGTGACCGGGACCAACGGCAAGACCTCGTGCACCCACTGGATTGCCCAGGCGTGCGGCGCCTGCGGCGCGCGCACCGCGGTGATCGGTACTCTGGGCACGGGCTTCCCGGCTCCATCCGGAAGCAAGGAGCGGGGCAAGCTCGATGCCGGACCCAACACGACGCCGGACGCCGTTGCGCTGCATCGTTCGCTTGCACGGCTGCTTGCCGCCGGGGCGCAGGGCGTGGCGATGGAAGTCACCTCGATCGGCCTCGAGCAGGGGCGCGTCAACGGCGTCGCTTTCGGGGCGGCGCTGTTCACCAATCTCTCGCGCGATCACCTCGACTATCACGGCGACATGGAGAACTACGCGCGCGCGAAGCAGAGCCTGTTCGAAGCGCCGGAGTTGAAGCACGCCGTGCTCAATCTGGACGACGTGCAAGGGGTGCACATAGCTCGCGCGCTGGCCGGGCGCAGCCTCAACCGCGCCGGGTACAGTTGTTTCGCGGGAGTCGCCGCCCGGGCGGGACTCGAGCGCTACGCCGAGGCGCACGCGATCGACGTGTCGCCGAAAGGGATCGCCTTCGATGTCAAGAGTTCCTGGGGCGAGACGCGCATAGAAAGCGCCCTGCTTGGGCGCTTCAACGTGTCCAATCTGCTGGGGGTCCTCACGACGATGCTCGTCTCCGGGGTGCCTTTCGAGCGCGCCACTGCCGCGCTTGCAGACCTGCAACCGGTCGCGGGGCGCATGCAGCGGCTGGGCGGAGCGGGTAAGCCTCTCGTGGTGGTCGATTATGCCCACACGCCCGACGCGCTGGAAAAGACCCTGGTCGCGCTGAAAGACGTTGCGTGGGCGAGCGGCGGACGCCTGGTGGCCGTGTTCGGCTGCGGAGGCGAGCGCGATCGCGGCAAGCGGCCGCTGATGGGGGCGGTCGCTTCGCGTCACGCCGATTCGATCGTGGTGACCAGCGACAATCCGCGCGGCGAGGTTCCTGCCGCCATCATCGCCGAAATCACCGCAGCTATCCCCGTTGCGCACGAATCCGTAGAGGATCGGCGAACGGCGATCGCCCGCACTATCGCCTCGGCGAGCGCCGATGACGTGGTGCTCATCGCCGGAAAAGGTCACGAAACCCACCAGGAGATCGACGGCCGGCGACTGCCTTTCTCCGATACGCTCGAAGCCGAAGAAGCGCTCGCGCGATGGGGCCGATGATGAGCCTGCGCGGGGCCGCATCCGCAATCGGGGCGCGCCTCATCGGCGACGATGTCCGCTTCTATTCCGTGTCGACCGACAGCCGCACGCTCGAGCGCGGCGCGCTGTTCGTCGCTCTGCGCGGTGAGCGGTTCGACGGGCGCCGATTCATCGGGGCGGCAAAGGAACGGGGGGCCGCCGCAGCAATCGTCGAGGAACCCGATGCTTCTCAGGGGGACTTGCCGTCTCTCGTCGTCGATAACGCGCGTCTCGCGCTCGGACGGCTCGCCGCGCATTGGCGTGAGCGCTTCGACATTCCGCTGGTGGTGGTCATCGGCTCCAACGGCAAGACCACGGTCAAGGAGATGATCGCGGCGATCCTGCGCGAGCATTTCGGCGAGACGCATGCGCTCGCGACCGAGGGAAACCTCAACAACGATATCGGCCTGCCGCTGACGTTGCTGAAACTGCGCCGGAACCATCGCGCAGCGGTGGTCGAGCTGGGGGTCAATCACCCGGGGGAAACCGCCACCCTCGCCGCCATCGCCTCTCCGACGGTCGCGCTCATCAACAACGCCCAGCGCGAGCATCAGGAGTTCATGAAGGGCGTCGCGGAGGTCGCGCGTGAACACGGCGCGGTGTTCGCAGCGATGCGGCCGGGGGGCACGGGCGTGATCAATGCGGACGACGAATTCTCCGGTTATTGGCGTGAGCTTCTCGCGGGCAGGCGCGTTCAGGACTTCGGACTCGAGAAACATGCGCAGGTGGGCGGTCACCACCGCTTCGCGCATTTCGGAAGCGAGATAGATCTGCGCACTCCGCAGGGTGCGACCAGGGTCAAGCTCCATGTCGACGGCCGGCACAACGTTCTGAACGCCTTCGCCGCTGCCGCGTGCGCCCTGGCCGCAGGTGCAAGCCTAGAAGCGGTCGCGCGGGGCCTTGCGGCATTCCGTCCGATCGGCGGACGCATGCAGCGCCGGACCGCTTCCTCGGGGACGAAAGTCATCGACGACAGCTACAACGCAAATCCGGATTCGGTGCGCGCTGCGATCGACGTACTTGCCGCGGAAGGCGGCGCGAAAGTCCTCCTGCTCGGCGACATGGCGGAGGTGGGCGAGCGCGGGGTGGAGTTCCATCAGGAGATCGGCCGTTACGCGCGCGAGCGCGGCGTAGACCGTCTGTTTGCCGTCGGAGCGCTGTCTTCCGCCTGCGTCGCCGCTTTCGGAGAAGGGGCCCGACACTTCGCCACCGTGGAGGACTTGATCTCTGCGGCTCGAGGGGAGCTGCGGTCGCGGACCACGATGCTTGTGAAAGGCTCGCGCTTCATGCGCATGGAGCGGGTCGTGGCGGCGCTCACCGGGGAGGGCAACTAGATGCTGCTCGCTCTTACGCAATGGCTCGCCCAGGACGTGCGCGCGTTCAACGTGTTCCAGTACATCACGCTGCGCGCGGTGCTCGCGACGCTCACCGCACTCGCGATCTCGCTGCTCGCAGGACCTCTGGTGATTCGCAAGCTCACCACCTACAAGATCGGCCAGGCGGTGCGCAACGACGGTCCCCAATCCCACCTCACCAAGGCGGGCACGCCCACCATGGGCGGGGCGCTCGTGCTGCTCTCCATCCTGATCACCACGCTCTTGTGGGGAGACCTCTCCAACCGCTTCGTCTGGGCCGTGCTCGTGGTTACCTTCGGGTTCGGTGCGATCGGCTGGATCGATGATTACCGCAAGGTCGTGAAGAACAATCCCAAGGGACTCTCGCCGAGGGCCAAATTTTTCTGGCAATCGCTGATCGGCCTCGTCGCGGCGGTGTATCTCGCCTTCGCCGTATCGGCCCCGAGCACCGCCAAGGTCCTCGACTTCTTCATGGCCTGGGTGGGGAGCGGGTTTTCCATGGATCTGCCGCCGCAGGCCGACCTGATCGTGCCGTTCTTCAAGAACATCGCCTATCCGCTCGGCGTGTTCGGCTTCATCACGCTCAGCTATTTCGTCATCGTCGGGACCTCGAACGCGGTCAACCTGACCGACGGGTTGGACGGGCTTGCGATCATGCCGGCGGTGATGGTCGCGGGGGGCCTTGGGGTATTCGCGATGGTCACGGGGCGAGTGGACTACTCCCGCTATCTGCTGTTTCCCTACATTCCCGGGGCAGCGGAGCTCACGGTGTTTTGCGGCGCGCTCGTCGGTGCGGGCCTGGGCTTTCTCTGGTTCAACGCCTACCCGGCCGACGTCTTCATGGGCGACGTCGGCGCGCTTTCCCTGGGTGCTGCCCTCGGAACGGTCGCGGTGATCGTCCGGCAGGAAATCGTGCTTTTCATCATGGGCGGCGTGTTCGTCGCGGAAACGCTCTCGGTGATGCTCCAGGTGCTCTATTTCAAGTGGAGCGGCGGCAAGCGCATTTTCCGAATGGCGCCGTTGCATCACCACTACGAGCTCTCGGGATGGAAGGAGTCGCAGGTGGTCGTGCGCTTCTGGATCATCACCATGATGCTGGTCCTGTTCGGTCTGTCTACTTTGAAGCTGCGGTGAATTTCGCAGGCAGAAAGGTGCTGGTGCTCGGCTTGGGTGACACGGGTTTATCGATGGCGAAATGGCTTGCACGCCGGGGCGCGTCGGTGCGTGTCGCCGACACGCGCACGGAGCCGCCGCGACTGGCCGAACTCAAGCGTTCGCTGCCGGCTGTACCGGCATACTGCGGCCCGTTCCAGGACGAAATATTCGCGGGCGTCGACCTCATCGCGATCAGCCCGGGTGTACCGCTCGCGGCCCCGAATGTGCAGGGCGCAATTGCCGCCGGGACACGGGTGGTCGGCGATATCGAATTATTCGCCGTGGCGGTTGCGGACCGGCGCCCGCGGATCATCGCGGTGACGGGCACCAATGGCAAGAGCACCGTGACTTCGCTCGCCGGCGCGATGGCGAGAGCCGCCGGGGCCGACTGCGAGGTCGCCGGAAACATCGGGCCGCCAGTGCTGGACGCACTCACGCGCCGCGAGGACGCAGGGCGCGCCGCGGACTTGTGGGTGCTGGAGCTCTCCAGCTTCCAGCTCGAGACGACCACCTCGCTTGCCGCTGACGCAGCCGTGGTCCTCAACATCACCGAAGACCATCTGGACCGTTACCGCGGCATCGACGACTACGCCCGCGTCAAGGCGCGGGTCTTTTCCGGCGACGGCATCCAGGTCCTCAACCGCGATGACCCGCGCAGCCTCGCAATGGAGCTTTCCGGCCGAAAGGCGATCAGCTTCGGCCTCGACACCCCACGGCGCGCGGAAGATTGGGGTCTGCTCGAGCGCGGCGGCGAATCCTGGTTCGCTCAAGGTGCAAACGCGCTCCTTGCGGTGCGGGAAATGAGGCTTGCCGGCCTTCACAACGCCGCCAATGCGCTCGCCGCGCTCGCGCTGTGCCGCACGCTTGGCTTGCCGCTCCAGCCCTTGCTTGCGGCGCTGCGCGAGTTCAAGGGGCTGCCGCATCGCACCGAGCTGATCGGGGAAGCGGACGGAGTGCGCTGGTACGACGATTCCAAGGGCACCAACGTCGGCTCGACGGTCGCTGCGCTCGCCGGGCTCGCGCAGGGTGACGCGAAGGTGATCCTCATCGCCGGAGGCGACGGCAAGGGGCAGGACTTTTCCCCGCTGAGAAACGCACTGGAACGCTCGGCGCGAGGACTGGTGCTGATCGGCCGCGACGCGTCGTTGATCGAAGCGGCGGTCGCGGGCGCAGGCGTCCCGATCCGACGTGCCGCATCCATGGACCAGGCGGTGGCGCTGGCCGCGCAAGCGGCGCGCCCGGGCGATGCGGTGCTGCTTTCGCCCGCCTGCGCGAGCTTCGACATGTTCCGTGACTACAAGCATCGGGGGGAAGTGTTTCGCCTGGCGGTGGAAAGAGTCATCGATGCTCAGAAGCATTAGCCCGGGTCGAGCGCCGCTTGCCGAATACGACAGCGGCGTGCTGTGGGCGGCGCTCCTCCTGCTCACGTTCGGCGTGGTGATGGTGTACTCCTCGTCGATCGCGATGGCCGAGGCGAGCAAGTTCACCGGGGGAAGTTCCGCGTATTTCCTCCAGCGGCACGCGCTGTTTCTCGCCGCGAGCCTATTCGCGGGGATGCTCGCTTTTCAGGTGCCAGTGCGTCTCTGGCAGCAGGCGGCGCCGTGGCTTTTCGTGCTCGGTGTCGCGCTGCTCGCCCTGCTGCTCGCTCCAGGATTGGGCCGGGAAGTCAATGGCGCGCGGCGCTGGCTCTCGCTCGGGGTTGTAAACCTGCAGCCCTCCGAATTCATGAAGCTGTTCGTCGTTCTCTACGCAGCCGACTACACCGTGCGCAAGCTCGCTCTGATGCACAGCTTCAGGCGGGGCCTTCTCCCGATGTTTGCGGTGATGCTGGTGGTCGGCTGGCTCTTGCTGCGGGAGCCTGATTTTGGCGCTTTTGTCGTGATCACGGCGATCGCCACGGGGATCCTGTTCCTCGGTGGCATGAACGGCATGTGGTTTGCGGGTTTGCTCGTGATGATGGCTGCAGGCTTCGTCGGCCTGGTCCTGTCTTCCCCGTACCGCATGCAGCGTATTTTCGGCTTCATGGACCCCTGGTCGGATCCGTTCGGCCACGGCTACCAGCTTTCGCACGCGCTGATCGCCTTCGGCCGCGGCGAATGGTTCGGTGTGGGACTGGGGGCAAGCGTCGAGAAGCTCCTCTATCTCCCCGAGGCGCACACCGACTTCCTGCTCGCGGTGATCGGCGAAGAGCTGGGATTTGCGGGGGTGATCGCGGTGATCGCGCTCTTTTCGTGGCTGGTGCTGCGGGCATTCGCCATCGGCCGCCAGGCGGTGGCCCTCGAGCGCCCGTACCCGGCGCTGGTCGCTCAAGGGATCGGGGTGTGGTTCGGGGTGCAGTCGTTCATCAACATGGGCGTGAACATGGGCGTGCTGCCCACCAAGGGCCTCACCCTTCCGCTCATGAGCTTCGGCGGGAGCGGCCTGCTCGCGAATTGCCTGGCGCTCGCGGTTTTGCTCAGAATCGACTGGGAAAACAGACAACTCATGCGAGGTGCGCGCGCATGAGAGAGAAGCGGTGCGTGCGATGGCGCGAACCATCATGATCATGGCGGGTGGAACGGGGGGACATGTCTTTCCCGGTCTCGCCGTGGCCGACTACCTGCGCGAAGCCGGCTGGCGCGTGGTGTGGCTCGGGGCGAAGACGGGCATGGAAGCGACCCTGGTCCCCAAGCACGGCTACCCCATGGCCTGGGTCAGTTTTTCGGGTCTGCGCGGCAGGGGGCCGGTTGCGTTGTTTCTCCTGCCGCTCAGGCTGCTCGTCGCTTTCTGGCAGAGCGCGCGCGCGATCTTCGCGCATCGCCCGGACGTGGTCCTCGGCATGGGCGGCTATATCTCGTTTCCCGGCGGGATGATGGCGGCGCTATTCGGAAAGCCCCTCGTCGTCCACGAACAGAACTCGATCCCCGGTCTTGCCAACAAAGTCCTCGCCGGAGTCGCCGACCGGGTTCTGTGCGCATTCCCCGGAGCGCTCAAACGCGCAATCTTGACCGGCAACCCGGTGCGACCGGAGATCGCGGCGATTGCAGCTCCGGAGAATCGCTACGCCGGGCGCTCGGGCCCGCTTCGCTTGCTCGTCGTCGGCGGCAGTCTCGGTGCCAAGGCGCTCAACGACGTCGTTCCCCGGGCCCTTGCACTCATTCCCGGCGAGCCGCGGCCGCTCGTGACCCATCAGTCAGGCGCGCAGCACGCCGAATCGCTGCGGCGGGCCTATTCCGCAGCCGGCGTATCCGCGAAGACGCCCGCGTTCATCGAGGACATGGCTGCGGCCTATGCCGAGGCGGACCTCCTCGTGTGCCGCGCCGGAGCGACCACGATCGCGGAGATCGCCGCCGCGGGCGTGGCGAGCGTCTTGGTTCCCTACCCGCACGCTGTGGACGACCACCAGACTGCCAACGCGCGCTTTCTCGCCGACGCGGGGGCCGCGGTCCTCGTGCCGCAAAGCGAGCTCGGCGCCGAGCGGCTCGCGCGGCTGCTCGCCGGGTTTGGTCGTGAGCGCCTGAGCGAAATGGCCAAGCTCGCGCGCTCGCTCGGCAGGCCCGACGCGACGCACCATGTGGCGAGGATCTGCATGGAGCTCGCGCAGTGAAACACAAAGTCAAACGAATTCACTTCGTCGGGATCGGGGGCGCGGGAATGAGCGGCATCGCCGAGGTGCTGCTCAACTTGGGCTACCAGGTGAGCGGTTCCGATCTCGCCGCCAGCCCGGCGACCGAGCGTCTGGCAGGTCTCGGGGCGAAAGTCGTGCTGGGCCACAAGGCCGACAACATCGCCTCGGCGGACGCCGTGGTCGTGTCCTCGGCGGTGAAGGCGGACAACGTCGAGGTCGTCGCCGCGCAGACAAGACGCATTCCGGTCGTGCCGCGCGCGCTGATGCTCGCCGAGCTCATGCGCCTGAAGCAGGGAATCGCGGTTGCCGGGACCCACGGCAAGACCACCACCACGAGTCTCATCGCCAGCGTGCTCGCCGAAGGCGGGCTCGATCCCACGTTTGTGATCGGCGGAAGGCTGGTGAGCACCGCCTCCAACGCCCGCCTCGGAGCGGGCGAATTCATCGTCGTCGAGGCCGACGAATCCGACGCGTCCTTTCTTCACCTGCAGCCCGTAGCCGCGGTGGTGACCAATATCGACGCCGACCACATGGAGACCTATCAGCACGATTTTTCGCGGCTGAAGCAGGCGTTTGTCGGTTTCCTGCAGAACCTCCCTTTCTACGGCAGCGCCATCCTCTGCACTGACGACGCCAACGTGCGCGAAATCATGCCTTCGGTCTCCAAGCCCACCGTGACCTACGGGATGCGCGAAGACGCGATGCTTCGGGCGACCGAGATCGTCCCCGGGGACCGCATGCGCTTCAGGGCCTTGCGCCAAGGTGCCTCGCCCCTGGAAATTACGCTCAATCTTCCCGGGCGGCACAACGTGCAGAACGCGCTCGCCGCGATTGCCGTGGCCACCGAGCTCGGCATTCCGGACGCGGCGATCCGCAAGGCGCTCGCCGAGTTCCGCGGCGTCGGCAGGCGCTTCCAGCGCTACGGCGAGATCCCGCTCCCGCCGAACGGCAAATCGGCGGGCAGTTTCACCTTGGTGGACGACTACGGGCATCACCCGGTCGAGATGCGGGCGACGCTCGACGCGGCGCGCGGCGCCTTTCCGGGCCGGCGCATCGTGCTCGCCTTTCAGCCCCACCGTTATTCGCGTACGCGCGATCTGTTCGAGGACTTCGTGAAGGCTCTTTCCGGTGTGGACGCGCTCTTGCTCGCGGAAGTCTATCCGGCGGGCGAGACCCCGATCGCTGCCGCCGACGGGCGCTCGCTCGCCCGCGCGATCAGAGTTGCGGGCAAGACCGAGCCCGTATTCGTCGAGAGAATCGCCGACATGCCCGATGCCATCCGCAAGATCGTGCGCCCGGGCGACGTCGTGCTGACCATGGGCGCGGGTTCGATCGGCGGCGTGCCGGCAGCCCTCGCCGGGACCGGAAGATGAAGATGAGTGAGCCGATCGACCGATCCGGCGCCGAGCTGCGCGGCTCCTTGCGGCTGAACGAACCGATGGCGAAGCACGTCAGCTGGCGCGCGGGCGGCGTCGCCGCGCGAGCCTACACCCCGGCCGGCCGCGCGGATCTTGCCGCGTTTCTTGCGACCCTTCCCGGGCACGAGCCGGTGTGTTTCGTCGGCCTGGGGAGCAATTTGCTCGTGCGTGACGGCGGTTATCGCGGCACGGTCGTATTGATGCACAACCCGCGGGGCACGATGCGTATCGAAGGCGAATTGGTTTACGCCGAAGCCGGCGTCGCCTGCCCCAAGGTGGCGCGGCTCGCAGCGACGCGCGGCTTCGAGGGCGCGGAGTTCCTCGCCGGAGTTCCCGGCACGGTCGGCGGGGCGCTCGCGATGAACGCCGGCTGCTACGGGTCGGAAACCTGGGACGTCGTCGCGAAGACGCTGACGGTGTCGCGTACCGGGAAGTTGAGCGAGCGCAAACCGGCCGATTTCGCGACGGGTTATCGCCACGTCGAGCTGCGCGGATCGAAACTGGGCGAGAACGAATGGTTTATCGCAGCTTGGTTCCGTTTCCGCCCTGGCGACGAAACGCGCGCCCGAGCGCGCATCAAGGAGCTGCTCGCGAAGCGCATCGCGGAGCAGCCCCTCGAGCTTCCGAATGCCGGCTCGGTATTCCGCAACCCGCCCGGTGACCACGCCGCGCGCCTCGTCGAGGCGTGCGGCCTCAAGGGCCATGAAATCGGCGGCGCCCGGATTTCCGAGAAGCACGCGAATTTCATCGTTAACCCGAAGGGAAAAGCGCGCGCTTCGGACATCGAGGCGCTGATCGAGCATGCGCGCAAAGCCGTGAAGGAACGCTTCGGCATGGAGCTGGTCCCCGAAGTGAGAATCATCGGGGAAGCCGCGTGAAGGCGAGCGACTTTGGAAAGGTCGCCGTGCTGATGGGAGGGCGTTCCGCGGAGCGGGCCGTTTCGCTCAAAAGCGGCTCGATGGTGCTGGCCGCCCTGAAGAAAAAAGGCGTCGACGCCCACGCCTTCGACCCGAAGGAGAGGGGCTTGGAAACGCTTGCTGCCGAGCGTTTCGCGCGCGCGTTCATCGCACTGCACGGCCGCTACGGCGAGGACGGCATGCTCCAAGGCGCGCTCGAGCTGATCGGCCTTCCCTACACCGGCTCGGGCGTACTCGGGAGCGCGCTCGCGATGGACAAGTGGCGCACCAAGCTCGTCTGGCAGGGGTGCGGGATTCCGACGCCGCACTACGAGCTTCTCACTCGCGAAAGCGATCTTAACGGTGTAACGACGCGGCTGGGGCTGCCTTTGATGGTCAAGCCCGCCAACGAAGGCTCTTCGATCGGGATGACCAAGGTGAAGAGCGCCCGCGATCTCTCCGAAGCCTACGCGCTTGCAGCCAACTACGACCGCGTCGTGATGGCGGAGGCTTTCGTGGATGGCGTCGAGCTGACCGTCGGAGTGCTGGGGGACACGCCCCTTCCTCTGATCAAGCTCGAAACGCCGCGCGAGTTCTACGACTACGAGGCGAAGTACAGCGCCAAGGACACTAGCTACATCATTCCCAGCGGACTGCCCCCTGACGCCGAGCGCATCATCCAGGACGAGGCACTGCGGGCTTTCAGAATCTTGAGCTGCAGCGGATGGGGCCGCGTGGACCTGATGCTCGACCGCACGGGGAAGCCCTATTTCCTCGAGGTCAATACCTCTCCGGGGATGACCGACCACTCGCTCGTGCCCATGGCGGCACGCCACGCCGGATTGTCGTTCGAAGATCTGTGCCTGCGGATTCTCGAATTGGCGCGGCTCAAGGACGAGGGAGGCGATCGTGTGGGATAACCCGCGCCTCGCCAACGCCGCCGCAAACGCGCTTTACGGGCTTGCGCTTGCTCTCATCGTCTACGCGGGCGCGCGTGTCCTGTTCGAATCCCCCGTGTTTTCGCTCAGGACCATCGTCGTGGAGGGCGAGCTCCAGCACGTCGCGCGCGGCGAGATCGTCAGCGCGCTCCAGGGCCGCGTCAAGGGCACTTTTTTTACCGTGGACCTGGAGGCGGTGCGCACGCTGTTCGAGGGGATTCCCTGGGTGCGTCGCGCCGAACTGCGGCGCGGCTGGCCCGATCGCCTCGAAGTGCGCATCGAAGAGCACGTGGCGCTCGCGCGCTGGGGCCAAAGACGGGAACCGCACCTCGTGAATACTCATGGAGAGCTTTTCCGCGGGCAGAGCGACGCCGCGCTGCCGATCTTCTCCGGGCCCGCCGGTAGCGAAGGCGAAGTCACGCAACGCTACCTTGCGTTTCGGGGTTTGCTCGCCGCGCTTGCCCTCGAGCCTAGGCAGGTTCTGCTCAGTTCGCGACTTGCCTGGCAGCTCAGGCTCTCAAACGGTCTTACCGTGAAGCTCGGGCGTGACTCGGACAAAGACCGCGTCGACGGCCGTCTCGCCAGGCTCGTCTCCGTATACCCGCAGACCGTCGGGGAGTCCCGGCATCGTCCCGACTATGTCGACCTGCGCTACCCCAACGGCTTTGCGCTGCGCGTTCCCGAGATCGCCGGGCCCGAGCCCCGCGCACGCAAGCGAGTCTGACATGGCGAGGGAAAACAAGAACCTCATCGTCGCTCTGGACATCGGCACTTCCAAGGTGGTCGCGATAGTCGCAGAAATGTTCCCCGACGGCCGTCTGGACATCATCGGCATGGGAGGTCACGAGTCCAAGGGTCTGAAAAAAGGCGTGGTCGTGAACATCGAAGCGACCGTGAACGCAATCCAGCGCACGCTCGAGGAGGCGGAATTGATGGCCGACTGCAAGATCGAGCGCGTCTTCACGGGGATCGCCGGCAGCCACATCAAGAGCTTCAACTCCACGGGGATGGTGGCGATCAAGGACAAGGAGGTGACCCCGATCGACGTGGAGCGCGCGATAGAGACGGCGCGCGCCATGCCGATTCCGACCGACCAGCAGGTGCTTCACATCCTCACCCAGGAATTCATCATCGACGGCCAGGACGGCGTGCGCGAGCCGCTCGGCATGAGCGGCGTGCGGCTCGAGGTGAAAGTGCATATCGTCACCGGCGCCGTCTCGGCCGCGCAGAACATCGTGAAATGCGTGCGCCGCTGTGGGCTGGAAGTGAACGATCTGATTTTACAGCCGCTCGCGTCCTCCCTCGCCGCGCTGACCGAGGACGAAAAGGAACTCGGCGTGTGCCTCGTCGACATCGGCGGCGGCACGAGCGACATCGCCGTGTTCCGCGAGGGCGCAATCCGCCACACGGCCGTGGTCCCGATCGCCGGAGACCAGATCACCAACGACATCGCGATGGCGCTGCGCACGCCCACCGCAGAGGCCGAAGAGCTCAAGGTCCGCCACGGGTGCGCGCTTAGGCAGCTCGCCGAGGCCGGCCAGATGATCGAGGTCGCGGGCGTGGGCGATCGTCCGCCGCGAATGCTTTCGCGCCAGACGCTCGCCGAGGTCATCGAGCCTCGCGTCGAGGAACTTTATTCCCTCATTCAGCAGGTGCTGCGCGACTCCGGTTATGAGGAGCTCTTGTCATCGGGAGTCGTGCTCACCGGGGGCTCCGCCGTGATGCAGGGGATGGTGGAGCTGGGCGAGGAGATTTTTCACATGCCGGTACGGCTGGGCATTCCCCGCTACACCGGCTCGCTGTCGGATGTGGTCCGCAGCCCCCGCTACGCCACCGGCGTCGGCCTGTTGCTCGAGGGCGTGGTGCAGACGCAGCGCGGACTGATCGCGCGGCAGGGGGGATCTCTGAAGCAGATCGCAAAGAGGATGCGCCAATGGTTTCAACTGAATTTTTAGAAGTGCACGGCTGGCAGGCGTTTTTTTTCTTCACCCCGGAAGGAGGTCAGCATGTTTGAAGTCGTCGAAAACACAGCGAGCGGCACCGTGATCAAGGTGATCGGTGTCGGCGGCGCGGGCGGCAATGCCGTCGATCACATGATCCGAAACGGCGTGGCCGGCGTCGAGTTCATCACCGCCAATACCGATGGACAGGCGCTGTCGCGCACCCAGGCGAAGAGCCAGATCCAACTCGGGTCGACGGGCCTCGGCGCAGGGGCCAAGCCCGAAGCCGGGCGCGCCGCGGCGCTCGAGGCTCGCGAACAGATCGCCGACGCCCTGCGCGGCTCGCACATGGTCTTCATCACCGGCGGAATGGGCGGCGGCACCGGCACGGGCGCCGCACCGGTGGTTGCGGAAGTCGCCAAGGAGATGGGCATCCTCACCGTCGCCGTCGTCACCAAGCCCTTTTCGTTCGAGGGCGTGCGCCGGATGCAGGCCGCCGAGACCGGCATCGCGGAACTGTCCCAGCACGTCGACTCCGTCATCGTAATTCTCAACGAGAAACTCGAGGAAGTGCTCGGCGACGACGTGTCGATGGAAGAAGCGTTTTCCGCGGCCGACAGCGTGCTCAAGAACGCGGTCGCTGGAATCTCCGAGATCATCAACGTGCCGGGTCTCATCAACGTCGACTTCCAGGACGTTCGCACCGTGATGGCCGAGCAGGGAATGGCGATGATGGGTTCCGCGGCCGCTTCCGGTGTGGATCGCGCGCGCATCGCCGCCGAACAGGCGGTGGCTTGCCCCCTGCTCGAGGGCGTCAATCTGTCCGGCGCGCGGGGTGTGGTGGTGAACATCACGGCCAACAAATCGAGCCTGAAGCTGCGCGAGACCAAGGAAGTGATGAACACCATCCGCGGCTTCGCTGCAGACGACGCGACCATCATCTTCGGCGCAGTCTACGACGATCCCATGGGCGAAGAGCTGCGCGTCACCGTGATTGCGACGGGTCTCGGCCAGCCGCAGGTCGCGCGTCAGTCCAGGCCGAAGCTGGTGCAAAAGACCGGCACCGACAACCGGCCGGTTGCGGGAGTGGACTACCGGGTGCTGGACGAGATGCCCGCGGTGATCCGCAAGAACCGCGCTTCGACGATCGAAGCGCTGCAGGCGAGCGGGGTCGACAAGTACGACATCCCCGCATTTCTGCGCAAGCAGGCAGACTAGGGAGAAATCGCATGAGTATAGCTAAGAGACCGGGCATGCCTCGCTATCTGCGCAAGCCTTTGATCGCAAGAACGAGCGTGCGACTGCCCATTCGGAACGCGCCGGTGCTGATCCGCACCGTCGCTTTCGTCCCCGCCTACCTGCGCAAGCGGCCGCATTGAGCACGCAGACGGCGCGGGCTCACCGGAATTCCGGGCCGGTGAGGCCGCCCGCTATGCTAAAATCCCGCACTTTCAATCGGCTACGGCAATTGCTGCGGCGACGCAAATGTTCAAGCAGCGCACCCTCAAATCCGTGATTCGCGCCACCGGCGTCGGCCTGCATACCGGCGAGAAAGTGGCCGTGACCCTGCGACCGGCTGCGCCGGACGTGGGCATCGTGTTTCGGCGCATCGATTTGCCCGTACCGATCGACATCGTGGCCGACGCCTTCAAAGTCACCGACACGCGGCTTTGCAGCGCGCTAGAGGCGAACGGGGCAAAAGTGGCCACCGTCGAGCACCTCATGTCGGCATTTGCGGGACTCGGCATCGACAATGCCTACGTCGATCTCACGGGGCCGGAAGTTCCGATCATGGACGGGAGCGCCGCGCCTTTCGTGTTTCTCATTCAGTCGGCGGGCATCGAGCAGCAACCCGCGCCCAAGCGTTTTTTCAGAATCAAGAGCACGGTCGAAGTGACCGACGGCGACAAGTGGGCGCGCTTCGAGCCGTTCGAAGGTTTCAAACTCTCGTTTTCGATCGAGTTCGACCACCCCGCTTTCGAGCGCTCGGCGCAGGCGGCCCACGTCGACTTTGCCGATACCTCCTACGTCAAGGAAGTCGCCAGAGCGCGCACCTTCGGTTTCATCCAGGACGTGGAGGCCATGCGCGATTCGGGCCTCGCCCTGGGCGGGAGCCTCGAAAACGCGGTCGTGGTGGACGAGTACCGCGTGCTGAACGTCGAAGGGCTGCGCTACAGCGACGAGTTCGTCAAGCACAAGTTGCTCGATGCAATCGGCGATCTATACCTGATCGGGCACCCGCTGATCGGCTATTTTTCGGCCCATAAATCCGGCCATGCCCTGAACAACCGTCTGTTGCGGGCGACGCTTGCCTCCGAGGATGCCTGGGAGTGCGTGACCTTCGAGCGCGAGGAGGACGCGCCAGCTGCCCTGTCCCGGTTGTTTGCCCTGCCTGCCGGCTAAAGCGGCTGTATCGCTGGCCTATGCTCGCCCTGCGCATCGCTGCGATTCTCGCGGTGCTCGCCACCGCGGCTGGAATCGTCCTGTTTCTGCTGACCCGCGATCGGAAGTATCTGCGCTTCGCGCTTCAGGTATTCAAGTACGCCCTGATCTTCGCCCTGCTGGTTTTCGGCCTCCTGATGCTCGAACGCTTAGTTGTGCTCGTCTAGTCAGGGACTTACTTGTGATGCCGGGACGCGAACCTCCCGAGGGTAATTTTCAACTCTGAATCAGGGAGTTGCTCGCAGAGCCGGGCCAATCCCAAGGCGGCCTCCGGGCTCATTTTCGCTGATTTGTCAACAGGTTGAGGGCCCGAATTGAGGGGTTGCACGCACACCTCCAATCCGGTAACCTCGATCGCGTGTTTCGAAAGCTGCTCCGATAATGTCGGGAGCATAAGTTTCAGTTTGGCAGCGATCGCGCCGTTGGCAGCAAAAATAACGACTTTTCCCTGCTTGTAGTTTGCAATCGAGCAGTATCGCGCGAGGGATTCCGGCAGCAAGGCTGCGAGAATCTCGCGCAACTCGATCAAGCGCCGGGCCTGCGACATAAGCGGCGCGATGCCGTCGGGCTGATTCAAGAAGGCGCAAGGGTTCTTCATAGGGATGTTCTAGGAACGCGTGGAGCGCGGCCCTAGGAGAGGGCAGCATGCATATTATTCTTGTCTCGAGCAAGTTGGCCAAGGCAAGGTCCTTGACCCTGACCGACCGGCACCTGGTTGCCGGCGTCCTATTCGTGGCGCTGCTGGTGTTCAGCCTTACGCTCGGACTGTTCTGGATCACGGTACGCCACGCCACCGAGTTCAAGCTTCCGCTGCTCGATTCGCTGGTCTTGTCGGCGCAGGAAGCGCAAAAACGCAAGACGGAAGAATTCCTGCGGGAAAACCTGAACGCCATGGCGGTGAAGCTCGGCCAGATGCAGGCCCAGCTGATGCGGCTGGACGCGCTCGGCGAGCGCCTGTCGGCTCTTGCGGGCTTGAAGCCCGGGGAATTCCGCTTCACCGAGCCGCCTGGCCGAGGCGGCGCGGTGTCGAGCATCCCTCCCAAAGATCTCTCGATGGCGGAGTTCAACCGGCGGCTCGACCAGCTTTCCAGACAGATGGAAAACCGGAGCGACTCCCTCGGGATCCTCGAGTCGCAGTTGTTCGACGCCAAGGTAAAGAAGAAGCTCATGCCGACGATCCCCCCAGTAGACGCGGCCTACAGTGCATCCAGCTACGGCTGGCGCATCGATCCGTTCAACGGCATGCTCGCCATGCACGAGGGCGTGGATTTTCCCGTGGATATCGGGACTCCCGTTTTCGCGGCGGCGGGCGGCGTGGTGATCTACTCGGGAACGCATCCCCAATACGGCTTCCTGGTCGAGATCGACCACGGCAACGATTTCACCACCCGCTACGCTCATTGCTCAAGAGTCCTGGTCAGGGAAGGGGAGGTGGTTCAGCGCGGAAGCAAGATCGCCGAATCCGGATCCACCGGCCGCGCCACCGGCCCGCACCTGCACTTCGAAGTCCGCTACCGCAGCGTTGCGCAGAACCCGATCCGGTTTCTTCAGGCCACGGCGCGCTAGCCGGAATTTCCGGCGCGCCCGAGCACCGGCAGTCCCCATCGCGCGGGTTCCCGCGCCCTCCCGTTTCGCCCGAATCGCGGAGAGCAGCCGCTCGGGCGTGATAAACTTCGAACTTTTGCGCGCCTCAGCCGTCATTTCTCGATGATTTCCTGGATTTCCCGCGTTCTGAGGGCGGTGTTCGGCAGCCGCAATGACCGCCTGCTCAAACAATACGGCAGGTCGGTGCGGGCGATTAACGCTCTCGAGCCGTCGATGGCGGCGCTCCCGGATCACGGCCTGGGAGCCAAGACGCTCGAGCTGAGAGAGCGCTTCGCAAAGCGGGTCCAGGGCGTTCCCGAAGAGGAACGCGACGCGGTGGAAAAAGTGGCGCTCGCCGAGCTCCTGCCGGAGTCCTTTGCGGTGGTGCGCGAGGCGGCGAAGCGCGTGCTCAACATGCGCCACTTCGACGTGCAGCTGATCGGGGGGATGGTCCTGCACGACGGCAAGATCTCGGAGATGCGCACCGGCGAAGGCAAGACGCTGGTTGCGACCCTGCCCGCGTACCTCAACGCTCTCTCCGGCCGCGGCGTGCACATCGTCACGGTCAACGACTACCTCGCGAGCCGGGACGCGGAGTGGATGGGGAAGGTCTACAAGTTCCTCGGGCTGTCGGTGGGGGTGATCCTGACCCAGATGCCGCACGCCGAAAAACAATCGGCCTACGCCGCCGACATCACCTACGGTACCAACAACGAATTCGGCTTCGACTACCTGCGCGACAACATGGCGATGCAGGTGGGCGACCGCTTCCAGCGCAGACTGAATTACGCGATCGTCGACGAAGTCGACTCGATCCTGATCGACGAGGCGCGTACGCCGCTCATCATTTCCGGGCGGGCCGAGGACCGCACCGAGATCTACCAGCGCATGGACAAGGTGGCGCCGATGCTCAAGCGCCAGGAAAAGGAAAACGCGCCGGGTGACTTCCACGTCGACGAGAAAAACCACACGGTGCTGCTATCCGAGGACGGGCACGAGCACGCCGAGAAACTCCTCGGCCGTGCGGGGCTGCTGCCCGAAGGGCGCAGTCTCTACGAGCCGGCGTACGTGAACCTGATGCACCACTTGAACGCGGCGCTCCGGGCGCACAACCTTTTCTTCCGCGACCGGCACTACGTGGTCCAGGACGGCGAGGTGATCATCGTCGACGAGTTTACCGGCCGCCTGATGCCGGGACGACGCTGGTCCGACGGCCTGCACCAGGCGATCGAGGCCAAGGAGAACGTGTCGATCCAGAGCGAGAACCAGACGCTTGCGTCGATCACGTTCCAGAATTACTTCCGCATGTACCGCAAGCTCGCGGGGATGACCGGAACGGCCGATACCGAGGCCTACGAATTCCAGGAGATCTACGGGCTGGAGGTCGTCGTCGTTCCGACGCACATGCCGATGATCCGCGCCGATCGCAACGACCAGGTGTTCCGAACCGCCCCCGAGAAGTACAAGGCGATCATAGACGACATCAAGGACTGCCACGAACGCGGCCAGCCGGTGCTGGTCGGCACGACTTCGATCGAGAATTCCGAGCTCATCTCGGGAATGCTGGAAAAGGACAAGTTGCCGCACCAGGTCCTGAACGCGAAGCAACACGCGCGCGAGGCGGAGATCGTCGCCCAGGCCGGGCGCCCCAAGGTGGTCACCATCGCGACAAACATGGCGGGCCGCGGCACCGACATCGTGCTGGGCGGCAACGTCGAGAAGCAGATCGACCTCGTGCGGGACAAGGACGATCTCGACGCCGCGGAGAAGGAGCGCCGCATCAGCGAGCTGCGTCGCGAGTGGCAGGACCTGCACAACCGGGTCATCGCCGCGGGCGGCCTGCACATCATCGGGACCGAGAGACACGAGGCCAGGCGCATCGACAACCAGTTGCGCGGCCGCTCGGGCCGGCAGGGCGATCCGGGCTCCTCGCGCTTTTACCTGTCGCTCGAAGACCCGTTGCTGCGGATCTTCGCCGGAGAGCGGGTCAACGCCATCATGCAGCGTCTGGGGATGCCCGAGGGCGAGCCGATCGAGCATGGCCTGGTCACCCGATCGATCGAGAGCGCGCAGCGCAAGGTCGAGGCGCACAACTTCGACATCCGCAAGCAACTGCTGGAATACGACAACGTCGCCAACGACCAGCGCCGCGAAATCTATCAGTTGCGGAATTCGATCCTCGAATCGCAGGACGTCTCGGAGCAGATCGCGGCCCTGCGCGAGGGCGTCGTGACCGATTTCTTCCGCGCCCACGTCCCTGAGGAGAGCATGGAGGAGCAATGGGATATTCCGGGCCTTGAAAAAGTATACGCCGCCGAGCTCCGGCTCGAGCTGCCCCTGTCGAAGTGGCTCGAGAGCGACCCGGATCTGGACGACAACGCGCTGCTCAAGCGCGCGATCGACGGGGCCCACGCAGCCTATATCCGCAAGATGGCGGGCAATCCGCCGGAGGCCGTGCATCACGTGGAGCGCCTCATACTCCTCTCGACGCTCGACAATCACTGGCTGGAGCACCTCGCCGCGCTCGACCACCTGCGCCAGGGAATCCATCTGCGCGGTTACGCGCAGAAAAACCCGAAACAGGAATACAAGCGCGAAGCGTTCGAGCTGTTCGGCAACCTCGTGGAATCGGTCAAACTGGAAGTGACGCGCACGCTGATGACGGTCGAGCTTCGCAGTCCGGAGCAAGTCGAGCAGGTGGAAAGTGTGGCTCCTGCAATCGAAAACATGCAATACCAGCACGCCGGCTACGAGGAGGCGCTCGCCGGAGCGGGAGCCGATGCCGCGCCGGCGGCTAAGCCGGCGCCTTTCGTCAGGCAGATGGGCAAGATCGGCCGCAACGATCCGTGTCCGTGCGGATCGGGAAAAAAATACAAGCACTGTCACGGGAAGTTGAGCTAGCAAGGGACCGGCGCCCAACCGAATGGCTGTCAACTTGGCTCCTCCGCTCCCGGAGGATCTGCTTCTGGTAGAGGGCGTCAAGCTGGGCATCGCCGAATCCGGTATCCGGAAGTCCGGGCGCAAGGATCTGCTTCTCATGACGCTCGCAGAGGGTGCTCGTGTTTCCGGAGTGTTTACGCAGAACCGCTTCTGCGCCGCGCCGGTGCAAGTCGCGAAGCAGCACCTGGCCTCCGGCAGGTCGCCCCGGGCGCTGCTCGTCAACACCGGCAACGCCAACGCCGGTACCGGGAAAACCGGAATTACCGGTGCCAGGGCGAGCTGCGAGGAGGCGGCCCGGCTGATCGGATGCGATCGCCGTCAGGTTCTGCCATTCTCGACGGGTGTGATCCTGGAACCGCTGCCCGTGGAGCGCATCGTTGCGGGTCTGCCGGCTTGCATCGCCGACCTGCGCGAAGACAACTGGGCGCGGGCAGCCGAGGCGATCATGACGACCGATACGGTTCCCAAGGCCCGATCTCGGCGAGCGCAGATCGGCGCGAGTAACGTGACCGTGACAGGAATCGCCAAGGGCTCGGGCATGATCCGCCCCGACATGGCGACGCTGCTCGCGTTTGTCGCGACTGACGCTCCAGTTGCCCAAGCTGCGCTGCGCCAGCTCCTCGCCGATGTCGCGGCGCGCTCGTTCAACCGCATCAGCGTGGACGGCGATACGTCGACGAACGATTCCTTCGTCCTGATTGCAACCGGCGCCGGCGGCGGGTCGATGATCGACAACCCGGGCCACCCGGGATTCGCGGCGCTGCGGGAAGCGGTGCTCGAGGTGTCGCAGGGGCTCGCGCAGGCGATCGTGCGCGACGGCGAAGGCGCGACCAAGTTCATCACCGTGCGCGTGGAAAAAGGCAGGGACGAAGCCGAATGCGCGAGTGTCGCTTATGCGATCGCGCACTCGCCGCTGGTGAAAACCGCGTTCTTCGCTTCCGACCCGAATCTGGGGCGTCTCCTCGCCGCGATCGGCAACGCCGGTGTGCGCGATCTCGAGGTCGGCCGCGTCGAGCTTTACCTCGACGAGCTGCTGGTGTCGAAGGACGGAGGCCGCGCCCCGGCTTACCGCGAGGAGGACGGAAAGCGCGTGATGGAAAAAAGCGAGATCACGGTTCGCGTCGTGCTCAACCGCGGGACTGCGGCCACCACCGTGTGGACCTGCGATCTATCGCACGATTACGTTACTATCAACGCGGAATACAGGACCTAGGACCGGAGACCGGGCGCCATGTCTGAGCTCGAACGGCTGATCAAGCGCGGCGAAGCGCTGCTCGAGCGCGTGGAAACGCTGCTCCCGCCCACATCGCGCGCCGTGGATTGGCAGGCGAGCATCGCGTTTCGCTGGCGCAAGACCTCGCGCCGCGGCTTCATCCAGCCGGTTGCGAATCTGCACCGCATCCGGCTGTCCGACCTCCACGGCGTGGACAGTCAGAAGGCGCTGATCGAGCAGAACACGCGCCAGTTCGTCGAGGGCCGAACCGCCAACAACGCGCTTCTGACCGGCGCGCGGGGCACGGGCAAGTCCTCGCTCGTGAAGGCCGTGCTCAACAAGTTCCACAGCCAAGGCCTGCGCCTGATCGAAGTGGAAAAGCACGATCTCATCGATTTGCCCGACATCGTAGACCAGGTGGCGGGGCGGCCCGAGCGGTTCATTCTGTTTTGTGACGATCTTTCGTTCGAGCTCTCCGAGGCGGCGGGGTACAAGGCGCTCAAGGTCGTGCTCGACGGCTCGATCGCCGCGACTTCGGAGAATCTCCTCATCTACGCCACCTCCAACCGGCGGCATCTCATGCCCGAGTACATGCAGGAGAATCTGGAGACCAAGCACCTCGGCGAGGAAATTCATCCCGGAGAAACGGTGGAGGAGAAGATCTCGCTCTCGGAGCGCTTTGGGCTGTGGGTCTCCTTCTACCCGTTCGACCAGGACGATTATCTCGAAATCGTGAGCCACTGGCTGCGCGAGCTGGGCTGCCGCGAGGGCGACATACCCAAGGCCCGGCAGGAGGCGCTGCAGTGGGCGCTGCTGCGGGGGTCGCGCAGCGGCCGCGTGGCCTGGCAGTTCGCGCGCGACTACGCCGGACGCAGCGCCGGCGACGGCAAACCAAAGCGCTGACGGGGCGTCTACGATGTCGGCCCCGGTGGATGTCGCCGTGGCGGTGCTGATCCGTTCCGACGGCGCCGCGCTTCTTGCGCAGCGCCCCCGCGACAAGGTCTACTCGGGCTACTGGGAGTTTCCCGGCGGCAAAATCGAACCGGGCGAACCTGTCGCCGAGGCGCTCAGACGCGAGATACGCGAGGAGCTCGGCATCGAGATCGAACGCGCGTATCCCTGGATCACCCGGGTCTTCACCTATCCGCATGCCAAGGTGCGTCTGCATTTTTACCGGGTACACGCGTGGCACGGGGAGCCGCGCGCGCTCGAACACCAGGCCATCGCCTGGCAGCGCCCGGATGCGATCGAGCTCGATCCGCTCCTGCCGGCCAACGGTCCGGTGCTGCGCAGCCTGATGCTGCCCGTCGAGTACGCCATCACGCGCGCCGGCGAGCTCGGTGTCGAGTCGTTTCTCTTGCGCCTCGAGGCGAGACTGCGGGACGGCTTGAAGCTCATCCAGATACGGGAAAAGACTCTCACGCGCCGGGAACTGGAGGAGTTCGCGAGACGCGCTCTCGCGCTAGCCCGCGCTCACGGCGCGAAGGTCCTGGTCAACGCGGATGCCGCGCTCGCGCGCGAAATCGGCGCCGACGGCGTGCACCTCACCGCCGGGCAATTGCGCAGCACTCCGGCCCGCCCCGATTTGCCGTGGTGCGGCGCTTCGTGCCACTCGATCGAGGAGCTGCGCCGCGCCGAAGCGCTCGGGGTGGATTTTGTCGTGCTCGGGCCGGTCCACGCGACGCCTTCGCACCCGGACGCGGTCCCCCTCGGCTGGGAACAATTCCGGGAGATCGCCGCAGGCGCAGCCACGCCGGTCTATGCGCTCGGCGGGATCGTCCCTTCCGATCTCGAACAAGCCATGAGCTGCGGCGCGCACGGCATTGCCATGGTGCGCGGCAGTTGGGCAAAAATTCCCTAGGAATCTTCCTTCCGCTTCGCCTCGGGCGGGTCTTTGTCTTCCTCGACCGCAACCCGGTACTTCTCCATCGCCCAGTCGCCGAGATCGATGAGCTTGCAGCGCTCCGAACAAAACGGCCGGTAAGGATTTTCCGGCGACCACGCCACCTGCGCGCCGCAGCGCGGGCAGCTCACGAAGCGCGCCTTGGCCATGGTCTTATAGATTGCAGAAAGTCAGCTCGAACTCGACGTCCGCCTCGCACACCCGCGTGCCGATAGTGCTGAAGCGGACGTTCAGCGCGTAACGGTTGGCGCTGATCTCGGGAATGAACTGCGATTCGCGCGGCAGCCGGATGCGCACCATCTGAGACATCTTGCCGCCGAGCATTTGCGAGAAAGCGGCGCGGTGGGCGAGGTGTTTCACGGGCTTGCCGCCTTCGCGCAGAAGTTTCAGCACGATGGAGGAAGCATCCCGGATCGGCAGCAACGGGGAAATCCAGGTGCTGAGGTCGGTCACGCGCCTGGCGCCTTCGCGGTGCAGCCAGAAATGGTAAGAGGGCAGATCGAATTCGCAAACCCCGCCGGGGATCCCGGTGCGCTGCTTGATCGACATCAGCCATTCGTTCTCGCGAAGGTACTGGCCGACCTTGCCGGTCATCGCGAAAATCGCCGCGCTCGAGCGCTCGATGTCGGAGATGACCTGCTGGAGCACGCTCTCCGCGATTTGAGGGTTGTTGCGAAATCCGAGCAGGACCTGTTTTTGTCGCTCGAGTTCCTGCAGCAGGTCCGACTTCAATTCCGCGCGACCGGCGACTTCCAGGATTTCAAACAGCGTTATCAGCGCGGCGTGGTGCGCGCGCGAATCTTCCTCCGCGACAAAGTGATTGGCGCGCTCGAACAGGTCTTCCAGACGCAGCAGGGTCCGGATTCGTTCGTTGAGCGGATACTCGTAGGTGATCACCGTGACACCCGCGACTAGGGTAAGCAACTGATTCCGGGGGAGCCTCGCCGGATTCTCCCTGATCCGCCGCGAATTGACAACGGGCGTGCGCTATGACGTTGTCTTGGATTGCGCTGCAAGCGTGAGATATTGCTCATTCAGATGCGACACCTGGCGCTCGAGCGCCTCGGGTGTTCCGCTGTTGTCGATCACGTCGTCGGCTCGGGCGAGGCGCTGCTCGCGCGTTGCCTGCGCCGCGAGGATGGCGCGCACTTCCGTCTCCGAGAGACCGCTTCGCCGCATCGCGCGCTCGACCTGCTGCGCCTCGGTGCAATCGACCACGAGCACCCGCGCGTAGCGCGATCGATCGACGCCGCCCTCCACCAGGAGCGGGACCACGAGAATTGCGTAGGGGCTCTGCGCGTGCGCGCATCGGCGGGCGCTTTCCTTTCGTATGAGCGGATGCAGGATCCCCTCGAGCTTTTTCCTCGCCGCCGCATCGCGGAACGCGAGCTTGCGCATCGCGTCGCGATCGAGGGCGCCGTCCGCGCCGATCAAGCCGGCGCCGAAAGCAGCGCGTATCGCCTCGATCGCCTCGCCTCCGGGACGCGTGAGCTCGTGGGCGATCTCGTCGGTATCGATCACGGCGACCCCGCGTTTGGCGAACAGCCCGGCGACCGAGCTCTTGCCGCTGGCGATGCCGCCCGTGAGTCCGACCGTGTACGGCTTCACATGAACTGGTTGAGGTATTGGCGGGTGATCTGGGGTCCCCAGAACAGCGCGACGATCCCGCCGGCGCCCAGATACGGCCCGAAGGGAATCGGCACGCTGCGGCCGTGCCGGGCAAAGATCATGAGGGCGATCCCCACGGCGGCCCCGATGAAGGACGACAGCAGGATCGTGAGCGGCAAGACCTGCCACCCGCACCACGCGCCGATCGCGGCGAGCAGCTTGAAATCGCCGAATCCCATTCCCTCCTTGCCCGTTGCGAGCTTGAACAGCCAGTACACGCTCCAAAGGGCGAGATATCCCGCGGCCGCGCCGATCACCGCGGAACGCAGGTCGGTAAAAACGCCGCCCGCATTGACGAGCAGTCCCAGCCACAGCAGTGGCAGGGTGATCGAATCGGGCAGCAGCTGGGTATCGAAATCGATGAAAGTCGCGGCGACGATGCACCACAGGAACACCATCGCGGCGAACGCCGCGGGGCCGGCCCCGAAGCGCACCGCCGACCAGGCCGCGGCGGCGCCTCCGAGCAGCTCGACCAGCGGATAGCGCGGGCTGATGGGCGCCTTGCACGCAGAGCAGCGTCCGCGCAGCATCGCCCAGGAAAAGAGCGGGATGTTTTCGGCCGCGGTGATAGCGTGGCCGCAGGCGGGGCAGCGCGAGCGCGGAACGAAAAGGTTGTACGTTTCCGGGGTCGGTTGGGGAGGGGGTACGGGGGCATAGGGTGCGGGAGACGCGTCTCCCGCGGCCCTGGAGTAGGGTTCCCCTGTACGTAATAGTTCCGCGCATTCCCTTTGCCAACCGCGCTCCATCATCTTCGGCAAACGATGAATGACCACGTTCAGAAACGAGCCGACCATGAGCCCGAGCACCAGGCACAGCCACGGGAACACCATCGGGTGGGCGGCCGTCTTGAGAATCTCGCTCATCGGATCAAACAAAAAGGGTTACGGCCGGGCCGTAACCCTTTCGAGGAGGCGCGTGATGGAAATAATGCTAGACCGCTTGGCCGATCTTGAAGATCGGCAGGTACATCGCGATCACCATGCCGCCGATCAGCACGCCGAGCACCACCATGATCATCGGTTCCATCAGACTGGTG
>Ga0137366_10000110_pt1 | contig 42529 bp, 46 predicted proteins | sample SagtaG_8_FD_104938 | JGI IMG/M metagenome (GOLD analysis project Ga0137366, IMG submission 104938) | Vadose zone soil microbial communities from Sagehorn Ranch, Mendocino, California, USA - Sage1_L_60_16 metaG | ecosystem: Environmental > Terrestrial > Soil > Vadose zone | place: USA...
AACTGCGGCTGATCACTTTCAAATCGGCGATCTTTGCCAACTCGGTTAGAATTTCGTCCTGCACTCCGCCGGCGAAGAATTCGTTTTGTTTTTCCTCGCTCAAATTCTCAAAAGGCAGGACCGCGATGCTTTTGTCGGCCACGCTCAGGGGCGAGTGCGTCGTTTTGCGCGAAACGAAGAAGAAGGCAATCACAATCGCGGCAATTACGAGTAGTCCGATAGTGACTTTCGCCCAGCGCACTCGGCTCTGATATTTCTTCAGTGCCTCGAACTTTTTTGGAAGCTGCGTGTTTCCAACGTCGTCGGAGCAAAGATTAACGACGCCAAGCTGCACTCCGTGTTTCACTTCGCACAAGCCGAGATCATGCAAGAGCGGCTGCCACTTATCGTATTGTTCCAAGTCTTCAGCGACGCGCTTTGAAAGCAAAATGTGGCCGGCGTCGCCACAATCCATTACCCGTTTTGCGATGTTGATTCCAGCGCCCGCGAGATTGGCCTGTTCGTTTACATCGACAATCCCGCTAACTGGCCCGCTGTGGATACCCATCCGAACTTGCAGGCGAGGATGTTCCTTGAGCACGCGGCTGATCTCCACCGCGCACTGCGCAGGCGCTTCCGGATTGGTGTAAAAGACCAGCACCATCCCATCGCCAGTTGGGATCCTAATCAAACGGTTCGCGACTTCGGCTCGTTGAAACTGTTCGGAGGCGCGAACGATCCGGTTCAGTTCCTCAACCACCGCGTGCTGGTCGTTAATCGAACGTTTCGAGTAACCGACAATGTCGATGAACAAAACATGGGCGATCTCGAGCTGGATCTCCTTCTTGATCTCGGCGGACATCTTGTCTGCCGCGCTAAGATTAACCATGCCGTTTTTGCTTTGGCATTTTTCTCCCGGCGACAAGATCGAGAACTGCTCGGCGCAATTTCTCGCGGTCTGCTGGATTGTCCATGTCGACTTTAAGCTTCATCGCCTCCGCCACGGTTTTAGCGTAAGCAACGCCCTGCTGCTCGACCAATCGCTTCCAGCGTTCATCGGCCATAACCTCGATAAGATTGGAGACGGAACGGTTCTCTAAAGAGGCCATTTGTTCCAGTTTGTTTCGTTGCTCATCACGCACCGTCAGGTTGAGTTTCGCTTTGTTCTTGTTCTTTTTGGATTTTGCCATTCGCAGTTTTTTACACCTCGTTCTTCATAGCCGACCACGCAGGCTGAAAGCAATAATCTATTATACGCTAAAAAAGAGGTCGACGCAAAATATGTTCTTGATATGCGTCATATAAGCGTATATAAGGCGTATATCATCAGCCGGCCGAAAATGAGTTCTAAATGACGAGAAATTGCGGAAGGCCAAACAACTTTCTCCCACCCCCCAGGACTACATTTAAACCACACTTAAATAAAAAAACTATAAACCTATGAAAACTAAGAAATGCCGTAAATCCGGCGGCGGTTGGATAGACGTTCTCGAAGATGCACTCGACGCCGCTAATCGAGGCGCGCGTATTTACGAGAAGGCCGCCAAATTAAAAGGATCTATCGATAAGGCTACTGACTGGGATTCGCCCGAAATCCATCGCCCCAAATCCAGCCAACATTAAAGACTCGCTCAGCTGATCAGGCGAAAGAAGACCTCGCAGAAAGACTACAAAGGAGATGGAACTAAAAAAAGCAGACTTCGAGGGACGAAATCGGATTAGACGGAATAATTCCGTAAATGTGACGGAGAAATTCTATCCATATCTCGTTAGGGGTTTACGCGACATTCCTTTATGACGCACCATTCACTCATTGACGCGATCAGAAGAACCTGGGCTGCTCATTTCCGCCGAGCAGGAACACTTATCCAGCGCTTTAATGGTTGGTGGCATTACAACGTATGGCAGCCGAAAATGCCGGGGAGGTCATGGCGTAGTAAATCGCTTTACTGGTTCCAACTCGTTGTGTGGTTCGCTGTCATCATCGGGAGGTGAGACGCTGCCGGTGGTGCTGACCGCCCGAGCGCATTGAGACCGTTGGCTGTTTGGCGATGCCATCACCGTGGCACACGCGCACTGGCTAGCATTACCGTCCGCCGAAAAGTCGCCGGAATGATCTGAAAAAACGACTGGGGAGAGTTCCAGCCTTTTGAGGAACACCTGGGACCTGCTGAGCAAAGGGCCATTGCGAACCTCCGTGCACCTGGCATACGGCGGTTGGCACCTTGTCAGGAGGTAAATCAATGTCGAAAGCGGTTCCGGCGGACATGCATCCTGTGCTGGCGAGTTGATTGGAAATCGAACAGACCGTCGTGTGTTGAAGTGGCATGGGCGGTTGCAACTGCTCGGCAGGATAATGCCGTGACGCATTGTTCATGACTTGAACCCAAACCGGCAATGCCAGCGCGGCGCCGTAACCGTGTGGAATGATCGTTGTCGGCTGATCGAAGCCGACCCACACGCCACAAGTCAACGTGCTGGTGTAACCAAGAAACCACGCATCCTTGTAATCATTGGTGGTGCCGGTCTTGCCTGCCGCCGGCAATTTGAAGCCAAGTGAACGCGCGCTGGCAGCAGTGCCCTGGGTCAAAACTTCTTGCATCAGCCGCGAAGTCATCCAGGCAGCGCCCGGGTCAAGCGCGGGCTGGGAAATATGCGCAGAGAGATAAATCGGTTTGTGCTGCGGATCATCGATTCGCTCGATGATGTAAGCCTGCTTGCGCACTCCGGCGTTGGGAAACAAAGTGTATGCAGCAGTAAGATCTTTCAGGTCGGTCTCAAACGAGCCGATGTAAATCGCCGGGCCGTGCGGAACGCTTTTCGAAATGCCGAGGTCGTTAGCAACTTTTTGCACCGTATCGAGTCCAGCGAATTGTCCGACGCGGACGCTCATGGTATTGCGTGAATGGATCAGGCCATATGAGCAAGGCATGGTGCCACCGTAGGTGCCGTCGGAATTCCCAGGTGACCAATTCCCCGCGCCTTCGATTTCGCCGGGCTGAATCGGACCATCACTGATCGCTGCACTCGGCAACAAGCCGTGGCTGAAAGCGACCGTGTAAACGAAAGGTTTGAATGCGGAACCAGCCTGTCTGTTCGCCGGAGCGAGTGCCCGGTTAAATTTACTTTGCGCATAATCGCGGCCGCCGACCAACCCGCGAATACCGCCGCTGGCGTTGTCGATCACAACCACTGCGCCCTCCAAATACGGCATGGCCGAGTCCCCTTCCCCGTTCTCGGGCGGTTTGTAGTTGGCTTTCGCCGCATGATGGAAATTGGATTGGTGCTCGATTTTCGTGAGCTGCGTCTCCAGCGCATCTTGCGCGGAGTTTTGCACGGCTGGATCGAGCGTTGTGTAGATCGATAGCCCGCCATTATCGATCTGATCCTGCGTTAACAGGAGATTCAGATCACGTTGCACCGCGTCCATCGCATAATTCTCCTGGATCTGCGGCATTCGCTTCGGATGCGTCACAATTTTTGCCAGTTTCGCCTCTTCGGCCTTCGCGGACGTAATCTTTTTCAACGCCACCATCCGATCCAAAACTGCGTCGCGCTGCATCGCTGCGCCCTCTGGATTTTTTAGCGGCGAAAACCGATTCGGGCTCCGGATCAAGCCGGCAAGGAGTGCGGCTTCTGAGAGATTCAGCTTTGATGCGCTTTTGCCAAAGTAAAGTTGCGAGGCCGTTTCCACTCCGTAACAGCCGGTGCCGAAATAAATTCGATTTACGTAAAGCTCGAGAATCTGCTGTTTGCTAAACTGGCGCTCGATGCGTAACGCCACCATTGCCTCCAACACTTTCCTGCTGAGGGTGCGGCCGCCGAGCGGAAGGCTATTGCGGGCAAGTTGCTGAGTGATACTGCTGGCACCCTCTTTCGCCGAGCCACTCATGACGTCGCGCACCAAAGCGCGCAGGATTCCGCGCCAGTCAATTCCCTTGTGTGCGTAAAAGCGCGAGTCCTCGCGCGCCAGCACCGCGGTGATAAAAAATGGAGAGACTTCGCTCAGGGAAACCTTGAGCCGGTTCGCGCCAGCCAGGCGGCTGTAGATTTTTCCATCTACATCGTAAACAGTACTACGCTCCGGCATTTCGCCGACGTTCTTCATATCGAACGTCTGGGCCCAAGTCCCGTAAAAGAGGAAAACGGCGAAGCAGGCGCCGGCCAGTAAGATAAGTAGCGTGATCCTCCAGCCGTAGCGGAACAGAATGTTGCTGCGCGTTTTTTTTCTCGATCGCAGGCGGGCGAAAAATTTCATCGGCTAGAGAACAAGACAATCTAGCCTTACATTCGTTGCGCGAAAGAAGATAGGACCCATGCCGCGCATGGGCACCTGAGAATTGTAGGGCGTCTGTATCAGCTCCGAAGGCTTTCGAAGTTCACAGAGCGGAGCGGGCGGGAGCCGAGCGACACAGACGGGCGGCCCGAAGGGTGCAGATCGCGGGAGCGAGCAAATCAAACGCGCTACAGATTCAGCTTCACCACGCCCTCGTGCTGCTCAGTCGGACAAGGCGCGTTGGTAGGAACATCGGTTGCAGCGTCGCTCGCCTGTACGAGCTTGTTATCGGTCAAGTAGCGCTCGACTTCGTCACCGCTGACGTCTGCCAGCATCTGACCGTTAATTTCGATACAGGGCGAAAGAGGTTGCCCGCTTTTTGTTTCCATCTCCCAGCGGAACGCCGGATTCTGGATAATGTCCTTTTCTGTGTATGGAAGATTGTATTTGGCCAGCACAGCGCGCACACCGGCGCTCCAGCCACAATAAGTCTTTAGATATGCGGTAATTTCTGGCGTTTGCATCCGGAGAATATATCACGTCTTTGGAATTTGTAATCTTTCGCCGTGCTGCGCTTTCCGTCCTACTTATTACTCGTACTTGTATTCTCATTAACACCTCGCTTCAGCGAGGTGGATCCAGCCGAAGTATTCGTGCAACTGTTTCAGCGGTTCTTTATTCCGCGTGAAAACCCTAAAGCGCTTAAGGAGTCTTATTTCGCATCGGGCACCGAGTTGAAGCAGAGTGTTAATGAGAATAGCCGTTCGAGGTCGGCTTAAAGGCTCTCGATTTCCTTGCGGAGCTCTTCTTTGGATTTGCCCAATCTGGTTTGAAGCCGGCCAAGAAGTTCCTCATCTTTGCCTTCGGCAAAGGTAAGGTCGTTATCAGTCAACTGACCATACTTTTGTTTCAATTTGCCTTTCACTTCATTCCAACCGCCTTTGAATTGTAGTTTGTTCATACTGACAAATAATTCGAGTGTGGCACCAGAATCAGTTGCCTCTTGAGAGAGCCAACGGTGCACGCTTGGGCGAACAAAGATTCGGCACTGGTTCATCGCAGGAATGGAATGGTGAAAGTCCTGCCCGCATGCAAGTGGCCGACAGGCGGAATATTACGCGACAAAATGCGGCCAAACTTTGCGCTCAAATACGAATATGGGATATGAAAAAATACATTTGTCTGCTCGCTGGCCTGGCGTTGTTAGCGGCTTGCGAACAAAAGGAAACAACCGTGAATCCGCCTGCAGAGAAGAAAGAAAGTACGACAGTGATAAATCAATCCTCCCCTGCGGCGGCGACCACGAAGGAGAAAACGGATATAAACATCAATACCTCGCCAAGCAGTACCTCGCCAAATCCGTAGGACTTAAGTCGCTGCATCTCGGTCTGTTTGGCTTAACAGCCCATGCCTGAAATTTGCGAGCAGCACGGCTTCCAATGCGTGCCTGCTCGTAATATTTTCCCCGGAGAACGACGTCTCGCGTCGCTGCGTTTGGAACGTCCACTGACGAGTTCGCCGCACGCATCGGCGGGGTATCCGCCAGCTCTCATTAACACCTCGCTTCAGCGAGGTGCGATCAAGTGTAATTTCAACATGCAACCGCTTCAGCGGTTTTGTTAGCGCCGTGAAAACCGCTGAAGCGGTTCGGAATGTTCTTGGCGCAGTGCCACCCAGGTGAAGCAGGGTTTAATGACACGTCAGACTGTTTTTCGCTTTCTCACACTTTGTGCCGCAACGGTCTCAGCGCTTGAGTGAGTTTTTGCAGGCCTAACTCAAGTCGCGTCTTCACGGTCCCCAGCGGAGCCCGCGTCGCGACAGCGATTTCCCTGTGGCTTAGTCCCTTAAAGAAGGCCAACTCGACTGCCTCGCGTTGAAATTGAGGCAAAGCCCGGAGGCTCTTCTTCAGGAAATGACGGAGATCACTCCGAATGAATCCTTCAGCTGCGTCCCGACGCGGAGTTTGTGATTCCTGCGTGACGCGTTTCTCATAGCGCTCCCTCGCACGAGAATAAGCCTGGCGCCGGCGCAATCGGTCAATGGCGCGACGCCGGGCGATAGTAACCATCCATCCAAGTGGCTTGCCTGCCTTTGGTGAATAACGGCCCGCCTCGTCCCAAACCTGGAGAAAGATTTCCTGCAAGACGTCATCAGCTTCTGATTGTTCATGAACAACGCCGTCGATTGTAGCTCGCAATCTCTTGCTATGCCGGCCATACAACTCAGCCAGGGCGCCATGACGCCGGCGCGAAATATCCTTCATCAGAACCTCGTCCGGTACTGGTGCTACCCCTGGCTCGTTCAGATTCGACCCAATCATACGCAACGATCCTTTGCCCGTGGCTTTGAGCGAGACGTGCGGTGTTCCTGTCGGGCGACACGGTACCAATCCAATTCAAGTACATAAGCGACCAGCGGCGTTGCTGGGTAGATCCACAGATGCGGCACCGCATTGCACCCGTCGGTCGGACAGCGTAATTCATATTTGCGATTGCCTAAGCGACGGATTTCCACCTGTCGTCCGGTAAATTTTCTTTTGCACACAACGCAAAGACGCTCGTCGTCCAGCGATCGCCAGCTTCTAAATCGGTCTTCAGCACGCAGCACCGAGAGCCGATCGTCGAGTTTAAGATGGGCGATCATAAAGCAAAGGCAGTCTGCTCATTGCATCGAAACACACAATCGGGCCGGCGGATGATTGTGAGATCAGGCAAAATCCTAGAAGCCGTCCGATACCAGGAGGGCATTCTGCGGGCCCGCCCAGGGAGCAGACCCGCAGAAATCGGAGAGAACGCATTAAAAGCAGTGCTTGAAGCGGAACGCCAACTTGCGCAATCGCGGTGCGATCCCGTTGTGCTCTCGATTTGGCTGCACATAATCTCCACCGTCAGGAGTGACCGGCGTTAGTACTGCAGCATTACTTTCTTCGGCAGCCATCACCTCGACTCGGGCGAGGATTTCATCCGTAGGCAGCACCCAATCCATTGGAATTGAGTTACACTGCGCCGTCGGACAGCTTAGTCGTAGCGGCTCGTCGCTGCGTGTCCCGCCCGCGACTTGGATTTGCTGGCCGGCAATGATTTTGCCGCAAACCAGACAGTAACGTTTCTCGTCCAGCGACCGCCATTGCCGAAACTGATCGAGCGCGCACAGGGCATCCAGTTTATCTGCGTCCGACAATGTGATTGATAACGCCACGCTTCGAGATACTACGTTTCGTGCGAGTCATTACACAATCAGGCGGGCGGCGGATTCGCCTATCGGTGAAAATCTTATCTCCACGTCCTTGGCCGCGGTCCGTGATCGTGGCCAATCGTGATGGCGGACAGTCTACCTAACTGGATCAGCGATAGCCGCTACAACGAAAAAGCTACATCCAACGCGACAGAGGCATGCGTTCTACACGCAAATGAAGAAAAACAACGGCCACGTTTCGCCTGGAGGTCGCGTCATGGATTACGCATCCGCAGCCATGGAACAAATGGAGCTTTATCGCAGGGCTCACCCCGGGAGTCCTTCGGCCGTGCGTCGTCCTCGCCTGTTTGTTCGCGGAGACCTTTGGATTGCGTTGCTCGGGCCCAGCGTGGAAGAGGGGATTGTTGGGATAGGGCGAACTGTCACGGCAGCCCTGCGCGCGTTCGACGCTCAGTACCTGGCTGGCCTGCGTCCTCCCGTTCCTGCGATTGGCAAGCACAACGCGCTTGGGCCGGCGGAAGCGGGACGTCCCTACCGCAATTGTAAATCTCGCGCACAACATTCAGCTTTTGCCTGGCCGGCGTAACGAATTCTTCGCGCCATTTCGGCAATACGGGAGTTTAATTCGGATAGAAGATGCGAGCGCGAACTGCCGAAGGATTTGCCACGACCGCTCCGATATTGTGATGCGAACTACCCACTGAAAAGTATGAACGAGGGGGATTCTATGGGGGCAACACAGCCGAGGCGTACAAGATCTCGAAAGTCGAAGTTCAGACGCAAACCGCAAAGGTCGGGCAAACCTTTTGAAGCATGGCGGCTGCACCTAGTGCCTGCCGACGAATCGACGGAGTCTGAAGAAATTGACAGGCTTCTCTTGTCGTCGCTGAGGTACTGGGAGGTTGAGCGCGATTTAATCGAAGAACGTCTAGCCGCCAAAGGCCGCTGAGTTGTGCCGAGCGCACATTGCAGCGCGGCGTTTGTGCCGTTATCGCAGATCCACTCTAAACCTCACGCAGAATTTTAGATCGCTTCCCGCTGCTTCGTCCGGGCCAGGTCTCCGCGCGTTCCGCCACGAGCGGCGCCGCGCACGTTCGTGAGGCATCTTCCCAAACTAAATCTATTTCCGCAGTTTGATCCGATCAGTCTCTTGTTCCGCAGGCCATGATGCGCGATGTATTCTGTCAACGCGTTGAGGACGACGCGTTCCACCTCAAATCTTTGACGCAATCCGCGATTGGGCTTTGTTGCGTTATTATGTTTGTGAAAGAAGTGAACATCGAAGCCGCCAGAGCTCGGGAGAAAATGGAGAGTCCTAAACCCTCGCATCGGTCGATGGGCAAAGCGGCAGAGAATTTAAAGGGGCCCGAATGAAACGGCGAATGCAATCTCTTCACAAGGCCAACACAGGTTCGCGCTCATCCCAATCACGTCTAAAGGTATCCGTCAAAGAACGGAGAGCCAAATTAGACGCCGCAAATAAGAAATTGGAACACGAGATCCAGCGCCGGAAAGGGTTTAAAGGCGAGATCCTCGCCGACGAGCTCTGCTCCACCGGAGTCGAAGGACTGGACAATATCCTTGCAGGCGGATTGCCGCGCGGCGGCCTCTATTTAATTCAAGGCGACCCGGGCTCTGGCAAGACGACGCTGGCGCTTCAGTTTCTCCGCGAGGGTCTACGGCGGGGGGAGAAGGTTTTTTACATCACGCTTTCGGAGACCAAGCCGGAGCTGCTGCAAGTAGCGAGATCACACGGCTGGTCACTTGATAAAATCGCGGTTTTGGATTTGTCCGTCGTTGAAAATCTGCTGCGGCCCGAAGCGCAGACGACGGTGTTTCATCCATCTGAAGTCGAGTTGACAAGAATGAGCCGGCTACTGATCGATGAAGTGTGCAAGACGCAGCCGACCCGGATCGCTTTCGATTCGCTCTCTGAATTTCGATTAATGGCCGAAACTCCTTTACGCTACCGGCGCCAACTTCTGATGCTCAAACAGCAGTTCGCAAAATTCAATAGCACGGTTCTTTTGCTTGATGATAAGATGGACAACAGCGGAGTGATCGATCCGCACGTCCTAAGCCTCACGCACGGTGTCATTAACATGGAACAACTCTCGCCCGACTACGGCACATCACGCCGCCGAATGCGCGTTGCGAAATTGAGGGCCGTGAAATTCCGGGAGGGCTATCATGACTACATCATCGCCACCGGCGGATTGAGCGTCTTTCCGCGAATGATCGTCGCCGAGCATCGTACTCAGTTCCGGCCGGAATCCGTTTCCAGCGGCATCAAGGAGTTGGATGCCTTATTCGGCGGCGGATTGGATCGAGGGACAACCACCCTCATACTCGGCCAGGCGGGCACTGGGAAATCTAGCCTTGCTTTGCAATACGCCGTCCAAATGGCCGATCGACGTGAACGCTCTACGATGTTCGCATTCGACGAAACGCGCAGCGTGATGCTGAGCCGAGCCAAAGCGCTGGGGTTCAAGTTGGAAAAAGGCATCGAAAACGGCATGATTACGGTACAGCAGGTTGATCCTGCCGAACTTTCTCCCGGCGAATTCGCCGTTCGTATTTTGCGTGACGTGGAGGCGGGTTGCAAACTCGTCGTGATCGACAGTCTCAACGGTTATCTCAACGCCATGCCAGGCGAAAAGTACCTTAACGACCAGCTGCACGAACTTTGCACTAGTCTCAACCAGCAGGGCGTAGTCACGATCCTCATTTTAGCCCAGCATGGATTGGCTGCCGCCGCCGAAGCGCCCGTGGACCTTAGTTATCTTTCGGATACCGTGGCAAGCCTCCGATATTTCGAAGCTTACGGAGAAGTGAAACAAGCTATAGCATTGGTCAAAAAACGGACTGGACACCACGAGAAAGCCATCCGCGAATTCAAATTGGTTTCGGGCAAAGGCATCGTTGTCGGTGAGCCGTTAAAACAATTTCAAGGGCTGCTGACCGGTGTGCCCATTTTCCGTGGCAATGAAAAAGAAATGGTGAAGGGTCGTGAAGGCAACGATGCGATCGCGTAACGATTTCAATTCCCATGCGCCAGTGGCCGATCCGTTGATGAACGATGCCACTCGCGACAAACACGCAGGTATGTCGCGAATGCACAAAGACGAGCACGTAATCATCATTGCGCCTGTCGGCCAGGATGCCGAAGCCATGGCGGTTGCGCTCGACACGGAAGGTTTTGAAACACAAATTTGCCACGGGTTAGATGAAAATCTCCGGCAATTCACGGATAGCGCAGGCGCGCTACTGATCACCGAGGAAGCACTGGAATCAGCACAAGGTTCGCTTCTTTTAGACGCCCTTAAAACACAGCCGCCTTGGTCCGAATTACCGCTGATCATTCTCACAAGCGGCGGCGAATTGCGCCGGGCTGGATTACTGAATTTGGCGGCGGCGGCTGCCGGAACTGTGACTTTGCTGGAGCGGCCCATCAGCACCGTGACGCTGCTACGCTCAGTGCAGGTTGCGCTACGTTCTCGCCGGCGGCAATATCAGGTGCGGGATCTCGTCACTCAGCTCGCGAACTTGAACCAAACGCTCGAAGACCGCGTGCGCGAACGAACGGTGGAATTATTCGCTTCGAACAAGAAACTGAAAAGCGAGATGGGGCGCCGCAAGGGGCTGGAGGGGGAAATGCTTGCAATTAGCGACCGCGAGCAACAACGGTTGGGACAGGAATTGCACGATGGGCTTTGTCAGCATCTTACCGCAGTCGCATTCATGGCGCGCTCGGTGGCGTTACGATTGAAGAACCATCGTGTCATCGACGTAAAGGACATCGAAAAAATCGCCCAGCTGGTGAACGATGCCGCAACCGATACGCGTAATCTTTCCCGCGCCTTGCATCGGATCGACATCGATGCAGCCGGTTTGGTCGCTGCATTGGAAGATTTGGTTGACCGGGAGATCTGGAAGACGCCGTGCCGGCTGGAAATCAAACCGTCATTTCACGTCGAGAGCGACGCAGCCGCTGCGCAGCTCTATCGTATCGCGCGTGAAGCCGTCATAAATGCGAACAAGCACGCACAGGCCCGGCAAATTGTGGTCGAGTTAGGTCGTTCGGGAAAAGAAATCGTTTTGCGCGTAACCGATGATGGTGTCGGGTTTCCGGAAAAACCGAACCTGAAGCATGGTCTCGGTTCTCACATTATGGATTGTCGTGCTCGCTTAATCGGCGCTCGTTTGGAAATCGATTCTCCAAAACAAGGCGGCACTCGTGTAGCCTGTTATTTGCCTGATGTCCCGCTCCAATCACGCCAGAAAGGAAATGGCAGCCAAGGCAATTCGCGGCGAAAATCACAAAGACATTAGCATCTTGATCTAAATCTCCTGCATCGGACAGCTGGGCGAGGCGCGAATCTCTTTATAACAGAGGAGTGAAAATGACACGTACCGCCAGATCCACCGGTCAGAATCCGAAATGCGATCTACCGGACGCGAAACGGATTGTCATTGTGGACGACCACCCCCTGTTTCGAAAAGGCCTCCAGGAACTGATTCATTCCGATGGGAGCTTCGCGGTTTGCGGCGAAGCCAACAATGCATCGGAGGGGATAGAGGTGATCCGTAAACTGGCCCCAGACCTTGCGATTGTCGATCTGAGTTTACCAGGCGCCAATGGCATTGAGCTTATCAAGAACGTTCGTGCGGAATTTCCGAAAGTCCCAATTCTGGTGCTCTCGATGCACGACGAATCACTCTACGCTCTGCGAGCGCTGCGGGCCGGAGCGGAAGGCTACGTGATGACGCATGAAGCGATGGCCAATGTGATCCAGGCAATTCACGAAGTTTTTAATGGGCGTCCTTATCTCAGCCCGGCCATGGCGGCGCAGGTGATCACAAAATTTGCGCATCGCGACGCTGAAGGTGAAACCGACGCCGTCGAGCGACTTAGCGATCGTGAACTTGAAATTCTGGAACTGATCGGCAAAGGCCATGAAGTCCGTCAGATCGCGAAGCTGCTCCATCTCAGCCCTAAAACAGTGGAAACCCATCGGGCGCACATCAAAGACAAACTCGATCTGAAAAATTCCCGCGAAGTCGCGCGTTTCGCTCTGCAGTGGCTGAGCGCGCGCAATGCGTAGAGGACTGGCCCAGCCGGCTTGGGGCTGTCCGGGCATCTTGCCAGCCGAATCAAAGAAATCGTAAGCCGTTAAAGCGGCTAAAGCTGAGTCGTCCGCTAAAGCACCGGCTTAAAAGCCGATGTTAATGAAAGTCCCGCTTTCGAGTTTCGGCGCTTCTTGACTTGAACGACTAAACTTGAGAGTTCGCGTTCGAGCAGAGCGGTTCCAACTCACGCCCTTCTCATTAACACCGGCCTTTAGGCCGGTGGGCCGGCGCTTCGAAAACCCGAAGCCGTTTCAACGGCTTTCGTCATCTTTCCAGCGCAGTCCGTGCCGCTCAATGAACTCCCTCAGTTCTTCTGCGAACGTACGCACGCGATGATGCTCTTCTTGATCCGCAAGGTATCGCGCTACTCGAGATACATTCGATTGCGACACTGAGAACGCGCCATAGCCTCGGCCCCACGCGAATTTCCCCGTGACCATGTCATTCGCATTGATCCAATGAGACGAACTTCCTTTTAGAAGTTGTATCACTTTTTCCACTGAGAGAGCGCTTGGAAGATCAATTAGCACATGAACATGATCGGCATTTACAAAATTGATCTTCATGTAGATGCCCTCCTTTTCGGCGTACTCCGCGAGGTAGCGAGACACACGGGCTGCTGCGGTTTTGTTGAGTAGTTTCTCGCGATTCAGCGTTCCCCAGATCAGGTGAACCCAGCAGCGAGATTAAGAATGCACAGACATCGCGATCCGATCGTAAGCCGTTGAAACGGCTTATGTCGATTGTTCGTGAGGTCCACCGGCTTAAAAGCCGGTGTTAACGACAGTTCAGGCCCAAGCGCAATGTAGATCTCTAGTTCACGCTGTGGCGTTGCCGTCGTTCCTCCTTCAAAGCTGATGCAATTCGGTGCCCGTCACGCCTTCACCGCTTGCCTTCGTAACAGCGCTGTTTCAAAGCTGAAGGCTGTTTGTCATTAACACCGGCCTTGAGGCCGGTGGAGAGGCGCGTCGAGAACCCGAAGCCGTTCCAACGGCTTTCCTCATCTTTTCACAGTTTCACTTTTTTTCATCGGTCACGGGCGCATATTCCCACGATGGATTCGACGAACCGCGACGCAGTTGAGGAACTGCTGCAGACTTACGGTGAAACCGGTGGCATAAACTATCTCGCCGTCGCCGCCACCCTGCCTTCGCGTCTGGCAATCGAAGCGGCCTGCGCCGAGTTGATGAGCTTGATGTTTCCCGGTTTTCGGAGTGAAGCACTCGTGAGCTCCGGCGACCTGGCAGAGACGACGCGGCTCCGGATCAGAAATCTGCACGCGCGGTTGAAAACGGAAATTTGCAAAAGCTTGGGAAAAGTTCCGCCCGATGAAGCAACGGAAGCAAGAACCGAAGAAGTATTGCGCGTGTTTTTGAAGGAGTTGCCCGACGTACGGCGTCTACTTTGGACAGACATCGACGCGGCGTACGAAGGTGATCCAGCTGCCACGACCTACGAGGAAATCATTCTCGCTTATCCCGCTCTGGAAGCCATTGCGATTTATCGCATGGCGCATTTGCTATACGAAAAGGTCCCGCTGGTCCCACGCATCATGACCGAGTGGGCCCACAGTCGCACCGGGATAGATATCCATCCGGGCGCGAAGATCGGGTCGCACTTCTTCATCGATCACGGTACCGGCGTGGTTGTTGGCGAAACCACGGAAATCGGATCGCATGTGAAACTTTATCAAGGCGTATCGTTTATTGCTCGCTCGCTCTCCGCCGGGAAGGCGCTGCGTGGTAAAAAACGCCACCCGACGATTGAAGACGGCGTTTGCATCTATGCCGGAACCACGATCATGGGTGGCGACACTGTGATTGGCGCCAATTCCACCATCGGCGCGAATGTTTTTCTGACCAAGAGCGTGCCGCCGAACTCGCTCGTTTATTACGAAGAGAAAGAAGTTGCGATCGTGCCAAAGCGAAAACATAAACCCGCTGCGACACGCGATGAGTTCCGGGAATGAACGTAGCACAGGCATCTTGCGTGTGGGGCAGCCGGGCGTCTCGCCTGGCGAGCGTCAGGATGAGCACGATGAAGATTAAGACTAGGCGGAAGAGGAAGAGTTAATGATTTACCTCGATTATAACGCCACGACGCCCCTATGCGATGCAGCGCGCGAATCGATGCTGCCGTATCTGGAACGTCGCTTCGGCAACCCCTCGAGCGTACACGCAGCCGGTCGTGAGGCGCGCGCCGCAATTGACGATGCGCGTGACAACCTGGCGGCTTTGCTGCATGCAAAGCCGAACGAGATCGTTTTCACCAGCGGCGGAACGGAATCATGCAACCTCGCCGTGTTCGGCCTCGCGCGACGTCAATCCGCACGCGGTGGTCACATCATTTCAGCCAAGACCGAACATCACGCAGTACTCAACGCGGTCGAACGTTTGGAAAAGAACGAAGATTTCGAAGTAACGTGGCTGAACGTCTCCCGCAATGGATTAGTCGACCTGGATCAGCTCGCCTCCGTGATTCGCCCCGACACAAGGCTTGTATCGATCATGACCGCAAATAATGAGACAGGCGTGCTCCAGCCGATGCGGGAAATCTCCCAGATCTGCCGCGAGCGCGGCGTCCTTCTGCACAGCGACATGGTGCAGGCGTTCGGCAAAGCGGATGTCGATCTTTCGCTTGTCGATGCAGCCAGTTTTGCCGCGCATAAATTCTATGGGCCGAAAGGCGCGGGGTTCTTATTCTTGCGCAGCGGCTTATCGATTCAGCCAATCATGTTCGGTGGCGCACACGAAAACGAGCGACGGCCCGGCACAGAAAACGTTCCTGCAATTGCCGGAACGGCAGCGGCCGCCGAGTGGACATTGCGCGATCGCGCCAGTGAACAGGAGCGCCAGGAGCGGTTGCGCGATGAACTCTGGACGCGAATTTCCGCGAACGTTCCAGACGCAAAACAGAACTGCGCAAACGCACTGCGGCTGGCAAACACGTTGAACGTGAGTCTGCTCGGACTCGATTCCGAGATGCTTCTTATAGCGCTTGATTTGGAAGGCGTCTGCGCCTCGAGCGGCTCGGCATGCATGGTCGGATCAGTCGTTGCGTCGCACGTTTTGCTCGCGATGGGTCTGCCGATCGAGCGCGCGCGGTCCGCAGTTCGGTTCTCGCTCGGTAAATGGACAACCGGCGACGAAATCAAAGCGGCGGGAGACGCGGTGCAGAAAATCGTCGAACGTTTGCAGACGCGAAAAAGCGAGTATGCCGTTGCTTAGGCAGCTCGAATTTGCGTTTCGCAGCACAGCTGTAGCCGGGATCTGCGATCCTGGCCGCGTTTGTGCGTCACAAGACGCCGGCGTCACCGACCCCGGCTACAACGATGTCGAGCGAAATCCCAATCTTGAGGAAACAGCGCGCGACCTGTTACGCGCCCTCGGCGCAGCGCGGATCGCCGATGAACTTCGCGTCGACTGGGATTCACGCCTCAAAACAACTGCCGGACGCGCTGATTACAGGCAGAAATTGATTTCACTAAACCCACGGTTGTTTGAGCATCCGGCGGAAATCGATCGCACTCTGCGACACGAACTCGCTCATATTCTCGCTCAATTTCGCGCTGGCCGTCGCAGAATTCTGCCGCACGGAGACGAATGGCGCACTGCGTGCCGCGATCTGGGAATCGCCGACGAGAAGCGCTGTCACAATTTGCCCTTCCCGCTCACCCATCTGACCCGGCGATATCTCTACAGATGTCCCAATTGCCAGCACGATTTTCCGCGTGCTCGGCGCATAAAACGCGCCGTTGCATGTCTGGCGTGTTGCCGCGCGCATAACGGTGGAGAATTCGACGCGCGCTTTCGTTTGCGGTTGCTGGATCGTGACCTCCGGGCGCGATGCCAAGGTGATGCGTCTTCGGCGCCTGGCTAACGTATGATCTACCACGGATTCCCGCAACGGTTGCATCACACAGTGCCTCACTGGGTTGAACGCGGCGCGATTTTTCACATTCGGATTGCCCTGGATCGGGAAAAGGAACAACGCGTTCTGATTGATCCACCTCTGGCGCGAACCATTCTCGATTCGGCCGAGTTTTACGAATCCAAAGCGCGTTGGTACATTACTGTTTTTCTGTTAATGCCAGATCATCTGCATGCGCTTTTGTCGTTTGCACCTGATGAATCGATGAGCGCCGTCATCAGCGATTGGAAGCGCTTTCATGCAGGCAAGAACAATGTCTTATGGCAAGAAGGATATTTCGACCACCGTTTGCGAAATGACAAGCGTGGCGAACAACTTTCGGCAAAGATAAATTACATTCGACGAAATCCCGTAGTCGCCGGTTCATGCGCAAAAGCTGAAGGCTGGCCGTGGGTCATCAATTGGTTTAGTCAAGATTGGTTGACTCATTTACGAAGATAAATCCAGGCGCCAAAGGCGCACTTCTAGCCAACGCGCTCAGAGATCGCGTTCCACCGGCTCGTTCCCCTCACCCTTACTTGCTTTCTCCCCGCGCAGTTTTGCCTGGATAAACATGTCGATATCGCCGTCCATCACAGCTTGAACATTGCTGGTTTCCGCGCCGGTGCGGTGATCTTTCACCATTTGATACGGCTGAAAAACGTAGGAGCGAATTTGGTTCCCCCACGCGATCTCGCCTTTTTCCCCGTATTGCCGCTCCAAGTCAGCGCGTTTTTTGTCTTCTTCGACTTGATAAAGTTTTGCCTTAAGCATTTTCATCGCGAGCTCGCGATTGCGCCCCTGGCTGCGCTCAGCCTGGCAGGCAACCACGATTCCGCTTGGCTTGTGCAAGATGCGCACCGCAGTTTCTACCTTGTTGACGTTTTGCCCGCCTTTGCCGCCACTTCGAAACGTGTCGATCTCCAGATCGGCGGGGTTGACTTCAACCGGAGCGGTATCAGCAATTTCGGGAACCACATCGACACTGGCGAACGAAGTGTGCCGGCGTTTGTTCGCATCGAACGGCGAAATACGCACCAGCCGGTGTACGCCGCGTTCGGTTTGCAGATGTCCGTAGGGGTACTCCCCAGTCACCAGCAGGGTAACCGATTTGATGCCGACTTCTTCGCCCTGTTGAATGTCCACGGTCTGCGATTTGAAACCGCTTCGCTCGATCCACCGCTGATACATCCGCAACAACATGTCCGCCCAATCGCAGGATTCGGTGCCGCCCGCGCCAGAGTGAATCGTAAGAAATGCATTCGCGCCATCGCTCTCGCCTGAAAGAAACTGGCGCAGCTCGAACTCATCCAGCTTATGAACCAAACGATCATGCTCGATTGCGACCTCTCTCTCCGCGAGAGCGCGAGCGGCAGGATCGTTTTCCTCCACAGCCAATTCCTGCAACGCGCCGAAATCTTCGATCTCACGTTCCAGCTGCTGAAACGGATTGATCAGCGAGCGTAATCGTGAAACTTCCTCGATATCGGTCTGAGCGCGCTCGCGATTCGACCAGAAATCGGGCGCAGCCATGCGCCCCTCAATTGCCGCTAGATTTTTCTGGAGCTTTTCGACGTCAAAGAAACCTCCGCAATTCGCGGACGCGCGATTTCAGATCCTCGGCATCTGGAACACAGATTTCCGTTGGCATGGGAGAAGATAGTTTAACTCGCCGCGAGGCGCAAAGATGTAGCAGCGTTATCAAGGGCGCTTGCGGCAGCGAGCGCCTGTACACTCACCTGCGGACAGAATCGTTAGGCTTCGGTTTGGCGCGCGCAGTTTCGAGGCGAAAAATTGTTTCGCCTTCCTTCATCAGATCAAGGCGATCGCGCGCGATCGTTTCCAGATATGTCACATCCGTTTTAAGCAAATTGACCTCGCGCGTCTGACGGGCGAGCAAACTTTGTTGTTCGTTCACCTGTTGTCGCAGGTTGTCGATCTCGGCGCGGCTCTGGATCAATTTCTTATAGGGCGGAACAAACAAACTCACGATCACGAGCCAGATCGCAATCACCAGAAGAACGAGAAGAATGCGGTTCAGTCGCTGCCAGACGGAAGCTTCGCGCCGCGCGCGGAAATCGCCGTAGGGGTGATGCACTCAGCGCAGTGTAGCGCCGTATACCGCTTTGTCACCAAGTTCTTCTTCGATTCGCAACAGCTGGTTGTATTTCGCTATCCGATCGCTGCGCGAAAGCGACCCGGTTTTGATCTGACCGGCATTCGTCCCGACCGCAATGTCAGCGATGCTCGCATCTTCCGTTTCACCGGACCGATGACTAATCACGTTGGTATAACCACTCGCCTTCGCCAGATCGATCGTCGCCAGCGTTTCCGTTAGTGTGCCGATCTGATTCACTTTGATCAAAATGGAATTGGCGACGTGTTCGGCAATTCCGCGACGGAGAAATTCGACGTTCGTGACAAAGAGATCGTCACCTACGAGTTGAATTTTCCCGCCGAGTTTTTTCGAGAGTTTCTTCCAGCCGTCCCAGTCGTTTTCGGCGCAACCATCCTCAATCGAAATGATCGGAAACCGCGCGCAAAGACCGGCATAATAGTCAATCAATTCTTCAGCGGTCTTCTTTGAACCATCCGATTTCTTGAAAACATAAAGATTTTGTTTGCTGTCGTAAAATTCCGAGGCAGCGGGGTCGAGCGCGATAAAGATTTGTTCACCGAGCTTGTAACCGGCCTTCTTGACCGCTGTCGAAATCGACTCCAGGGCGTCCTCGGCGGAATCGAGCTGTGGCGCAAATCCCCCTTCATCGCCGATCGCCGTAGAAAGATGTCGCTCTTTCAGAACAGATTTGAGCGCGTGAAAAACCTCGGCGCCGTAACGCACCGCTTCTGAAAAGTTCGGCGCGCCGCGCGGTACGATCATGAACTCTTGAAAGTCGATCGGCGCATCCGAGTGCGCGCCGCCGTTCAAGATGTTCATCATCGGCACTGGCAAGACTCGCGCTTCGGCTCCACCAAGATATCGAAACAGTGGCAGATTTTCAGCAGCTGCCGCTGCATGGGCGACCGCCAGTGAAACTCCAAGCAGCGCGTTTGCGCCGAGGTTCTTTTTGTTGGGCGTCCCGTCAAGCTCGATCAGTTTATTATCAATCTTCGCCTGGTCGCGTGCATCCCAGCCCTTGAGAATCGGCGCAATTCTGTTGTTAACATTGGCAACAGCTTTCCTCACGCCCTTGCCACCGAACCGGCTCGCATCGCTATCACGCAATTCCCATGCTTCGTGTTCCCCCGTGCTCGCCCCGCTGGGAACGGCCGCTCGCCCCAGCGCGCCGCCTTCAAGGCGCACATCCACTTCAATTGTCGGGTTGCCGCGCGAATCCAGAATTTCCCGCGCATGGATTCGGCTGATGCTGGTGCGTGCCATTAGGACTCTGGACGGACTAGAACAGCTTAGGCGAACCGGCGCAAATTACGTTTCGGAACTTGCGCCAGATATTCCGGTTGGCAATTTTGTGGATGCTCAGATAACCTGACCGAATGATTCGTTGGGCCAAACTAAGCGTGCTTGCATTATTCACCGGTGTCTGGGCAGCGGCGGGCGCCGGGGACTCTGCTCATCTCACGGCGGACCAGATGACAAAAGCCGTCAGAACCGATTCGTTCAGCATCCCGACACCGGGTGAACTTTTCGCTGCGCTCGGAAAACCGGGAAAAACAAACTGGTCAGGTCAATACCGTGGGCCAATACCGGTGACATACCGCAACCGCGCACAGATCGCGCTGAATCTGGGCGGTTTGATTGCCGATGGATTTATCGCTGTCGAAGCAAAGGACGGCCAGCAGGTCAAGAACATCGGATCAGATATCATCAAGCTGGCAAAGGCGCTCGGGGTCAGCGAGAAGCTGCTTGGCCGCGGCAGTAGCATCAACGAATTCGCCGAGCACAATGAATGGGATACGCTACAAGAAGAACTGGAAGCGACGCAAAACGAGGTAAAATCCTCGATGCAATCGCACGCCGACCAGGATCTGGTGATTCTGGTGACTCTCGGCGGGTGGATTCGCGGCACCCAGGTCGTCACCGCAGCGATCGTGAAGGACTACAGTGAAGGCACCGCAAGAGTCCTGCGGCAACCGGCCCTTGTTCACTTTATGCAGTCAAAAATTAATGAGATCTCGCCCGAGTTGCGCGGGGAACCTCTGGTCAAGGATGTAAGCGAACAGCTTGGCGAAATCGAGAAATTGGTTTCTTTTCCACCGGCGAAGGCGCCTACTGTAGAGGAAGTGCGAAAAATCAATCAGGCAGTTGGCAAGGTGATGACAGAAATAGAGAGCAAAGATCTGCCAAAATGAAACGTTGTCTGCCGATTTTTCTGTTAGCTTTTGTATTCGCAACCAGCATTGCCGTGCGGGCCCAGACAGATGCCGAGGTGCAAGCGCGCAAAGACGCGCTGGAGGTTGCAGGAGCATTTTCAAATGACGGATTCAAGATCCGAGACGGACACTGGTGTGGGGTGGTCAAGCCACACGACCACGCGCTGGTGGGGGTAAATCTTTACGCCGGAAATCAATATTGGTTCTCCGCAGCCGGCACCGAACCGGTCAAAAAGATTGCCGTTAGCGTCTACGATGAGAGCGGCAAACAGGTGGTTACGGAAAATTACGACGAGGGAGAGAAAGCCGCGGCCGGATTTTCACCGGCGAACAGCGGTCAGTACTTTGTTTCGGTTGATCTGGTTGAAGGCGAGGAAGGCAGCTTTTGTCTCGTCTACTCCTACAAGTGAAACGATGAACCGATACCAGATTCTCGATGCTTAGCGCGGCGTCTGCCCTCCAGCAGGCGGCAAGATCTCACAAGTTAGCGACGATGATTTCGCTTCAGGTCTTCTACGAGGGAAATGTGCAGGGCGTCGGGTTTCGCTGGTCGGTGCGCCACGTTGCCAAGGGCTTCGATGTAACTGGATGGGTCCGCAACCTGCCGGATGGCCGCGTCGAACTTCAGGTTACCGGCGAGGAAAACGAAGTGCGCGCGTTCCTCGATCACATCGCGCAAGGCGAACTCCATGCGCTCATTCACAAGCAAACCGAACACAAATTGGAGAAACCCGTCAGTTCGCGCGGCTTTGACATTCGCCATGACTAATCCAGCGGTGGCGGTTCACGGGTTAACCAAAATTTTTCCTGTTCCGTTTCATCGACAATCGGTTGTCGCGGTAAAGAACCTCAACCTTCGCATTGAACCGGGCGAAGTGTATGGGTTGCTTGGGCCGAATGGCTCCGGCAAAAGCACCACCCTAAAGATTATTCTCGGCCTGGTGTCTCCGACGCGCGGCCGCACGGAAATTTTTGGGCGCGACAGTCGTCTGGTGGAGAGCCGGGAAGCGGTGGGTTTTCTTCCAGAGAATCCCTATTTCTATAAATATCTTACCGGGCAGGAAACGTTGCGTTTTTTTGGCCGCTTGTGTGGACTCAGAGGTGGCGCATTGAAAAACCGTATGAACGAATTGCTCGACCTGGTTGGGCTAAGCAAGGCGCGTAATCGCCGGTTGGGCACTTATTCGAAAGGGATGTTACAGCGCATCGGCCTCGCGCAGGCATTGATTCATGATCCCAGGCTGGTGGTGCTGGATGAACCGACGGCCGGCGTCGATCCTGCAGGCTCGCGAGACATTCGCGATTTGATCCTCGATCTGAAGCGTCGCGGAATCACGGTGCTCCTTTCGTCGCATCTTCTTGCGCAAGCGCAGGAAATTTGTGATCGCGTTGGCATTCTGGCCGATGGTGTGCTGGTGCGCGAAGGTCATCTGCAGGAATTGATCGCCATAGAAAATCAGACCGAACTTGTCATCACCGATGCCTCCGATGAGCTCATCCAGGAAATCGAATCGATCGTTAATCGGTCGCGGGCGAAACTAGTCGACCGACGCAAATCGACGACCACGCTGGAGAGATTATTTCTCGACGCCACGAAGAATGACGGCGCTCGAACATCAAATGACGAACGAGTGACGAAGCGGAAATGACCAGCGGCGAAAACGCTTCCACGCTTCCAGAAGTGAACGCTTCGACGTACGCGAAGCGATATCGGCCGTTCTCTTTCTCTCGCATTTACGCGATTACGATCAACACCGTTACCGAGCTGACACGACTGAAGGTTTTTTACGTCCTGCTTATCTTCGGGCTCGTTTTGATCGGCAGCTCGATTTTCATGGCCCAGTTCTCTTTTCAGCAGGAATTTCAAATCCTGAAGGATGTTTCGCTCGGTGCGATCTCGATTTTTACATCGCTCCTGGCGATCGTCGCCACTGCGCGGCTCCTTCCACAGGACATGGAGGATCGCATACTTTACACTATTCTCGCCAAGCCGGTGCCGCGCTTCGAATATGTGCTGGGAAAGATTGCGGGAGTTCTTTTGTTGCTGGCAATCAGCACTTTGGTAATGGGCGCGGCATTCCTGCTCGTGCTATTTTTCCGCGAACAAGCTGTCCTGCACGCGACAGCCAGACAGATGGCCGGTGCACCGCCCGATCAGGTCGCTGATGCTCTGCGTGTTGTTCGATCTTCCGCGTTCAACCCCGATATCTTTCCCGGGATCGTGATCATCTATCTTAAGGCGTGCCTGCTCGCGGCGCTTACTCTGTTTGTTTCCACGTTCGCGACCTCAAACATTTTCACCGTTGTGGTCATGGCATTCATTTATTTCATCGGCCATTTGCAGGCCACTGCGCGCGAGTATTGGCTGCAGGAACATAGCAGCGGACTGATTGCTCGCGTTTTTTTCGCGGTCGTGACACTGGTCTTTCCCGATCTGCAGGCTTTCAATTTGGTGGATGATATCGTCGCAGGCACTGCCATTTCGCTGGCACTCTTCACCAAAACCGCCCTGCTCGGCGTTTTCTACACCACTATCTACACGCTGCTGGCTGCGTTCGTGTTTTACGGGAAAGAATTATGAGCCGCGGTCTTATCGCGCTGGCAGTGTTGATCGTGGTCGGGGCGGTTAAATTGCCGCTTGAACGCAATTTGGCGGCGCTTCATCGACAGGAGCATTTTCTGGGGGTCGAATTCAACCTCGATCTCCGGGAAAAAATCGGGCAACTCGGGTTTATGGCTGCCTTGAGCGGATTTAGAGCAATTGTCGCCGACGCTCTGTTTATCCAGGCGTACTCGGCATGGGAAAATACCGAATGGGGCCGCATGCTGTTGTTGTTCCGGCAAATCACGACGCTCCAGCCACGAGTGTTGTTGTTTTGGGACACGGCGGCCTGGCACATGGCTTGGAACGCGAGCATAGCCGCCATGAACGATCAAAATCAGCCGCGTCTTGCGCTGAGAGTCAAAGCGCAGCGTGAATATTTTGCGCTGGGCAAAGATTTTCTCGAACGCGGGATAAAAAACAATCCTGATCGTCCCGACCTCTACGAAGCGCTCGCACGGCTTCATAAGGAGAAATACAAAGATCATGAGCGCGCGGCGGAGTATTACGCAAAGGCGTCGGTCTTACCCGGAGCGCGGCCCTTCGACAAACGTTTCTCTGCCTACGAGCTTTCGTACTGCGAAGGGCGAGAACATGAGGCGTATGAGCGCTTGCTCAGCCTCTACAACGAAGGGGAGAAGGAGCGGCTGCCCACTTTGATCAGCCGGCTGAAGTTCCTCGAAGAAAAACTTGCAATCCCGCAAGAAGAACGAATTCCGGACAAGCTAAACAAAATCGTTAAGTAGCTTTATCGTTGGATCGGTGCATTCTTGGCGGCGACCGAGCGCTTCCATTGTAACGTTGTACCTTTTCGACATGTTTAAATCTGTGTCGCAATGCGTTTTGCAATTTTGAGTGATATTCACGCTAACCTCGAAGCGCTCGAAGCTGTCCTGGCCGACGCGCGCGAGCGTAGATGCAGCCATTTTGTTTGTTTGGGCGACGTCGTTGGTTATAACGCGAACCCTGCAGAATGCATTGAACGTGTCCGCGCCCTGAATTGTACCGTGGTAAAAGGCAATCACGATGAGGAGGCAACCCTCTCCACGTCCTCAGAACGTTTCAACGAACTAGCCGAGCACGCCATCCAGTGGACCCGCGACAATTTGACGGATCAGGACAAGGAATGGTTACGCAATTTGCCGTTGCAGAAGCGAGTACACGATTTCACAACCGTGCACGCCACGCTCGATACGCCTGGTCAATGGGGCTATGTCTTTAGCAATCTCGACGCTGTCGCGAGTTTCACCTACCAGCGCACCGCGGTTTGTTTTTTCGGCCATACTCATGTGCCTACGGTGTTCGTTCGCGATCAGGGTGTTCGACAGGAAAGGGTCGAGCACGTGCGCATCGAGCCGGCCAAAAAGTATTTCATTAACGCAGGTAGCATTGGCCAACCAAGGGACGGAAATTGGCGCGCTGCTTATTGCATTTACGACATTGAAAACAATCTGGTCGAATTAGTGCGCGTAAAATATGATCTGAAGACCGCGCAAAAGAAAATTTCTAAAGCTGGTCTGCCGCAGCTCCTCGCCGAGCGGCTTGCTATGGGGCGCTGACACACTTCTGGATCACGAACAATTAAGTCGCGACTGACTGCATCCGTTGCTTCAAAACAAAATCCGCAAGTGGCAAATCGCGCGGGTAAGTGATTTTGAAATTGAAATCACCGTTGACAACGAGAACCACTTTGTGACCCATGCGTTCGACCGCTGAAACCTCATCGGTTACGAAAATATTTTCTGCGCAAACAGCTCGATACGCCTCTTCGATCAATTGCCGCTCGAAAATCTGCGGCGTTTGCATCGCATAAAGTTGATCGCGATCCACCGAACCGCTGACTAGAAGGTCGCTGCCTGCCCGTTTCAGTGTGTCGTTAATCGGTTCTGCCAGAGCGGCAGCGCCATGATTTGCACATTGCTGAAAAACGCCTTCGATCTGCTCCGGAGTAATCAGCGGCCGCGCGGCGTCATGGACTGCGACCCAGCGTGTAGCTGAGTCCAAATGATCCAGGCCGGCGCGGGCGGAATCCTGCCGATGTTTGCCACCCGGAATGATCGACTGGACTTTCTCGAACTTTTCATCGCGAAGAATCGTTTTGATTTCATTGTGTCGATCCTCCCTGGCGACGACGATGATTCCCTTCACGCAGTTGGCACGCTGAAATGCGCATATCGTGTGCGCGATGACTGGCTTGCCGGCAATCGCCGCAAACAATTTATCGAAACCCATGCGGCGGCTATCGCCCGCGGCAACAATGATTGCTGTGAGCATAGGTAAAACCGTTAAAAGAGTACAACCTTACAAGAGGTTTGCAGCCTGAAGAAGTTCCGTTTTGACTTTGTAACCCTTGTAACTTTTTTAACCGCTCAACTGCTTTTGCACTTCCGTGCTCAGCGCTTTGCCGTCGACGCGACCAGCAACTTTCGTCTGCAACGCCTTCATTACGGCACCCATTTGCGCTTTCGATGTGGCGCCGACTTCGGCGATGCTTTCGCGCACGACTTTTGCCAGTTCATCTGCATTCATCGGCTGTGGCAAATATGCGTTCAGGATCGACAACTCTTCTCTTTCCTTCTCAGCAAGTTCCGCGCGGCCGCCTTTTTCAAAGCTCTCGATTGAATCCTGGCGTTGCTTCGCCTGCTTACGAATGACCTGAGCAGTCTCAGCGTCATTCAGTTCCGCTTCGGCGCCTGACTTCGCAATTGCTGCGTATTTCAAAGCCGATTTTAGCATGCGCAGCACACCCAGCCTTGTGCCATCTTTGGCGCGCATCGCCTCTTTCAGATCCGAATCGACGCGTTCAATAACAGTCATGTGCCAAAGTTACGTAGCGAAAGGTCAATTGTCGACCTGTAGCCACGGCTCTGGGGGCCGTCCGCTTCCGCATTCCAGGACTTTCGTTCTGACCGCCCACAGGGCGGTGTCTATAGCGCCTCAGCACATTTGCGAACCGATTCCGGATCACTCACCGACATCACGTCTAACTCCTTTCGAGTCCGCCGTAACAAACCAGCCAGCACAGCGCCTGGCCCCAGTTCAATAAAAAAATCGCAGCCGAGTTTGATCAACCGCTCTACACAGTCCAGCCAGCGCACCGTGCCCGTGACCTGGTCCTGCAATGTGCGGCGAATTTCAATCGGCGTTGTCACTCCCATGCCGGTCACGTTGCTGATTACCGGAAACCGCGGCGGTCGCATTGGAAGATCTGCAAGCACGGCGCCAAGTTTTTCGTACGCGCTCTCCATCAAACGTGAGTGATATGCGCCCGCGACGTTTAACATGGTCGCGCGGCGAATCCCGTACTCTTTCGCCACACCGACAGCCGCCTCGACCTTCGCCAGTTCACCCGAAATGACGATCTGGCCAGGCGCATTGATGGTGGCAACATCGACATCTTCGTCGGCGGCAAGCCGGCGTACGTCGTTCTCCGCACCGCCAATCAATGCTGCCATACCGCCCAGCGTGGCTGAGCACGCTTCATCCATAAATTCGCCGCGTTGCTGCACAAGCTTCAGGCCTGTCGCAAAATCGAATGTGCCTGCAGCCGCGTGCGCGGTTATTTCTCCAAGCGAGAGACCGGCGGTGCCGGCGATGGGAATTTCACCGGCGAGATTGCGCAAGATTTCCAGTGCCGCCAGCGAGTGAACGTAAAGCGCCGGCTGACAATTGCTCGTCTTGGTCAGCTCCTCGATCGGACCGTTCCATGCGATTTCGCTCAACTTTCGACCGGGAATTTCGTCGGCTTGGCGGAACAAATCCGCTGCTACAGGAAATTGTTCAGCGAGATCGCGTCCCATTCCAACGTATTGCGCGCCCTGGCCCGCGAAAAGTAGTGCGATTTTTTTCGGCATGACGCTCTAGTTAATCGCGTTCCGTCAGCGGCGCGAGCGGGATTGTTCGTCCGGATAATGCGCCCACCGAAATTGCTTGCGTGCGGTGGTTCACTTGCAAGCGTAAATCTTCTAACGTTATAACATTTCAACCTTCTAACTCTTTTCCCATGCCGTTCACGGTCCGTGAAATTGAATCGCCAGATCCGGTCACGCGAGTAGCTGCAGCCGATGCTGCGCTGCGACAGCCTGATAGGGGTGACATTGGCGAGAAGATGGTCCTTAACATGGGGCCGTCGCATCCAGCCACGCACGGGGTGTTGCGACTCGTGCTCGAACTCGACGGCGAGATCATCACCAAAGCGATACCGGACATCGGGTTTCTGCATCGTGGCGACGAGAAAATTGCCGAGAACATGCAGTACAATCAGTTTGTCCCTTACACCGACCGACTCGATTACCTCGCGCCGCTTTCAAATAACGTCGCCTACGCCCTGGCAGTAGAAAAACTGATGGGCTGGGAAGTTCCGCCGCGCGGAAAAGCGATTCGCACCATTTGCTGTGAAACGTCCCGAATCTCCTCGCATCTGCTGGGTGTGGGCGCCATGGCGCTCGATCTCGGTGCGATGACGGTGTTCCTCTATACATTCACCGAGCGCGAAAAACTTTATGACCTCTTCGAGTTGCTTACCGGCGCCCGCTTCACCACGTCGTACACGCGCGTGGGCGGAGAAATCCGCGATCTGCCGGAGCGCTTTATTCCGCAACTGAACGAGTTCCTCGACGGTTTTGAGCCGAGCCTGGACGAGTGCGACCGGTTGCTGACCCGAAACAAAATTTTCGTCGACCGGACCAAAGACGTTGGCGTCATATCGAAAGATCAAGCCATAGCGTACGCGCTCTCGGGGCCTAACCTTCGGGCAAGCGGGATCGAACACGATTTGCGACGCAAACAACCGTACCTCGATTACGACAATTACGATTTCGACGTGGTGATTGGCACCGCTGGCGATTGTTACGATCGTTACCTGGTGCGGATCGAGGAAATGCGCCAGAGCGTGCGGATCCTGCGGCAGGTGATCGATAAACTTCCAGGCGGCCCGATCAACGTCGCAGACTGGAAAAATATGAATCCTCCGAAATCGCGCGTCATGACAAAGATGGAGGAATTGATCCACCATTTCATCGTGGTGACTGAAGGGCTCGATGCGCCACCAGGCGAAGTCTATTTCGCAGCCGAAAATCCCAAAGGCGAGCTTGGCTTCTACATTAACAGCAGAGGCGGCGGTGTACCGTATCGGTTGAAAATTCGTGCGCCGTCGTTTGTGAACCTGAGTATTCTGCCAGAGCTGCTGCCGGGCTGCATGGTGAGCGATGTGCCTGCGGTGCTGGGCAGTCTGGACTTCGTGATGGGCGAGTGCGACAGATGATGGGAAAATGACGAATGTCGAATGTCCAATGACGAGGAGAATCCAAATGACGAACCAGCAAACGACCAAAGAACATCCCCGCGGTATTTCGTCGTTCGTGCTCCGTCATTCCTTCGGCATTCGTCATTTGTCATTCTTCATTTCTTCCGCGGGGCGTCTCGTGCTTGTCCTTTTGATCACGCTCTGCGTCTCTTGCAGCGGCAAACGCATCTCAAAGGAGAATGTCGATCAGGTAGTGGAGGGAATGTCGAAAAAGCAGGTAGAATCGATTCTGGGGCCGCCCACTTCGCTTGATAATAAAGATTTCGTGATCATGAAAAAGACAACTTACATCTACCGGCAGGACAAAGACACGGTCACAATCGTTTTCAAGGACGACAAAGTGCAGTCAAAAGACAGCACGTTGTCCGATTAATCTGCTATAGCGGATTACTCTCCATGTGACAGACTCGACGAGCACACGTATTCCCGCCGAGCTGGAGCGGAAAATGGATGAGGCGATCGCGCGCTATCCAAGCGATCACCGCAGAAGCGCAGCCATGCCGCTGCTGCACTTGTGGCAGGAACATTTCGGGTTCATTAGCGAAGAAGCGGTGCTGTGGATCGCGCAGAAACTCGGGTTGCAACCGATCGATATTCTCGAGGTGGTCACCTTTTATCCGATGTTTCGACAGCAGCCGGCGGGCAAAACACACATCCGCGTCTGCCGCACGCTTAGTTGCGCGATGGCCGGCAGCTTCGAGCTGATGGAAGACGTATGCGCGAAGCTTGGAATCCAACGCCCCGCAAATGGCGAGGGAATGACCACACACCGGACGGATTCGTCCTCCGGCGAACATAATCCCATCGCCGTCAGTACCGATGGAAAATACAGTGTCGAATTTGTCGAATGCCTGGCAAGCTGCGGCACCGCGCCCGTGTGCATGATTAGCGAAACGCTGCACGAAAAAGTCGATCCAAATTACATCATCAATCTTATCGAGAATCGTGAATCGAGCGGCAACGCAGCCGCCGCTGGCGGCGAGGCCGGGCTTTCCATCGTGAATCGGCCCGAGCCGCATCCGCTGGAACATCGACTGATTTTCAAAAACATAGGACGCCCCGACTGGACGACTGATATCGAGTGTTATCTGCGTGATGGGGGTTACGAACAGTTAAAGCAAGCGCTGGCGATATCGCGCAACGACATCGTTAATAAAGTTAAAAACTCCGGGCTGCGCGGCCGCGGTGGGGCAGGGTTTTCCTGCGGATTGAAATGGAGCTTTATCAAACCGGACGAAAAGCGACCGGTCTATTTGATTTGCAACGCCGATGAATCCGAGCCGGGCACGTTCAAGGATCGCTACATCATCCATGAAGATCCTCACCAACTGCTCGAGGGAATTCTGATTTCATGTTACGCACTCAACGCGCGCACCGCGTACATCTACATTCGAGGCGAATTCCCTGAGGGCGCGAAAATTCTCGAGCGGGCCATCGAAGAAGCCCGAGCGCACAATTTTCTTGGGAAAAATATCCTCGGCTCAGGATTCGACGCCGAAGTTTACGTTCACCGCGGCGCGGGCGCTTACATTTGCGGAGAAGAAACTGGACTTATCGAATCGCTGGAGGGCAAGCGCGGTTATCCGCGAATCAAGCCACCTTACTTTCCAGCAGTGCTCGGCCTCTACATGTGCCCAACGATCGTCAATAATGTCGAAACACTTTGCCACGTAAAACACATCATTGCCATGGGAGGCGTCGAGTATGCGCGCCTCGGCCGGCCCAACAATACAGGCACACGAATTGTATGTGTGAGCGGGGACGTGCAGCGGCCGGGCTATTTCGAAATTGAAGTCGGTGCGGTAACAATGGGCCAGTTGATCTACGAAATGGCTGGCGGCTTAAGGCCGGGCCGAAAGTTAAAGGCAGTCATTCCCGGCGGAAGTTCTGCGAAAGTTTTGCGAGCAGATGAGCGGTTCAAGCTTAAGCAGCGACAAGCCGATGGATCGACGATCGAACGTGAAATGTCGATTGACGAAATCCCGATGGATTTCGACTCACTGGCAGCGGCAGGTTCCATGGCCGGGTCAGGCGGCGTGATCGTCCTGGACGATTCTCGCGACGTGGTCTGGGTACTGAACAACATCAACGAGTTTTACGCGCACGAGAGCTGCGGCCAATGCACACCGTGCCGTGAAGGTTCGCTTTGGATGAAGAAAATCACCGACCGCATGTTGGCTGGCGGCGGAGTGGTGGAAGACCCGAACACGCTTAAGACCATTGGCGACAACATCGCTGGCCGCACCATTTGCGCTTTCGGCGAAGCTTGCGCGTGGCCGACCCAAAGCTTCGTGGAAAAATTTCGGGAGGAATTTGCGGCCCGCGCGCGGAAACCAGTTCCACCGCCGCTTCCACCCGAATACACCGCGGAAGAGCTCATTCAGGAAGAGTCGATTCCCACTGTTCCGATGGCACACGATCCCGGCTGGGAAAAAGCCGGAGCTAAAGGAACAATTTAGAAATGAATCTGGAAACCAGGAAACCAGGAATGGAAATACAGAACAAAGCACTCACGGATCGAATAATTGGTGCCGCCATTCGGGTTCACAAAGAACTTGGCCCTGGATTTCTCGAGGCGATGTATGAAGAGGCTCTAGCTATCGAACTGGCTGCGGTTAATGTTTACTTTGAGCGACAAAAGCTATTACCAGTTTTCTATCGCGAGCATCTCATTGGCGAACACCGACTCGATTTCCTCGTCGAGCAGAAGGTGATCATAGAACTCAAAGCGATTAGCGCGCTGGAAAACATTCACTTTGCAATTCTTCGATCGTATTTGAAAGCAGCGGACCTCGCCGACGCGCTATTGCTGAACTTCGCAAAGGCGCGCCTAACGGTGAAGCGCGTTGGTCGCGAATACCAACCAACGAGCGAAGACGAAGATGTTGTCCTGTAACATTCCTGATTTCCTGGCTTCCAGATTCATCCATGTCTGACGAATTATCAGTTCTAATGTTCAACGTCGAGATTGATGGAGTATGGCATCAATTTCCCAAGGGCACCCGCGTGATTGAGGCATGCGAGCAGGCCGGGAGCTATGTGCCGCGTTATTGTTATCACAAGAAGCTCAGCTCGCCCGGTAATTGCCGGATGTGTTTGATCGAAATGGGATTCCCAAGGCTCGGCCCGGATCGGAAGCCTGAATTGGGAGCGGATGGCAAACCGATCATCAATTGGATGCCGCGTCCGCAAATTTCCTGCGCCCAGGATGTTTCCGAAGGAATGGCTGTTCGCACCAATTCTCCACTGGTGAAGGAATGCCAGCGTGGCGTGATGGAATTTCTCCTGATCAATCATCCCCTCGACTGCCCGATTTGCGATCAGGCTGGCGAATGTCGTTTACAGGAATTCAGCGTTGATTTCGGCAACTCGAAATCGCGTTTTCTCGAGCACAAAGTCAAGAAGCCGAAAAATGTGCAGATCGGCCCACGGGTGACTTTGGATGACGAGCGTTGCATTCTTTGCTCGCGCTGCATTCGTTTTTGCCAGGAAATCGCACGCGACGACGTCCTCGGCTTCGTTGATCGCGGCAGTTATACGCTGCTAACGGCGCATCCGGGCAAGCGACTGGAAAATAATTATTCTCTCAACACCGTCGACATCTGCCCCGTTGGCGCGCTCACGTCGACGGATTTTCGATTCAAAATGCGCGTCTGGTTCCTGAAAGAAACCAAGAGCATCTGCACAAGTTGCGCTACCGGCTGCAACACCGTCATCGGCAGTCGCGAGGACGTGATCTATCGCCAAACGCCGCGAGAAAACGATCACGTCAATTCCTGCTGGATGTGCGATTACGGGCGGCTGAACTTCAAGTATCTCGAAGACGAAAACCGTTTGCTCGAGCCGCAAATTCATTCCGAGGGAAAGCTGGTCGCTGCTGATTGGCCAGTGGCGATCAAGCAGGCGGCGCTCCAGTTGAAGCAATTTGCTGGGCCTGAGATTGCGATCATCGCGTCGGGTCGGATGACGAACGAGGAGCTTTGGCTGACGTCCCAATTGGCGAAGTCGTTAGGCGTGCACATGATGGACATCGTTCCGCGACGCGGCGGGGGCGACGACATTTTGCTAAGCGATGATCGCAACCCGAATACCAACGGGGCGCGGCTGATTCTTGGATCGACGAATGAGCCCGGCGCAAAACTCATGGCGATCGCTGAAGCGGTGAAATCCGGACAAATCAAAGCGCTGATGATTTTAAAGGAAAACGCGATGCATTTGGGCATTTCGGTCGAACAGCTCGCAAAGCTGCCCGTATTCATCGTGATGAATACTTTGCCGAACGAGGCGACTGAAAAGGCGAGCGTCGTTTTGGCCGCGTGTGGTTTTGCCGAAAAACGCGGCTCGATGATCAACGGTAAAGGTCGCTTGCAACGATTGAATCGCGCGGTGCGTCCGCCCGGAAATGCGCGAGACGATTGGGAGATTTTGCGTGATTTGCTCCAGGAGATAGTCGGAGGCGACTCTCTTCACTCTGTGGATGACGTCTTTCGCAACATCAGCCAAACCGTTCACCACTTCGCCGGGTTAAGCTTGCCCAAAATCGGCGACTTGGGCGTGCACATTCTGCAAATGGAAGAATTACCACCGGCCCATCCCAGCGACGAAGAAAGCATCGAACAAGCGGTCGCGATTCAGACATTACGTCGCGCGGTCCGCTCACACTGAGATGGATTTTTCTTTCGTGATCACGTCACTCCTGAAAATCGTCGGCATATTGGTTGTGATTCTGACGATGGTCTCCTACGCGGTGTATGCCGAGCGACGAGTAAGCGCGTTTATCCAGGACCGCCTGGGGCCGAATCGCGTGGGACCAGCCGGTCTGTTCCAACCCATCGCGGACATGTTCAAGTTGCTGCTGAAAGAAGATTTTACGCCGCGAGCGGCGAATACGTTTTATTACTGGCTCGCTCCATGCCTGGCCGTGATGCCGGCCATCATTACGATCGCGGTGGTCCCCTTCGGCAGCACGCTGTTCGGTGTTCCGATGGTGATCGCGGATGTGAATGTCGGGATTCTCTTTGTCTTCGCCATCGCATCGCTCGGCGTATACGGGATCGTTATTGGCGGTTGGGCATCAAATTCCAAATATCCGTTCCTCGGCGGGATCCGTTCCAGCGCGCAAATGCTCTCGTACGAACTGTCGCTCGGGCTCGCGGTCATTCCGGTTTTTCTCCTGGTTGGAAATTTACGCCTGACCAGCGTGGTGCGTTATCAGATTGAGCATGGCTGGTTCATCGCACCTTTTGTCGGCGATTGGACGAACCCGTGGAAATGGCTGCTCACTGTTCCCATGATCATTTCCTTCCTCGTATTCATGATCGCAATGTTTGCAGAGACAAACCGGCTGCCATTTGATCTGCCGGAAGCCGAACAGGAGTTGGCCGGCGGTTACAACACCGAATACAGCTCCATGAAGTTCGCCCTGTATTTTCTAGGCGAATACGCAGCGATGATCACTGGGTCGGCCGTGCTCGTTACATTGTTCTTCGGCGGCTGGCATTTTCCCGGGATTCCCGATGGCTCGCGCGGCTGGCTCTTCGGCCTGATCAACATCGCGGTTTTCTTCGCGAAAGTTTCCATCATGATTTTTATTTTCATGTGGGTGCGTTGGACGCTCCCCCGATTCCGCTACGACCAGCTCATGCGTCTCGGTTGGCTGTTCTTTTTCGAGATCGCATTGGTGAACATTTTTATTGTGGCAGCAATTTTGCGTTTCGTTCCAATATAAATCTGGAAACCAAGAAACCAGGAAGATTCGAAAAATCATTACTCCTGGATTCCTGGCTTCCAGATTAACACTCATGGCTATTACTGTTCCACGACCGAAACTGAACTGGCTCGAGCGACTCTATCTGCCCGCTATCGTCGCCGGCCTGGCGATTACGTTTAAGCATTTCAAGAACATGCTGCTGGGACGGACCAAGGTCACGATGCAATATCCCGAGCAAAAACATGACAGCAGCCTGCCGGAACACTACCGCGGTGCGCCTGCGTTGGTTCGGGATGAGGATGGCCGTGTGCGTTGTGTCGCCTGCCAGCTCTGCGAATTCATTTGCCCGCCACGCGCGATCAAGATTATTCCCGGCGAAATCCCATCGACCGATCGCTTCGCCAAAGTCGAGAAATATCCGGACCAATTCGATATCGACATGATTCGCTGCATTTTCTGCGGGATGTGCGAGGAGGTTTGCCCCGAGCAGGCGATTTTTCTGCGTAAAGATTATGCCATCACTGGCTTCACTCGGGCGGAAATGGTGCATCACAAAGAGAAGCTGATCGAAATCGGCGGAGTAATGCACGGCGTCGTCTTGAAATGGAACGAGAAGAAATGAGCGGCATTAGAGTGATGGAGAATTGGAGCAGTGGAGTGTTGGCAAGAGATACGAATTCATTACTCCAATACTTCACTACTCCATTACTCTACTAGCAATGTCTCCCTTCTTCTTTTGGCTTTTTGCGTCGTTGACGCTGATCTTCGGTGTCGCCGTTGTCATCAATCGCAATCCCGTCGCCAGCGCGCTGAGTCTGGTCGTTTCGTTCCTGGGACTGGCTGCGCTGTTCATGTCACTCGACGCATTCTTTGTCGGGATCATTCAGGTGCTCGTTTATGCGGGCGCCGTCATGGTGCTCTTTCTTTTTATCATCATGCTTCTTAACCTGCAGGTCGAAGAACGGCGTGGAATTAATTGGCTTGCTGCCGCAGGCGGCGGCGGCGTGGCGCTCATTCTGCTCGTTCAGATTGTCCTTACGATCGGGCGCTTTGAGGCTGCGCGAAGAACTTTTCCGCCTCTCTTGGGATCCACTGATGATGTGCGGAACATCGGCATCGCTCTTTTTCGAAATTACAATCTCCCGTTTCAAATCATCGGTGTTCTCGTGCTGGTGGCGACCATTGGCGTGGTGCTGTTGAGCAAACGCGAGCCTCGATAGAATGATTACACTCGGCCATTACCTCCTCGTAAGCGGCGTTCTTTTTTCAATTGGATTCGCCGGAGTGATGATGCGGCGCAACCTAATCATCATTCTTATGTCACTGGAGTTGATGTTGAATGCGGCAAACTTGTCGCTCGTTGCCTTTTCGCGATTCCGTGTCGATCCAAACGGTCTGCCCAATTACAACGCGCAGGTGTTCGTCTTTTTCATCATCACGGTAGCAGCTGCCGAAGTCGCGGTGGGCCTCGCCATCCTTGTTGCCCTATTTCGTGCCAGACAGACGACAGACGTGAAAGATATCAGCGCCCTGAAGTTTTAACCCACGAGACGCACGAGAGAATGACGAATGTCTAATGGCGAATGACGGAGGAAGTCCAAATGACGAATGACAAAGACGCTCGGCCGCGACGCTGGATTAGCTTGTCATTCGTGCTTCGTCATTCATTCGTCATTCGTCATTCGTGCTTCGTCATTTTCGGCCGATGAACTCATGTTTTCCCTGGGTGATTCTGCTCGCTCCGCTACTGAGCGCCGCTGTTATCACGCTGTTCACCCGTCGATGGAAAACTTTAAGCAGTTCGATCTCAATCGCGGCGGTGTTTGTAAGTTTTATCTGCAGTTGTTTGATCTTTGCACACCAAACTGGCGACGCGGCTGAGTTTACATGGATCGGCATTAGCGGCGTCTTCCAAGTCCCGCTCGGCCTGACACTGGATCAGTTGAGCAGAACCATGGCCGTTCTCGTTTCCGCTGTTGGGGCCGTCATTCACATTTATTCGCTGGGTTACATGCGAGATGACGAAGGCAAATCCCGTTACTTCGCCGCGCTGTCGCTCTTCATGTTTGCGATGCTTGGAATCGTTTTCGCGAATAATTTCGTCATGCTTTTCATCTTTTGGGAATTGGTCGGCTTTACCTCTTATGTGCTAATTGGCCACTGGTTCTATCGCGACGCCGCTGCGGACGCAGCCAATAAAGCATTCATCACCACGCGCATCGGTGATTTCGGATTCATGATTGGAATCCTGATGATTTGGATGGCGACTGGGTCTGTCGTTTTCGCTCAGATCGCACCGCGGATGTCGACATTAGCCGGTCATCCGCTATTTCTGACAATTGTCGCCCTGTTGATTTTCTGCGGCGCGGTAGGCAAGTCGGCCCAGTTTCCGCTGCACGTCTGGTTGCCGGACGCCATGGAAGGACCGACGCCGGTTTCCGCGTTGATTCACGCCGCGACAATGGTTGCGGCAGGTGTTTATATGCTGGTCCGTGTTGCGTTCATCATTCAAGCTTCACAGACTGCGCTTCTGACCATCGCCTGGATCGGCACAATCACCGCAGTGATGGCTGCGTTAATTGCAACGCAGCAGAACGACATCAAGCGAATTCTCGCCTACTCCACGTTGTCACAGCTTGGTTACATGGTAATGGCGGTGGGACTTGCCTCGAATGATGCAGCGATGTTTCACCTGTTTACGCATGCGTTCTTTAAGGCGCTCCTGTTCTTAGCCGCCGGTTCAGTCATTGTGATGCTTCATCACGAACAGGACATCTGGAAAATGGGCGGCCTTTCCCGGAAACTCCCGATCACATTTATTACTTTTGTTGTCGGCGCGCTGGCATTGATCGGCTGTCCGCCGTTTAGCGGCTTTTTCAGCAAAGATGCAATTCTTGCGCTCGCGTACGAACGCAACACTCCGATTTTTGCCGTCGCGTTGTTCACGGCGTTTCTGACCGCCTTCTACGTGATTCGCCTGCTCGTGATTGTCTTCTTCGGGGAAGCACGAAGTGAAATCGCACGTGACAGCCGGGAATCACCACCGGTAATGACCGTCCCGTTAATCGTGCTCGCGTTTTTGGCGACACTCGGTGGATTTGCGTTCTTCGCACGAAACTTCCTCACACTCCCAGTCGAAAAGGGAGTTGCAATCATCGTTCCCGCACTTGCGATCGTCGCGTTGATTGTGGGAAGTGGGCTGGCCATTGCTCTTTACCGCAACCGCGCCACTGAACCGATTGGAGACTTGGAACTATTGCGCCATAAATTTTATTTCGACGAGTTCTACAGCTGGCTGATTTACTGCGCGCAGGAGCTCCTGGCACGCGTGTCGGCTTTCGTTGATCGCTGGATCATCGATGCTGGCGTGGTGGGCGGAAGCAGTCGTGGGACCTGGGGCATAGGCGCTCTTTTGCGGCTGGTCCAGGTGGGAAATCTGCAAGGCTATGTCTTTTTATTCGGGCTTGGTGTTGTTGCCGTCATTTACTTTGCTGTTTTCCGATAAGGGTTTAGCCCACGAAACACACGAATGACACGAAAAGAAGAGAACTGTAGAGCGTCTGTGTCAGACGCCATCTATCAGAAAAAACGTTTCACAGAAACGCCCTACAATCTCGCGCTCTTTCGTGGGCAAATAGCTTTTCAGATTTTCCGCTAATGGTTCTCTTTACCATCTTTTGTCCGATCATCGCCGCCATTTTGATCATGGTCGGCGCGCCTGCTCGCAAGACGGCGCTGGCCGCGTCGATTTTGACGTTTGCCGCGGCGCTGTTTCTCCTGATTTCCTTTGATCATGGGAAAGACAATTTCCAGCACGTTACGTCGTTTAGCTTATCTCCCGAATGGCGACTGAGCTTCACGACCGGCATAGACGGCTTGAGCCTCATAATGGTGCTGCTTGCCAGTATTGTTACGCTGGCCGCGGTCTGGTTTGCCGGAACAATCGAGAGATATGAAAATGCATTCTACGCCTGTCTCTTGTTCATTTCCGGCGGTGCAATCGGCGCGTTTGCGTCAATCGACTTGCTTTTCTTCTATGCATTTCACGAGCTGGCGCTGATTCCCACATTTTTGTTGATTGGAATCTGGGGAAGCGGAAATCGAGTCGCGGCAGCGTGGAAAATTACGATCTATCTCGCGATCGGAAGTTTTGTTTTGCTGCTTGGGCTGATTTTACTTTACCAAAGCTTTCCGCCGACCTGGCGCAGCTTTGACATTCGCGCATTACAGGTTGGTGCCGCACAAGGTCAGATCGCAGCGGACGCACAACGACACGTGTACCTGCTGTTGCTTATCGGTTTTGGAATTCTCATTTCCCTCTTCCCATTTCATACCTGGGCGCCTGAAGCTTACGCTTCGGCTCCAGCGCCAGCAGCGATGTTGCATGCCGGAGTGCTGAAGAAATTTGGCCTGTACGGTCTTTTGCGGGTGGCTATTCCCCTGCTCCCAGAAGGCGCGCGTCACTGGGCGGATCTGCTGGTGGTGCTGTTGCTCGGGAACATCATTTACGTAGGGCTGGTTACAATTGCTCAGAAGCGGCTCGATTGGATGCTTGGTTATTCGAGCGTGATGCACATGGGCTACATCTTTCTCGGCATTGCCAGCGCCGGCATTCTTGGTGTGACCGGTGCGGCTGTGTTGATGTTCGCTCATGGTCTATCAATTGCGCTGCTATTTGCGCTCGCAGGTGAATTACGGCAGCGGACAGGCACATTGGTTTTCGATGAACTTGGCGGTCTGGCCAGGGTCATGCCGTTCGCAGGGCTCGCCTTTGGATTTGGCGCATTTGCTGCCATCGGTCTTCCCGGCTTGGCGAACTTTACCGGCGAAATCATGATCTTTTTTGGCTCGTTCAAAAACGGCTGGGCGATGGGCCGCTTTCATATTTTTCAAATCGCCACGGTCCTCGCGCTTTGGGGAGTAGTGATCTCGACGGTTTACATGCTGCGAGCATATCGCAAAACGTTCATGGGTACGCTAAAGGAGCAGTGGAAGGACCTTGTCGACCTTCGGCCGGCGTTGCGTCTGCCGGTTGCCCTTCTGGTGGCCGCGCTTCTTTGCTACGGGTTCTTTCCGCAATCCTTCGTGCGAATGCTGGCGCCCAAGTTCCGCACTTATCTGACCGCAAACAGATGATGAAGATCACAGCGCCAGAACTTGAGATCGCTGTGCTGGTGCTGGGGATGCTGATCCTGATGGTCGAAGCGTTTGCCGCGAAAATCGACAAACGGTTTCTGGCCTTAGCGGCAATTGCCGGTTTGGCGATCATTCTTCTGGCCAGCTTCTTCGTGGCTCCATTTCCATCGCCGAATCAAGCAACTGGTTTCTGGAGTTTTTACACCGCCGACCGGTTATCGATCTTCTTCAAACAGTTCGCGCTGCTGACCACGATCCTCGTTCTCGTGATGATGATCGACTATGCCCCGGTTGTGCGCCGTTCTTTTCCCGGTTCGCAAGACGGACTCGGCGAGTTTTTCGCAGTGCCAATCTTCACCTGCGCCGGCCTGATGTATCTGGTGTCGGCCATCGATTTCGTCTTCATCTTTGTCGCCCTTGAGCTGGTGACGATATCGTTTTATGTGCTCGTCAGCTTTACCCGGCGCAATCCGGTCACTCTGGAAGCGGGCACGAAATATCTGGTGCTCAGCGCGCTCTCCACGGCGTTTCTGGTGTATGGAATTGCTTGGATATTCGGCGTGACCGGCCAGACAAATCTGCACCGGGTCACAGAGGCGCTGGCTAATCCGGCTACAGATCGCGGTGCAGCGCTGCTCGGCATGGTTTTTGTTCTGGTCGCGCTTGGCTTCAAGATCGCGGCCGTGCCATTCCAAATCTGGGTGCCGGATGTTTATCAAGGCGCGCCCACTCCAGTGACTGCTTATCTTTCCGTTGCTTCGAAAGCAGCAGGATTTGTTGTGCTGCTACGGGTTTTGGTCCCGTTCCTCACGCTGCCGCAAACAGAGCGACTGCTCGTATTGATCGCGCTGCTCACATTGATTTATGGAAATCTCGCAGCCCTGCCTCAGGCAAACCTGAAACGGCTGCTTGCTTATTCCAGCATCGCGCACGCGGGTTATCTGCTAATCGGGGTTGTCTGTTTCGATGTCCGCGCCGTGACTTTCTATCTCGCAGCTTACTTGCTGATGACGATCCTCAGTTTCACAGTGTTGGTAATTGTCGCGCAGCAAACGGGCGACGAAATTTCCGACTTTGATGGTCTCGCCAAACGTTCGCCATTCCTCGCATTCGCGATGCTAATCGGCATGATCTCGCTCGCCGGTGTCCCCTTTACGGCGGGATTCTTAGGAAAGTTTTTTATCTTCTACGCGGCGATTTCGCAGCGCCAGATCATGCTGGTCATCGTCGGGATACTCACCGTGGGCTGCGGCTTTTATTATTATCTCAAAGTCGTTCGCGCGATGTACTGGCAGTCCTCAGAAAGAACCGACAAGATTCCGGTCACCGCGTTATCCCGTGTCGCCATCAGCGCATTAATTGTCTCAACGGTTTGGCTGGGCGTTTACCCCCAGCCGATATTGAATGCCTTGAAGCGTTGATAAGAGACAAGTCCTAATGCTTTCGGGATTACCCCTTGAACCACGGTTAGCCAACGCTACGAACCTGTAATCAAAATCCTCGTCGCTGCGAGCGCTTCTTGATGTACAAGTTGTAGCCGGAATCCGAGGACTCCGGCTACATTTTCCGACGCTTTAACGCTTTTTTGTTTCGTCGTTTTTAGTTTGTAGTCATCAGTGCCCTGGCCGAGGTGGTGCCGTCGGGTGCGGCCTCGGAGGAGGAGTCGGACTCGCGTGTGGCAGCGGACTCGACTCGCAGTGTGGACTGCACAGCCCGCCGTTATTGTAGATGGTGAGTTTGCGCCTGTAATCACTCGGTCGCAGATGGCCGTTGCCAACTGGCGGAATAACCAGGTTCCCGATCAAAGCATCGACTGCAGCCAATGTTTGCTCTACACAGCTTCCGTCCGCGCCGTTGGCAATGTTCAGTTTTGCGGCAATCTCCTCATGCGCCAGCTGAACCAAGCCGTTGCCATGGGGTTTTTGACGTAGAATCGATTGCAATTCCTGGCGGTTATAAGTGCGGTTGCCAAGCTGCAATTGACTTACTGGCCACTGCTCATGGTTCTTCCAATAACCTTGTCCGAAAACACAACCGCCCGGCGTGGGAGTAGGTGTCGGTGTTACAGTTGCAGTGGCTGTCGCGGTTGGTGTTACCGTTGGAGTTGGCGTTGTCGTAGGGGACACCGTTGCCGTCGCGGTAGGTGTCGCAGTTGCGGTCGCCGTGGCTGTTGGCGTCGCGGTGGGCGTAGCCGTTGCAGTAGGCGTCGCGGTTGGCGTGGCAGTGGGTGTCGGTGTCGGCGTCGGTGTCCCGCCGCAAGGAAGCAACCATCTGCCCGCGTTCACTATCACTCGTCCCCATGCTCCTGCATAATCGTTGGTGTGGCCCAGCCAGGCATTTATGCCCACTGCTGTCCTGCCGTTGTTGGTCTTGTAAGCGACCGCCGGAGGGCCGTCCGTCCACATCGCGACTGCCGACGCTCCTGACGCCAAAGGCACGCCATCACGGTAAAAGGCACTCAGGCTGCTCACTCCGTGCATCAATGCGTGGGACGGGTTAGTGATGTTGGCGGTATTCGAGGAAAAGTTAGCTTGACCAGTTGAGTTATACGGGCTGTATCCGCCGGTCATCCATCTACCCTGCAGGAGCCACCCGCCGTCGTTGGCCCAGGCGTAATTGCCTACTACCACAACTCCGCCAGCGTCTTCGTAGTCGGCCAGCACGTTACCCATCGCCACGGCGTTGTTCCAGATGTTGTTGGAAAAGGCGAACACGATGTCGTACTGTTCAGCTGTTGGAGGGTGGGGGGTAGCGGCGCCGGTGTCAAACAGATCCACCTGGCTGACGCCGGATTCGGCCAGTATCTCGTTGTAAAGCAGGGTCGGAGGGTGTGCATCAGAATAGGCGATCAATACCCGATACTGGCAAGGTGCCGGCGTGGGTGTGGGTGTCGGCGGGACGTCGAAGCCGCTAACTCGAAAGATTTTGCCGCCCACACCGCCACTGCTAAGCAGG
>Ga0137366_10000121_pt1 | contig 41665 bp, 33 predicted proteins | sample SagtaG_8_FD_104938 | JGI IMG/M metagenome (GOLD analysis project Ga0137366, IMG submission 104938) | Vadose zone soil microbial communities from Sagehorn Ranch, Mendocino, California, USA - Sage1_L_60_16 metaG | ecosystem: Environmental > Terrestrial > Soil > Vadose zone | place: USA...
ACATTATTTCCAACTCGGAGATCCTCGGATACACACCGCAACAGCGCCAGATTATCGCCGCTATTGCGCGCTACCTGGGGAAGTCGCGCCCGGCGCTAGGCGCTGGGCCGATCAAAGTCCTGACGCTGGCCGATCGCGAACACGTGGGCAAAGCTTCCCTGCTGTTGCGAATGGCCCGGGCGGTAAACCTGGGACGCAGCAATGCCGTCCGCGACACAAAAGTTCGCGTGCGTCAGGAAGGAGTCGAGATTCGCCTGGCGCCGCGGCCGCGGGCCAGCGTCGATCTGGAATTGTGGGCGCTGGAAAAAGAGAACAATTATTTCCGGGAAGTTTTTGGACGGGAACTTTCGGCGGCGGTTGTGTAGAGCGTCCGCAGAATTTTCGGCGTCAGGCACCAACTGAGTGTTCCCGAGTTGCGCCCGATTTCCACACGGGCAACCGCTCCTTTTTTCAGCTCGATCCCTGCTTCGCATCCGGTCTGGCTTATGCAACGGCCGGCAAACTCGCTTAGGTTGGGGTTGTGGCCAACCACCACGATGGTTTCGTGCTGGGCATAGCTTCCCAGCAAGCGGCGGAAATCGGCAAAGGTCGCGCCGGGACGCAAGCCATCGTGGAAATGGATTTTGCCCTCATATCCCATTTCGTTAGCGACCAAGGATGCAGTTTGCGCGGCGCGCTTGAGGGGACTCGATATCACCACTTCCACGTGGGTGTCCAACGCAGCCAAGGCCCGGCCGACATAGCCGCACTGCTCGATGCCGCTGGGATCGAGAGCTCGTTTCTCGTCTTTTTTCGGATAGACCAACCGCTCACCCGCACTGGCATGGCGGAGAAAATAGAGGACCATAAAAAGTTAGGCTTCCTTCTGCGCAGCGCGTTTCCGCATGGCAACTTTCTGTGGAACAGGAATGGCTTCCGGAGACAGCTTTCCTTCCGCCAAGGCAATCAGGAATTGCTGTGAATTGAAAGCGTCATTTCCGGCGGGCGGCGACGTCTTACGCTTCCCAGCCCTCAGCTGCCACGGACGAACATAGGTGCCGTCCCGTTGGCCGATGCGGGTTTTCATGTTGTCGGCCAGGTAGGCATCCAGGATTTCATACTTCACGCGTTCCCGCAGCAAAGCATCTTTCACGGGGAAAATGACTTCGACGCGGTCATAGAGGTTGCGCGGCATCCAGTCGGCGCTGCCCAGATACACTTCCTCTTCTCCGCCGTTCGAGAAGTAGTAAATGCGGCTGTGTTCGAGAAAGCGCCCTACAATGCTGCGCACGCGTATGTGATCGCTGACACCGCGAATTCCGGGACGCAGCGCGCAGATGCCGCGGACGATCAAATCAATCTCCACTCCCGCCTGGGACGCACTGTAAAGAGCCATGATGATGTTCTTGTCGAGCAACGCATTCATCTTGGCGATGATGTGAGCCGGACGGCCATGGCGGGCGTGCTCGGCCTCACGCGCGATCAGCGCCAGGCAGTGCTCGGCTAAGTCGAGGGGCGCGACCAGCAGTGGATCGTAATTCGGATTCTCCGCGTAGGCGGTCAGAAAGCTGAACACACTATGAACCGCGCTGGTGATCTTTTGATCGGCGGTCAGCAGACTGAGGTCCGTGTACATGCGCGCGGTGCTGGTGTTGTAGTTGCCGGTGCCCAGATGAGCGTACTGGCGGATCACCCCATCAGGATCGCGACGGGTAAGCAGTGAAAGCTTGCAATGGGTCTTGAGTCCGACCAGGCCGTGAAAGACCTGCACGCCCGCATCTTCCAGATCGCGCGACCAGCGAATGTTGTGGTCTTCGTCGAACCGTGCTTTGAGTTCGACGACAGCCGTGACCTCCTTCTTGCTGGCGGCGGAGATCAAGGCTGGAACGATCAGCGTATGTTCATTGGTACGGTAAAGCGTCTGCTTGATGGAAAGGACTTGCGGGTCTTTGTCGGCGGACTCGATGAATGACACCACCGCATCGTAGGAATCGAACGGATGGTGGAGCAGAATGTCATGACGGCGCAACTCCTCAAACAGGTCTGCCGATTTGGCGGTGAGGCGGAGTTCGCGAGGAATGAAGGTCTTGAATTTGAGTTCGGGATGCGCGGTTTGCTCGTAGATATTGAACAAGCGCGACAGATTGACGGGGCCGTGGACGGGAAAAACCTGCCAGGGATCGATTTCGAAATTAACCCGCAGGCGCTCGACGATGTCGGGCTCGGCGTCGGCTTCAATTTCCAGGCGTACGGCGTCGCCTTTGCGGCGATTATGAAGCTCGGTGCGGACTGATTCCAGCAGGCTGCGTGATTCTTCCTCCGCCAGGTATAGATTGCTGTTGCGAGTCACGCGGAAGGCGGCCGAGGACACGATGTCGTAGCCGTGATACATCCTGGACGCGTGGTGAGACACCAGGTCGGCGAGGAAAATAAAGTCATCCGTGCCATCGGAGGGCAGGCGCACCAGGCGTGGAAGCGCGCGCGGGACCGTGACTACGCCGGTGTAGGTCATCGACGAGCGACGCCGGCGGCGCAGCAGGAAGGCCACGCAGAGCGCTTTGTTGATCACGCGTGGAAAGGGGTGGGCCGGGTCAATCGTGACCGGCGTCAGCAGCAGGTCGAGCTCTCTTTCGCAATATTCTTCAATAAAGGCTTTCGCCCGCGAATCGAGCTCGTGCAATCCCAGCACACGAATGCCGTTGCTGGCGAGTTGAGGGCGGAGATCGCTATTCCAGCAGCGGTACTGATCGTCCACGAATTCGTGGGTCTCCCGCGCGAGCAAGTCGCGCTCTTCCAGCAGGGTTAAGCCGTCGGGTCCGGCTTCGGTGTAGCCGTCCTCAATTTGCTGGACCAACCCCGCCATGCGGACCTCGAAAAACTCATCCAGATTGCTCGCGCTGATGGCGAGAAACTTCAACCGCTCCAAAAGCGGATTATTCGGGTCCTGGGCTTCTTCTAAGACGCGACGGTTGAAGGCCAGCCAGGAGACTTCGCGGTTGACGTAATACTCGGGGTTGTCGAGAGAAATGCGGGTCATGGCTGGTGCGGAGACCTCAGTATAAAAGCCACCTTACTGGATTGCAAAACCACGCGCCAAAGCAAAAATGGGCGCCGGGGGAAATCCCGGCGCCCGACTTTCCGGGTTGGTTTAGAAGCTATAAACCAAATCAAACTGCATGCGTTTGAGGCTGGAATCTTCCCCACCGACCGGGACACCCGGACTGCGCACTGCACTTTGCAGGTTGGTATTGAGGGTGCGTCCGACCCAGAGGGTATAACCCGCGACCGTATTCGCGCGCAGTTTCCAATTCACATAAAACTTGTTCTGGAGAATGTTGGTCGGCGCGCGCTGATCGCTTTCGTCGAAGGAAGCGAGTACAGAGTCCTGCTCCTGACGCCACCAGGCATAACCGAGCTGAATGTCATTTTTGTTGGTTGTACGCCCGATGCTGAAGTCCGCCAGGTACAAGTGAGACTGTTTCCCCAAGTCGGTGAGCACGTTCAGATTGCCGGTATTCCCCAGTGGGTGGTCTTTTGCATCGAGGTTGTCCAGGTATTCCAACAACAAGGTGACCGGCATACGCGCCCACTTGGTCTTGAACTGGTTGTTCAAGATCACATCGGCGTAGAGCCATTGGGAGTAGAAGTGGGGCTTGCCCGCAGCATCAAGATAAGTCGAGTTCGTGATGCGGTTAGGAGCGAAAGCGCAAGGAGCGATAGTTGGCAGTCCCGTGCCAGCTCCGCAGCCTGGCCCCTCCCCGGGCACCGGCAGTCCACCGGTAGTAGTGGGAGCCTGTACGGCAAAGGCGCTCGCCTGAAGGATGGCATCCGGGGTGTTCCACTTAAGGAGCGAGAACGAAGGAGTTGCCGTCCAGGGTCCCAGTTGCAGACTGCTGGCAACTTGTCCGCCAACGGCGAACGAATCGGTTCCGCCGGAGGACTCATTGAACGTCAGCAGGAAGGGAACGAAAGAAACGCTCTTTACGTGCGGGTTGTGGAAGCTGTAGGCAAATTTGGCGGAGAAACCCTCGGGGTTTAAGTCGCTATCGAAGGTGTTCGGGGTGCGGGTCCAAGTGTAGGCGAACTTCCCGGCTGTCACCGACAGCCATTTAGCCGCTTTCGGGTTGTAGACGATGTAAGCCTTGTCGAGACCGATCGTATGTTTATCGAACTCGTTCGTCATGGTGGTGTTGGTGCTGGTGGGATCGCCCAGGGTGCCGGTGGCAATGGAAAGTCCACCCATGAAGTCTTCGTTGACCCTACCTTCAAATCCGAAGCGTACACGCAAGCGAGCACGCTGACGGTCGGTTGGGGTTGCGGTACCTGTCGCAGATTGAAAGAAGCTCTCGCCACGAACCCGTATGTCGCCGGTCCAGCGGAAGCGGGCGATACCGCTTTCGATCGCCGAGAATCGTTTCTGATCGTCCTGGGTGTTGAGGGCGGTGTTGGTCAGCGTGGTCTTGACGTCGGCCATGTCGCTGCTCAATTTGATCACCGTATTCTTCTGCTCCGTGTCAGCGGCTACAACGGAATCTGCTTTCTGCTGGGCATCGCTGGCCGCGCTTTGGGCCTGCTGCAACTGTTGTTGCGACTGCTGCAGGTTCTGATTGGTTTGTTGCAACGATTGCTGGAGTTGCTGGATCTGCTTTTGCTGGGCTGCCAGCGCGTCGCGCAGGGCCTGAACATCTTCCACTGTGGCCGCAGGGAGGGCCGCAGGTTTTGCCGCCATTTTCCTTACGGGTTTCTTCGTGGCGGTTTGGGCCAGAAGTGTTGTAGCCAACATTAAGACCACCGACCACCTGAGAGCGAACTTCATCGTTTCTCCTTTTGCCTGGTAGGCATTGAGGGGACTGCGAACCCGGATTTGTTTTGCCGCCTGGTTAGCGAACTTGCTTAATGGCAGTCTTGACCTTGGACGCGACACTTTCCGGCAGCGGCGCGTAGGCCAAATCAGCCGTCATCTTTTGCCCGTCATCTACCATCCAGTTCAAGAAATCGGTGATCATCTTTCCTTTGGCTGCGTCCTTTGACTGTGAGGGGATCAATAGCCAGGTGAAACTTGAGATGGGATAGGCGTCCTTGCCGGGTGCGTTGGTGATGGAGACGCGGAAATCGGCCGGCATGGTCTTGACTGAGGCTGCAGCGGAGGTCACGCTTTCCAGCGAACCTTTTACGAATGCGCCGGAAGAATTCTTGACGCTTCCGTAGGGGATCTTGTTCTGCACTGCGTAGATCAATTCGATATATCCGATCGCGCCTTCCATTTGCCGGATCATTCCCGCGACCCCTTCATTGCCTTTTGCACCGAGGCCAGCGGGCCATTTGACGGAAGTGTTCTTGCCGACCGAGTCTGCCCACTCCTTGCTTACCTTGGAGAGATAGTCCGTGAAGATGTACGAGGTACCGCTGCCATCGGAGCGGTGGACGACGATGATGCTCTGGTTGGGGAAATTAACGCCGGGGTTGGCGCTGGTGATTGCTTTGTCATTCCAATTGGTGATCTTACCCAGGAAAATGCCCGCCATTGCCTCTGGGGTGAATTTCACTTCCCCGGTCACGCCCGGCACGTTGTAAGCCGGAACCACAGCGCCGAGCACTGTGGGAATGTGGAGAATCTTAACCTTTGCCTGGGCGAGCTGATCGTCAGTCATGGGACCGTCACTGGCACCGAAGTCCACGGTCTGGGCCAGAACCTGACGGATGCCGCCGCCGCTGCCGATGGACTGATAGTTGAACTGGATATCCGGATGTGCCTTGTGGTATTCACTGAACCATTTCTGGTACATCGGATTGGGGAAAGTCGCGCCTGCCCCATTCAGCGTAGTCTGCGCAACCGCAGGTAAGGCCAAAGCCAGACACAACAGCAATAGCGCTATGCGACGCATCACTCGTAGTTCCTCCTTGTCCGTTTTTGCACCCTCGTTTGTACGGCGGGAATGTTACAGCCGGGTTACAGGACGATGAATTTCGGGTAAATTGGCCCGGAAGATGATAGAGAGGAAGCAACTTGGCACGATGTCCACCGTGGCCGGGCGGGGAGACTTAGACCCCTGGGGAGCAGCGAAATGCCGCAGAGACCGCTGGGCTTTTGCTGCAGCCCGAAAGCGTTGCTATTGAGGTTTGCATAATATTGTGACACTCCGCCCTCATTGTCATTTCGACCGTAGCAGGATTGGCCGCGAAGCGGACAATCCTGCGGAGTGGAGAAACCTGTTGTTCTGCGCGGCGGAAGAAAGCAGGTTCCTCCACTTCGCAGCATGATTCGCGTTGCGAATCGTGCTGCTCCGGTCGGAATGACAGAGCCGTTTAATTGTCACCATATTCTGCAAAGCTCACTAGTTGCCGGAGTCGAGGCGAGAAATTTCCTGCGCGAAGAGTGGGTTATTGGGAAATTCAGTGCGCAAGGACGCCAGCATTTCCCGGGCCTTGACCTTATCTTTATCGCGCACGTAGGCAATGGCGAGCAGGATACGGGCGAAGGGGCCTAGGTAAACCCCTTTCTGGGCGGTCAGTTTCAGCTCCTCAACGCCGGCGCTTTTGTCCCCCGAAAAGCCACCCAGCCGAAGCATCCAGCGGATGGGAGCGGCCATGCTGCCGATGATGTATTTGCCGATTCCGGTGGCGAGATAGGCGTCGTAGCATTTTGGATCCGCGGCGAGCAAGCGTTGCCCCAGAGTCGTGGCTTGTTTGGTGTAACCGAGCGATGCCAGGTTCTTCTTTTCGATCAGGGCAGCGTAATCGGCCTTAAGACCGGCGGACAAGGTGAGGGCAAAGAGCGCATCGCGATCTTTGGGGTCTTTGGCGAGGCCAGCCTGGGCGCGACTCTCCGCAAGCACGAGCGCGGCATAGAAGCGGTCGCGGACGGACGGATCGGCAGTCAATTTCTTACGGGCGTCGAAGTGCTTGTCGTCAGCATAGAACTGCGCCTCGAGGACGCCCAGACGATTGAGTTCGGAAAAGAGCAAGCCGGCAGCGTCGGACGCCGGGCCGAGCGGATCTTCGGGATGTTGTTGCTGCCAGATCTGAAAGACGCGGCCGGCCTGGTCAAATTCCAGATCGTACATGAGGCGATAGCCGGCGCCGAGAGAAGACGGCACGAGCGACGGATCAGCGGCATAGGCAGCGCACGCACCCAGCAGCACCGCGGTCAGGAGCCATGCTTTGGCGGTTCGTCTCATTACGCTCCGGCAGACACTCACCTCACGTGAGAGTCGCGAGTGCAAGTTTAGATGCAAACCGGAGCATTGTATGCAGGCAAATTGCAAAAGGATTGTCAAAAGAGGTGACGAAGGGACGCATGGGCCAACAACAGGTCCCTCCACTCCGCAAGATCACCGCTTCGCGCCGATCTCGCTCCGGTCGCGATCCAGGCTCCAGCTAGCTGCGGGAGTTGCGTTCGCTTAGGGTTGGCAAGCACGAAGGTTTCTCTCTCTGTTCATTAACTTACTAGTTACTATACAGGTTATAGGCATTGTCGTATACTCCGCCTATGACTGATATTGAATATCAGACAATCTTGGCCAATGCGATTAGACGCTTCGGAAGCCTCATCAATGAACGCGAAAATATTGATCTGGAAATTACTAAACTTCGCCAATTCATTCGTGCAACGGCTAATATGCTGCCCGATTCTGCAAGAGAAAAACTTCTGGAATCTTTTGATGAAATCGACAACCGTATAGCGGTTACAACGATGTCTCTCATAGATTCTGTCAGGAATATTTTGCAGAACAAAAGCGAGAAATGGTTGACCGTTTCTGGCGTTAAGAGTTTGTTGCAAACCGAAGGATTCGATTTTAGTTCCTATACGTCGAATCCACTCTCGTCTGTGTCTACCACCTTGCGCCGTCTGAAGGAATATGGAGAAGTTGAAACCGACGAAATTGAAGGTGTCACCGTATATAAAGCATCGACCAAAAATCTTAAGAAGCCAAAGTACAACATGTTTCTGAGCGACATTATTACGCCTCCGCCTCAACAAACCAAGAATGCCCTGCGTGCGAGAGCTTTTGGCGCTTCTCCTGATCTTGCGGAAGCAGAACACAAACTCGCAAGCAACGTTGAGAGGACGATTGCAGCAATGATAAAGAGTTTGCCCAAAAAATAGTTTTATGAGTTCAATCCACTGGAAAAGGAGAACAAACGTGAGAGACCCACCGATACTTGAATAGAGAGAGGGCATTCTTGGGCGCTAACCCTTGAATGCCCTGCGTGTGGGCGCGTAGCTCAACTGGAAGAGCACCAGTCTCCAAAACTGCGGGATGCCCGTCCAAATCGGGTCGCGTCCACCAACTAAAAAAGCCCCAGCGCTAACTGGGTCTAGAGCCAGATCAGCACGCGGGACTAGCCGCAATGCCGACGCAAACTCATTATCGGCTTGTCCTGCGGGAAAGACAAGGACACTGTGACATGCCGAGTTTGTAACCACGGTAACACTAAGAAATTCGGGCACTTCGGAAAGAGTCGTATTCAACGCTGGCGCTGTCTCTCCTGCAAAATTACTTTCTCTGACCCTCACACTAGACTGACTCGCGCTACTATGACTAGCAGACCCGACGCTGGACTCATGGCGATAAAGTGTTTGCTGGAAGGTTGTTCGATTCGCAGCACTGAACGTCTCACTGGACTCAATCGCAATACCATCCATGCGGCTGCTTGTCGAAGCCGAACAACACTGCGAAAAGTCCATAGATAAGCGGATGCGAAATTTGAACCGTAAGCGCGTGGAATGCGATGAGCTTTGGAGCTTTTGTCTCCAGAAACAAAAACACGTTAGAGAAGATGATCCCGCAGAGTTCGGCGACCAGTGGATTTATGTAGCATTGGATGCCGACAGCAAGTTGATTCGCTTTCTTTGTTGGGAAGCGTAGTAGTCTGAATACTCAGGCTTTCGTGCGTGATCTGCATAGCCGTCTGGCTGGTCGCGTCCAGCTCACTACCGACGCATATATCTTCTATAACCAAGCCGTCGAAAATAGTTTTGGCGCTGACGTTGACTATGCTCAACTGACCAAGCTGCTTGGAGACTATGGCCAGTACGGGAATGAGAGGTATTCCCCAAAGTCCAATGGCGGACGTTATATCCAAAGTCCGACAAGGACCTCCCGACCCCGAATACACATCCACCAGTTACGTAGAGCGGCAGAACTTGCAACTCAGAATGGCAATCCGGCGTCTGACGCGGCTTACGAATGGTTTCTCCCGCAAACTGGTTAACCTCAAGGCGGCTGTGGCGCTGCACTTTGCTTACTCGAATATGGTTCGCGTACATTCGAGTCTGCGGGTTACCCCCGCCATGGAAGCTGACTTACCGACCATGTTTGGACGCTGGCCAAATTGTTGGGAGTTTAGCAACATGTTATTTCAGACACGACCGATGGGAGTGTCAACGTTGACGTCGTCCCCGCCCGCCTGCTACCGTCTAGAGTTTCTTCTTCCTGCCGATTCCCGCCCGTACGGAATAGGAAACAGAAACGAGACTTGCCATGTCCGCCATTAAGTTCCGCGGCGTCGATTTTCTTGAGTTTGACGGCCTGTTGAGTGAAGACGAAATCCTGGTCCGCAATACTTCGCGACAATTCATCGAAGACAACCTGATTCCCATCATTGAGGAGTGCAACCGGGCGGGGAGGTTTCCTCGCGAACTGGTGAAGCCCATGGCGGAACTGGGGTTCTTTGGCGCGTCGTTGCAGGGGTATGGCTGCGCTGGGATGTCGAACGTGGAGTACGGCTTGGTGATGCAGGAGATGGAGCGCGGCGACTCGGGCGTGCGCTCGTTTGTGAGCGTGCAGTCGGCGCTGGTGATGTATCCGATTTACATATTTGGCAACGAGGAGCAGAAAGAAACCTGGCTGCCGGCCATGGCGAAGGGCGAGAAGTTGGGATGCTTTGGGCTGACCGAGCCGGATTTTGGCTCGAATCCGGGCGGCATGCGAACGCGGGCCCGAAAGGTCGGCAATGAGTATGTTTTGAACGGCGAGAAGATGTGGATCACTTCGGGCACGATTGCCGACGTCGCGGTGATCTGGGCCAAGGTGGAGAACGAAAACGACAAGGTCCGCGGGTTCTTAGTGGAGACCGACCGTCCCGGATTCAAAGCGGACGACATTCATGGGAAGTGGTCGCTGCGGGCGTCAGTGACATCGGGATTGTCGTTGCAGGATGTGCGCATCCCGGAGGCCAACCTGCTGCCGGGGTCTAACGGACTGAAGTCTCCGCTGATGTGCTTGAACCAGGCGCGGTATGGGATCGCGTGGGGCGGGATCGGAGCCGCCATGGCATGCTACGACTGCGCATTGCAGTATTCCCTGCTGCGCAAGCAGTTCCGTGATCAGCCCATCGCTTCGCATCAGTTAGTGCAGGAGAAGCTGGCGTGGATGATCAACGAGATCACCAAGGGACAACTGCTCGTGTTACAGGTCGGACGGCTGAAAGACGCGGGCAAGGTCCAGCACCAGCACATCTCCATGGCCAAGCGGAACAACATCTGGATGGCACTGGAGTGCGCTCGGCTTTCACGCGACATCCTGGGCGCGAATGGCGTGGCCGACGACTACCCGATCATGCGGCACATGATGAATCTGGAGTCGGTGAAGACGTATGAGGGCACGCATGACATCCACACATTGATCATCGGCGCTAGCGTGACCGGGATTGATGCGTTCTAAAACCGGTTTGGCAACGCCCTTTTTCGTTGGCCGGCGTCTCCAGTTCTTCTCTGGGATAAAGGAAAAGCTGAGAACTGAGGGAGAGCTCCAGTCTCCACGCAGTTATACTAAGTAAGTGAAGATCGGGCTGGGGCAGATCAATCCTACCGTCGGGGATTTCTCCGGCAATACGGCGCGGATTATTGACTTTTCCAAACGCGCGCGCGCGGCAGGCGCCCATCTTGTTCTTTTTCCGGAACTCTCCATCTGCGGTTATCCGCCGCGCGATCTGGTGGAACGCAGCTCCTTCGTAGAAAACAATCGCAAGGCAATCGAGCAAATAGCCGCTGAAACCCGCGGGATTGCCGTCGTCTGCGGCGCGGTTACTCCGGCGCAGGCGGAAACCGGCAAGTCGGTCATGAATTCCGCCGTCTGGCTGATGGATGGCAAAGTAGCATTGCAGCAATCGAAAATGTTGCTGCCCACGTACGACGTCTTTGACGAGATGCGGAACTTCGCCCCGGCCAAAAGCCAGGCCGTATTTCCATTTGCGGGAAAGAACATGGCCCTCACCATCTGCGAGGACGCGTGGAACGACAAGCGTTTCTGGAACAAGCGCCTGTACACCTCCGATCCGGTAGAGCTGCTGATGCAGGCGGGCGGCGATTTTCTGCTGAATATTTCGGCGTCGCCGTTTTGGATCGGCAAGCGCGAATTGCGCCAAGAAATGCTTGCCGCCCTCGCGCGCCATCACCGTGTGCCTGTGGCTATGGTGAATCAGGTTGGAGGCAACGACAGCCTGGTGTTCGACGGATCGAGCCTGGTGCTTGACGCCTCCGGCAACGTGGTCGCGCAAGCCAAGTCATTTGCGGAAGATTTGCTTTTGTTCGAGATCGGCCCGCTTGCCGGTGAGATGCATGAGCAGATCGCGGGCGAAGCGGGCAGCGTGTATTCTGCGCTGGTGCTGGGGACGCGCGACTACGTCCACAAATGTGGATTTGAGCGGGCCATCATCGGCTTAAGTGGCGGGATTGATTCCGCTCTTACGGCGGTGATCGCCGCAGATGCCCTGGGCGCGAAGAATGTGACTGGCGTGGGCATGCCGGGACCGTACTCATCGCAAGGCTCCATTGATGACGCGCGTGAACTGGCCCATAATCTGGGAATTCGTTTTGAACTGCTGTGCATCACCGATGTGTTCGAGAGTTACCGGAAAACCTTGCGCGGTGTATTTGCCGGAAAAGCCGAAGACGTTACCGAAGAAAACCTGCAATCGCGAACCCGCGGCGGGTTGCTGATGGCGCTATCCAACAAGCTTTGCGCACTGGTCCTGAGCACGGGGAACAAGAGCGAGCTCGGGGTGGGATATTGCACGCTATATGGCGATATGGCCGGCGGATTGGCGGTCATTTCCGATGTTCCCAAAACGCTGGTCTACCGCCTGGCGCATTATGTGAATTCCATACGTCCGGTGATTCCACGCGCCAGCCTGGAAAAGCCGCCATCCGCCGAACTGTGCCCCGACCAGAGAGACAGCGATTCGCTTCCGCCTTACGAGGTCCTGGATGCTATCCTCGAAGACTACGTGGAAGATTCCCATCCAGCCGAACAGATTGCCAAGGACCATGGGTTTGATCTTGCCCTCGTAAAACGGGTGGTGCGCATGGTGGACCTGGCCGAGTACAAGCGGCAGCAAGCTGCCCCTGGGTTGAAGATTTCCGCCAAAGCGTTCGGTTACGGACGACGGTTTCCCATCGCCGCCAAATCATGAATTTCCTGACCAGAAAGGACCGCATGTTCCGGGCTCTTTGTCTAGCCTCCACGCTGCTCGCTGTTAGCCTTGCCTTCGCACAGCAGAAGTCCAAAGCTACCGCGAAGCCGGCGACCAAACCGCCCACCGTGGCCACAAAAGCATCCGCGACCGCCGGTTTGCCAAGCGAGGAAACGGTGAACGGCTTCCTCCAGTCCACCTTCGGATATCAGCCGGAGTTGAAATGGAAGATTGCCTCCATCCGTCCGTCCAAGGCACAAGGGCTGACGCAAGTGACGGTCATCCTCAGTACTCCGCAAGGGCAACAACAGCAACAGTTCTACGTCACCGAGGACGGAAAGCATGCGGTCGTGGGTGAGATCATCCCATTTGGCGACCACCCGTTTGCGGCGTTGAAGAATGAGCTTGCGGCGAAAGCCAAGGGTCCGTCGCGCGGGCCGGCGGATTCGCCGGTCACGATTGTGGAATTCAGTGACATGCAGTGTCCGCACTGCAAGGCGGCGCAACCAGTGCTTGATAAATTGCTGACCGACGAGCCCAATGCCAGGCTGATCTTCGAAAATTTCCCGCTGCCGATGCACGACTGGGCAAACAAGGCGGCGGCTTACAACGACTGCGTCGGACGCCAGTCCAAGGAAGCCTTCTGGAAATTTGCAGCCAGCGTGTACGAGTCGCAGGCCGAGATCACAGCGGCTACCGCCGACGAGAAACTCACCTCTCTGGCGGAAAAAGCCGGCGTAAAAGGCTCAGAGATCGCAGCCTGTGCCGCGCAAGGCGAGACCCTGGCGCGTGTGCAGAGCGAGGTCGTGCTGGGTCAGGCAGTGGAGGTGACGGCAACTCCCACAATATTTATCAATGGCCGCCGCGTTGCCGATCTGGGAGGCTTGCCGTATGAGGTCCTAAAAGGCCTGGTGGAGTTTGCGGCTAAGGGCGGGACATAGAGCTATCGCTTGAGCCAGATGTCCGACGTGAGTCTCCGGCTGTTGACATCCACCACATAAGGCGTGACCACCATCATCAACTCATCGTCAGACTCTTGCTTTCCGTTGCTGGTGGAGAGTTTGTTCAACCCTGGCAGCGACCCGAGGCCGGGAATCCCCGACATGCTGCGCGAATCTGTCCGGGAGATCATCCCCACAAGTACGGTGGATTCGCCGTCTTTCAGCAGGGTCGTGCCTTTGTATTCGCGGTTCGAGATGACCGGAATTCCGTTGAACGATTGCCCCAGCAGAGTTCGGAACTGCATTTCCAGGGTCAAGGTCACATCCGAATTCCCGCTGATCAGCGGCTTGGCTTTCAGGTTTAATCCCAGGTCCTCGTAGTTGACCGAAGGAATCGGCGCTTGAAAGGAGTTGTTCTGCAAGACTTGCGAGATGGCCGAAGAGTTGAAAATAGGGGCAAAGGTTGCGTTGACGATGGGGAAGCGGGTGCCGATGCGAAAGATGGCATCGTCCCCTTGCGAAGTACGCAGGTAGGCGTGCTCCAGGGTTTTCACCCAGCTTTCATTGGTGTTAAGCTTTGCGCCCAGCGACCCCAAAGACAGTCCCATCAGGGTCAACCCATTTCCAAATGTGGCCAGCGGCTGGCTGAAGATTGAGCTTTGCTGGTTTTGCAACTGTTGCAGCAGTGCGGAAATGGCAGTGGAGTTGGCCTGGTTGATGCCTCCGCTGGCGATCAACTGGTTGATCAAGTCTTGAATATTCTGTCCGCCCAATGCCGCCAGCGCGCCCACAGGAATATTGAACATCTGAAATTGATTAGGCAGGCTCAGGCCCATATCGCGGGCAAAGGTGTGATTGATTTCGTAGACCCGTATATCGAGCATCACCTGCGGCTTGGAGCTATCCAGGCTGGTGAGAAATTCCGTGGCTGCATCCAAGGTGTGTTGCGGGGCCCGCAGAACCATGGTGCCCGAATTCGCCTGCGCCATCACGAAGCGGATATCAAACATGCTACGCATGAGATTGGCCAGTTCATTGGCGGCTTGTGGGCTGCTAAGGCCCGGTATGTAGAACGTCCGCAATACCATGCGGTCAAAGTTGCGATGGTTCTCCACGCTGTCTGAGGCCACCAGCATTTGGTTCTCCGACAACGGCGTCCAAAAGGATTTAGTGATTGCCGACGCGGCCTCCATCGCCGTATAAAAATCAACGTCGGTAATATCGAAGCGGACCGTGCGGGAGATGACGGAATCGTCAAATACCGCGGTGATTCCATAGGTTTTTCCAATCTGAGTGAGCAATCCACGAGGATCGCCACGGTAGTGGAAGTCCCCGCGCACCGGACTGGGCTTGAGATGCAATTCACCCGAATTCGCCACCACGCGCGTCAATTCGGGCGCGGTCTCACTCAAAGGACCGGCGGCATCGCGCAGCCGTTGTTGGGCATAGGCATTTTGGGGATCGAGGGCAAGCGCAGCGCGAAACGATGCCAATGCTTCCACTTGCCGTCCATTACGCAAGCCGGTATTTCCCTGCTCCACGTTCTCAAACACCAATTGTTGGCGAATCATCTCCCGCGCAGTCAAATATTGGGGATTCTGCGGGGCAAGGTCCACCGCATGGTTGAACTCGTCCAGCGCCTCGACCAAGCGCCTGGAGTTTTGCAGTTTCATTCCTTTGGCATAGGCGGACTTGGCCTGTTTCAGGTCCTGCTTCGAAGGTGTGGGAGGATTGGGCTGGTCGGCACAGAATGCACCCACGGAAAGCAACACCACCGCCAACGTAGGCCAGCCAAAATGCATCCCACGATTGTACTCGGGAACCGGGTCCAGGGAGGCTCTGCCGGAAGGGTCGTGTACTTCTGACCAACAAGATCCTCCAATCTGGCGCTATTCCGTAATGGGGCCACGGTTGGAAAGGTAGCCGATTTTGGCGTATAAAAGTTGGTTGGGCTGTGAGCCGCCCAATTTGCAGTAACCCCACTCAGGAGCCCCAGCAAGTTATGTCCAGTGCAACCATCACACCCGCCTCTAAAGGTTTAGAGGGAGTAGTCGCGACCACTTCCAGGATTTGTTTTATCGATGGGGAACGCGGTGTGCTGGCCTACTGCGGCATAGACATTCATGAGTTGGCAGATAACTCGACCTTTGAAGAAACTTGTTACCTCTTGTGGTTTGGACGGCTGCCCAAGGCCGATGAGTTGCAGGACCTTCACCAACGCCTGGCGGCTGAGCGCAGTCTTGATCCGGCCATCATTAATTTGATGCGGAACGCGCCCAAGCACGTGGCGCCCATGGATGTACTGCGGACAGCGGTTTCGGCGCTGTCGTTCTACGATCCCGATGACAAAAACGGCGACCATGATGCCAATGTCCGAAAAGCAATCCGGCTGACTTCGCAGATTGCCATGATCGTTGCGGCCTATGACCGCATTCGCAAAGGCAAGGACATTGTTACCCCGGACAAGTCTCTCTCGCACGCGGCCAATTTCCTTCTGCTGCTGAACGGTGAAAAGCCTTCCAAAACCGCTGAGCGCGCCCTCGACATTGCATTGATTCTTCACGCCGATCATGAATTGAATGCATCCACCTTCGCCGCTCGCGTAACCGCGGCAACCTTGTCCGACATGCATTCGTCGGTGACCTCGGCCATCGGCACACTAAAGGGTCCATTGCACGGCGGAGCCAATGAGGCGGTCATGCGCCTGCTAAAACAGATCGACGCCAGCAAGGCGGACCCGGTCGAATCCATTCGCGGCATGTTGGGGCATAAGATCAAGATTTCCGGCTTCGGACACCGCGTCTATCACACCGAGGACCCGCGCGCCACTCACCTTCGCAAGATGTCTCAGGATCTCGGCATTTCCAGTGGCCAGCCGAAGTGGTATGAGATGTCACGGCAAATCGAGGAATTTGTAAACACGGAGAAGAAGCTGAACGCCAATGTAGATTTCTATTCAGCTTCAACCTATCACGTGCTGGGAATTGACATCGATTTGTTCACGCCCATCTTCGCCGTTTCACGAATTAGCGGCTGGACCGCACATGTCATCGAGCAACTCGACAACAACCGCCTCATACGCCCGCGCGCCGACTACCTGGGCCCCGTTTATCCTCAGCATTGGGTCCCCGTCGAAAAACGATAGATCAAAAACTTGGCGGGCGCGTACGCCAGTGGTTCGGGTTTACGCCGGAACCGTGGTTACTGATGTGCGGTCGTGGATGTCGCGTCAAGCTGCTTGAGTGCGGCATCACAAGCAGCGAGCTTCTGTGCCGCCAAACTTGGCCCAGCCGTATCGAAACCGCCGGGACTCATCACCCCGGGATTCCGAACCTGACGCCATTCCTGGAAACTCTTCTGAAACCATGACCGGGCTTGCGCCCAATCTGCTTTTTGCTGGAAAGTGGATGCGCTTTTTCGCATCGCCTGCTGGAGTTCTGCATTACCCATGCCGGCATAGGTATCAGCGACGGTGTACTGCGCCTGGACATTCGGCGGCGCCGAGTGCGCGAACGCCTCGACCACTGATAGAACCTGACCGTAGGTCTCCATCGCAGCCGTGGTGTTTCCTTTCAAGACCAACACGTCTGCGATCTTCGAGTTGGCAGCGGCGAGGTTGATCCTGGTGTCAGCATCATTCGGATCGGAAGAACTGATCGCGGAAAACAGCGCCACCGTCTTTCGGTAATCTGCCAGAGCCCCATCGAGGTTCCTGGACTTCGCCAAAATTTGTCCCCGCACGCAATGGCCACATCTTCACCGAGAAGGCGGATGTCTTCCACCGAATAGTTCGAGCGGCTGTCTTTGTAGATCGTATCGAAGATTTCCCGATGCCCGGCTTCAATGGTGGAGCGCCCTTTGTAGTGCATGCCCAGGATGTTGATGAAATCGGCATCCGCGGCAAAAACTACGGCATAGTGTTGGCTATCTCCGTCGTTCCATGCCCGTTCCAACTGCCGGACGATGTCATGAATTGGCCGCTGCCTGTCTGGCATTTCGTTATTCCTCCGCTCAGAGCAATATGGAAGGCGGCGTTTCAAGGATTTTGGCGGCGCCGCCCTTCCTTCGTAACATTTCTAGATTCCGCCGTTCTGTTCGCCGGCTCCGTGCTTCCCGTTGCACTGCTTGCAGGCTCTCGCCGTTTCCGAGTTGTCTACCCGGTGATGCACAGGCTTCACGGTCCGCAGATACGCGTAGATCGCCTTCATGTCGTCCTCGCTCATGTTCTTGAAGAACCACCACGGCATCGGCGCGTGAAGCCCGCGCGCCCCCACGTGTCCGGTGCGCAAGACCTGCATGAACAGTTTCTCGTCGTAGTAGGAGATGCCGCTGGGATCGGGTGTAATGTTAGCGCTGACCACGTTCGGGCCGAATGCTTCGCCACCGGCGAATTCCATGCCTGGCATGGGTTGGCCGTTCTTCTTGGGCGTGTGGCAGTTCACGCAATGTGCCACCTTGGTGAGATATTCTCCATGCTTGATCGGGTCTGGAGAATCCTCAGCGACTGGCGCCTTCACCGGTTGCGGTACCGACTGGATCAGCCGGGACAGCGGAAACGGAACCTGCGTCTTTGGCAATGAGTTACGCACCGGGTCCAGCGAGCGGATATAGACGATCACAGACGCCAGGTCCTCGTCGCTCATGTGACGGAAATCTTCATAAGGCATCAGCGGAAACAATGCGCGTCCGTCATGGCCGATCCCTTCGCGGATGGCGCGCGCAAACTGGTCGTCGGTCCAGGTCCCCGCTCCAGTCTCCGAGTCCGGCGTGATATTGGGAGCGGCAATCACGGCATTCCCCTCCTTAAAGAGCACTCGGCCTGACCCCATCTTCGTAAAGATTGGCGCCTCCCCTGGCTTCACGTCGGGAAAGTCTTTGATCGCCTGCGCGTGGCAGTCGAAGCAGAGCGTCACTCCATTCACCAGATACTTGCCGCGCTCCAGGCGCTCCGGAGTGGGCTCAAAATGACGGCTGGTCAACGGGCGCGACCGGGCGCCCAACAATGGTCTCCACCCGGTCGTCATCGTGATCAGGACTACGGCTCCGGTCAAGAAAACACCTCCGCTCCAGACCGCCACTTTCTTCAATTTTGCCGCGAATGGCTTCGACATTTCATCTCTCCCCTTTCGAAGGCTCCGCAAACGCCTCCATCGGGTAACGCGAAGATTCGGGAGAAAATGGCTCAAGAAAATACGAGGACCGGACTGCGGGCTCGCCTACTTCCACCCGCAAGGCCACCTGAGCGGCCATGTCAGTAGACCCCGCCAACACTAGTTTGGCGATCAGCACCCCGATCCGCTTTGGCCGTAAGCTCCAGCGAACTGCTCTCTTAATGGACATCGTCGTTCCCCACCTTTCGGCCGTTTTTTCGGCTCCCGGTCAATAACGCGGGCAAAACCGGCAAATTGGCTCAACCAAAGCAAAAACAAGGGATGGGGACGGTCTGAATTCCTTGCTAGGGGGCGATGAACAAATCGGGACTAAGCCCAGGGTGCCCTTAAGTTTCGGTGAGCGAGAGGCGTGCGGAAAGGGCAGCGGCGAGCCGAATGGAGTGCCAAGAGAGATCCCGGCCTGGCAAAACTGGTGGTGCGGGCGGAGGGAGTCGAACCCTCATGAGCCGTTTAAGCTCTGCGGATTTTCGTACCGACCACGGCTTTCGCCGCCCGGATGCTGCTTGAATTCTTATCCGGTTTGCGGTCTGGACTATCCCTTCACCATCTCCCGGCCGACCCGGGGCTTAGGTGCTTCCCATCTAGTCTCTACAACTTCCCGGCTAGGTGCGCCGGGCTTGGCTCGGGATTGCCACCGTTAGGAGGTTTCCCCGAATTTGGGTAGTTCTGCATCGCCGGTTTCCCGAGCGAGCACTCAAGTTTTTCTCAAGTCCGCTGCGTCTGCCATTCCGCCACGCCCGCGTGGCTTTCCAATCACTTCCCCATCATAAGGTATCACCCTGATTTTAGTGCAGATGTACAACAACGTGTGATTAGGATCACTGATCTTTGGTAAGCGATAGGTGATGATGCTTACTCCAGGCTGGAAGCAGTACAATGATGCGAATGAGCAAAGCGGGCGCGCAAACGATGATCGTCATTGCGGTCCTCTGGGCCGTGACCCCGGCAATCGCCTGCCTGGTGCCAATGCATCACATGACGCCAGCCGAGCATGCGTGCTGCCTGAAAATGGCGCAGCAATGCGGTTCATCCGTAATGCCGTCAAGCCACTCCTGCTGCCTCGGACATCAACGCGAAATTGCCGCCAGCCCGGTATCGACTTATCCTCCGAACCGTCCTTTCGCGGTGGCGATTGTCCTTCCAAGTTCCATTGTCCTTGCTGATTCCACATTAACCTCGTCCCTGTGGGAGACGCTGGAAGCTCCGCCTCCCGAGTCCTCGCCGGGCAGCATCTCCGTTTTGCGAATCTAGATCTCCTTCCTTAATGCAATTTGCTGTCGTCTATCCGTGCGCATTTGCGCGCGCGGCATTGACGCGCGGCTGAACTCTTGTCCTTGAAACCCAAACGGAGGAGTTGATGAAGGCCCTACGTGTTGTTCTTTGCCTACCCTTTCTTCTGGGATCGGCGATTTTGTTACCTGCACAGTTGCCTGACGACGCCAGCGCAAAGCTGGCGGCTGTAGCGATGCTGCTTCCCCAGCATCACCATTCGGATGTGTCCGGCCCCGTGTACGACCTGGATCGGATCGAAGAAATGGCTCTGGCTGCGAACCCCGAAATCCACGTTGCCGTCCGGAGACTTGCCGTGGTTGAAGCACACGTCGCTTCCGCGGGCGCGCTTGACGATCCCATGCTCGGCTATCGCGGATGGGGCGTTCCTCTCAAGCAGCCGTGGAACTACAACGGTGCGCAGAACATGTTCATGATCAGCCAGGCTCTCCCAGGCCCAGGCAAACGCGGTCTGCGAACCAGCGTCGCCCAAGGCGATGTTGTCGAAGCAAAAGCCGCCCTGGATGCTACCAGGCTAGACGTTCGAATTCGAGTGCGGAAAGCGTTTTACGATCTGTTGCGCGCGGAGGATGGCCTGCGAATTCATGATCAACACGTCGATATCGCGCAACAGGCCGTCGCCGCGGCGAAGATCAAGTATTCGGTCGGGAAAGTGCCGCAGCAAGACGTTCTAAAGGCGCAAGTGTCACTGACGCGCCTGGCCGAGCACCTGATTCACTTCGAACAGGATACCGACATAGCGCGCGCCCGGCTGAATACGCTGCTCGGCCGGGACCCGAGTGCGCCGATCGACGTTCATGGCGATCACATCATCTCCACCCGGTTGCCGTCCATCGAGACACTCGAAAAGATGGCGCTTCAATCCAGGCCTGACCTTGTGCAGATGCAAGCCGCACTGGACAAGAGTCACACCGAACAAGCCCTGGCCAAGAAAACCTATAGCCCGGATTTCACCGTGTCCGCCGGTTACATGCTCATGCCCCGCGGCTCTGAGTTTCGCAACAACTACATGGTGGAAGGATCAATCAACTTGCCCTGGTTGAATCGCCGTAAACACGATGCGGAAATCGCAGAATCCACGGCGAAGGTCACGGAGCAGGATGCCGAGTTGGCTGCGATGCGAAATAGCGCGTTTGGACAGATTCAAGAAGCGCTCATCGAGGCGCGGGCTGCGCAGAGCCTTGCGAACGTTTACCAGCAATCCTTGCAGCCACAAGCGGAAGCCACCCTGCATTCGACCGTGATTGCCTACGAGAACAATCGCACGGAGTTCCTGGACCTGCTCGACAGCCAGATGACGGTCATTGATCTGGATCTTGCCTACTTGCAGGCCCTGGCCGACTTTGAGGCGCGACTGGCGGATCTGGAACTCGCAGTTGGCGCGCCGATTGACCAAGTACAGAAATCCTCGCCGGAGGTGACGCAATGAGTGAACCACATTATCGACGTGTTCTTGGCATAGTCGTTGCAATCTGCATTCTGCTGGCCGTAGCCCTCGGATACGTTCTTTCCCGCGATCACAGGGTTGCCGTAACCGACGAGAACGATCCCGTCATCGCCAGAGGACCAGCCAAAGGACCTGATGCCACGGCGCAGCTCATGACCACGAACGAGCGCGCGCCAGAAGACTCCGCGCCCAATCTCACGCCGGTACAGCTGTCGCCCCAACGCCTACAAGCTATCGGTGTGAAAACGGCAACAGTCGAGATGCACGCGCTCAATGATGAATTGCGGGTGCCGGGCAACGTAGATGTGAATGAGCAACAGCTTTCCTACGTGCAAACTCGTTTTTCAGGGTGGATTCAGAAAGTATTTGCCAACGCAACCTACCAGTACGTGCGGAAGGGGCAGGCACTGTTCACGATCTACAGCCCGGATCTCGTCAGTACAGAGCAGGAATACCTGCTCGCCAAGCAAAACCAGAGTGCCTTCGCCCATGACATGCACGGAGCGGCATCGAAGGAAGGCGCATGGTTGCTCCAGGCCGCGGCAGATCGTTTGCGGCAGTTCGATATCCCTCAACGTGAGATCGCGAGTCTGGAACAAGGCGGCAAAGTCCAGCATGACATCGAGATTGATTCGCCGGTTTCCGGCTACATCACCGAACGCAATGCCTTACCGAATCAGTATGTGCAGGCCGAGAGCAAACTCTACACGATTGCTGATCTCTCTACGGCCTGGGTTTATGCCAACGTCTCGCAAACTGACGTGGGCCGGCTGAAGCCTGGCAATTCCGCCACTGTAACCGTCGATGCATATCCAGGAAAGCGTTTCGCCGGTCGAATCGACCAGATCCTGCCCCAAGTCGATCCGATGACCCGAACCGTCCGCGTGAGGCTGGTGTTCAGGAATCCCGGCGTTTTACTCAAGCCCGGCATGTACGTGAATGTTGAAATCGGGGTGCCACTTGGACGACAGTTGGTTGTTCCCGCCTCAGCCGTATTACAAGCAGGTACTCGCCAGATCGCTTTTATCGATCACGGGCAAGGCTACCTCGAACCCCGCGTGATTGAAGTCGGACCGAGAGTGGACGATCGCGTCGCAGTCCTCAAAGGTTTGCAATTGGGGGAACGGGTTGTCAGTTCAACCAATTTCCTGGTGGATTCGGAAGCCCAGCTTCAGGCCGCGATGGGATCGTTCGCGCCACCACCGCCAGATGCCAGTGGGGCCGCTGCGATGAATGCACCCGCTCAGCAAGTCGGAATTGATCTGAGCACAGAACCCGATCCGCCGCACAAAGGCGCAAACACAGTGCGGATAAAGTTGAAGGGACCTGACGGCAAGCCGGTCACAGGAGCAGAAGTGAGTGCGACGTTCTTCATGGCTGCGATGCCCGCTATGGGGATGGCGGCTCTGCGAGATGTGGTCACGCTTGCGGACAAAGGGTCTGGTCTCTATGAAGGCCGGTTGCAGCTGCAAACCGGAGGTACGTGGCAGGTCACAGTCACGGTTCAGCGGGGCGGCCAGACCATTGCCACGAAACAACTGAGCGTCAGCGCCACGGGAGGCATGTGATGATCTCGCGAATCATTGATTGGTGCGAGCGCAATCGCTTCCTCGTTCTTACCGGAGCAATCCTGCTGACAATCGCGGGCGCGTGGTGTCTCCAGCGAGTTCCACTCGATGCACTTCCCGATATCAGCGATGTGCAGGTCATCATTCACACTGAATGGGCGGGCGAGCCCCCAAGCGTTATCGAAGATCAAGTCACGTATCCGATCGTTTCATCGTTACTGGCGGCGCCCAAAGTCAAAGCCGTTCGAGCGCAGACGATGTTTGGGGACTCTTATGTCTTTGTCGTGTTCGAGGACGGAACCGACCTGTACTGGGCTCGATCCAGGGTTACGGAGTACCTGCAACAAATCGCCGGACGCTTACCGGCAGATGTACACCCTGCCATCGGGCCGGACGCAACCGGCGCCGGCTGGGTATACGAATACGCGGTCGTCGATCGAAGCCATAGCAAAAGTCTGGCTGACCTGCGCGCGCTGCAGGACTGGTACTTGCGCTACCAGATCGAAACCGTTCCCGGAGTCGCAGAAGTCGCCAGCATCGGCGGATTCGTTCGCCAGTACCAGGTGAAACTCGACCCCAAGAAGCTCTTCTCGTACGGCATCCCGGCATCCACGGTGATCGAACGTGTGCGCGAGAGCACTAACGAAGTCGGGGGCGACGTGCTGGAGATGAGCGGGGCAGAGTATATGGTGCGGGGTCTTGGGTATCTGCGGTCGCTCTCGGACCTGGAGAACGTTCCCGTGTCGTCCAAGAATGGCACTCCTGTATTAGTCCGGGACCTTGGGACGGTCTCGTTCGGTCCAGATATACGGCGTGGCGCAGCCGACTGGCAGGGCGAGGGAGAGACGGTTGGCGGCATCGTGGTCATGCGCCATGGCATGAATGCTCTGAACGTCATCAACGGAGTGAAAGCCAAGTTCCGCGAAATCGCTTCCTCGCTACCCCCTGGAGTCGAGATCGTGACCGGCTACGACCGCTCGTGGCTGATCGACGAATCCATCAAGACCCTAAAGCGCGACCTCATCGCAGAAGCAGTCATTGTCAGTTTTGTCAGCATCGTATTCCTGTTTCACTTTCGCTCTGCGCTGGTCGTGATCATCACTCTGCCGATTGCGCTGCTGGCAGCGTTCATCCCGATGTATTACCTCAATGTCAGTTCCAACGTGATGTCGCTGGGAGGACTGGCGTTGGCCATTGGCGTTCTCGTCGACGCCGCAATTGTGATGGTGGAGAACGGATATAAGCATATTGCGGAGCGCAGCGGCCTAATGGCCGGTGAGCATACAAGCACGCTCGACAATTCCGAGCGCAGGCGGATCCTGGCGCTCTCCGCAAAGCAAGTCGGTCCCGCCCTGTTCTATTCGTTGATCATCATCGTTGTTTCTTTTCTTCCCGTATTCCTGCTGGAAGCGCAGGAGGGTCGCATGTTCCGGCCACTGGCTTGGACGAAGACGCTCGCGCTTGTCTTTTCGTCAGTGCTATCCATCACGCTGGTGCCAACGCTGATGCCTCTATTTATCCGTGGACGGCTTCGCCCGGAATCACAGAACCCGGCTGCCAGAATGACCAAAGCGATCTATCTGCCCGTTTTGCGCTGGTCGCTAAGACATTGGAAACTGGTGATCGCAATCAACCTGATCTTTCTTGCGGTGACGATTCCTCTGTATTTCCGCCTGGGGAGCCAATTCATGCCGGCCTTGTATGAGGGCTCATCTCTCTATATGCCTAGCGCGCTGCCGGGAATTTCTATCACTCAGGCGAGCGCATTATTGCAGGAACAAGACCGCATCATCCGCTCGTTCCCTGAGGTGAAAACAGTTTTCGGCACGGTCGGCCGTTCCGACAGCGCGACCGACAACGCTCCGCTCGATATGTACGACACGACGATCATGCTGAAACCGCAAGAGCAGTGGCGACCAGGGATAACATATGAAAAGCTGATTCGTGAAATGGACGACAAGCTCCAGTTCCCTGGCCTCACCAATACCTGGACCATGCCAGTCCGCAACCGGCTCGATATGGAACTGACTGGGATTAAGACTGCGGTGGGGTTGAAAGTCCAAGGCCCCGATCTCGCTCGGATTCAGGATATCGGTGCGCAGATCCAGCAAATCCTCGCTGGCATGCCAGACACGAGTTCGATATTTGCCGAGCGAGTCTCGCAGGGGTTTTACCTCAACGTGGAGGTGAACCGCTCCGAAGCAGCCCGGTACGGACTCACGGTCGCAGATGTGCAGCGGGTCATTACGTCCGAAATTGGCGGGGCAACGATTGCACAGAACGTGGAAGGTCGTGAGCGGTTTCCCGTCTCGGTTCGCTATGAACGAGACTTCCGGGACAATCCAGAAGAGTTGGGTCGTGCTCTGGTCGGCACTCCCGCTGGCGCGCAAATTCCGATCAATCAGGTGGCGCGCACATATTTCTCGCGCGGCCCGGCGATGATTCGAGACGAAGATGGAGCACTGACGGGCTACGTATATCTCGACCTAAGGACGAAAGATTATGGCGGATTCGTCGATCGAGCGGACAAGCTCTTAAAAGCGAAGCTGGATCTTGCCGGAGGATACACCTATCGGTGGGCGGGAGAGTATGAATTTGAGCTGCGTGCCAAGGAACGATTGAAGATCATCCTGCCCATTGTTTTCTTTGTGATCTTCCTGCTGCTCTACATCGTTTTCAAGTCTGCGACAGAAGCAGCCGTCCTGATCATCCCGACCCTGTACGCCATGTCTGGCGGGCTTCTTCTTCAGTGGGCGCTGGGCTACAACTTCAGTGTGGCCGTCTGGGTAGGGTATATTGCGCTGTTCGGCATTGCCGTTGAAACCGGCGTAGTCATGGTTGTTTACCTGCACGAAGCTCTCCAGCAGCGAATGGCCGAAGGGAAGCCAATGACAGAGACCGATCTCGAGCAAGCCACTATCGATGGCGCTGTCCAGCGCTTACGTCCCAAGCTGATGACAGTGACGGCGGTCATTCTCAGCCTGGCACCGATACTCTGGGAATCGGGCATTGGATCGGACGTGATGAAGCCGATCGCCGCTCCAATCGTCGGCGGCATGATCACGTCCACAATTCATGTACTGATCCTGGTACCGGTGTTTTTCCTCTTACTGAAAAGACATGCATTGCGAAGGGGAACTCTTCCTATCAGCGAACCGATACCGGCGAAGACATAATCGCCTGGCGAATCGGCTCAATCGGCCACGGGGGCGGGTTTTCAGCGGAACTCGACGGTTTGACTGCTTAAGAGGAAAGCTCGACCTCTATCTTCTTGGTTGGCGAATCCAATTTTGTGATGCGGAAGCTGCGCACCTGTGCGGCCCGGATTTCTTCGGGTTTTGAAGACTCGGCTACTGCGCCGCTTTTCCAGCGTGCCTGCAACATTGAAGTCAGGGATGTTAGGTCGGTCTTTGCGGGACCAGGCTGGTTCGCAAGCGAATTACCTTGCTTCGCGGCTGCGAGCCGGCACTCTGCATGGATTCCCTGTCCCAGCTCCACCTTCGCTGAGCTTCCGGAAACCTCAATCACCCTTCCGGTAACCAAGTCCCCTTCATGGTGCTCGACCACGTATTCGTCAATGCTGGTCGGCACTAGTTGCTTGATGCCTAACTTAAGCCGCCGCTTCTCTGTGTCCAATTCGAGCACTTGCGCCTGCACCAGTTGCCCCAGCTTCAGAACATCCTGGGGATGATTGATCCGCTTGTCGGCGCTGATGTCGCTCACGTGGACCATGCCCTCGATGCCTTCGGCCACTTCTATGAATGCGCCAAACTTGGTGAGGCTGGTGACCGGCCCTTCGGCCGTAGAACCAACCGGGAACTTCTGGGCTGCCCCCGCCCACGGATCTCCCAGGGCTTGCTTCAACCCCAGTGACAACCTTCGTTCGGCGGTGTTCACTCCGAGAATGACCGCTTCCACGGTTTCGCCGGGCTTCACCAGATCGACCGGCTTTCTTACCTTTCTTACCCACGACATCTCCGAAATGTGGATCAACCCTTCGATTCCAGGCTCGACTTCCACAAATGCGCCGAAGTCGGTCACGCGCGTCACTGTTCCACGTACGCGCTCGCCGGTTTTCAATTTGCCGCCGGCCGAATCCCAGGGATGCGGCTGCAACTGCTTTATCCCGATGCCGACCCGCCGTTTCTCGGGATCAATCTTCAAAATCCTGGCTTCGATCGGTTGCCCTTCCGACAACACATCGGAAGATTTGCTGACCCGGCTCCAGGAAATATCTCCGATGTGCAGCAACGCATCTACGCCGCCGATGTCCACAAAGGCGCCATAGTCGGTCAAACTGCGGACCGTGCCGTTGACCGTGTCTCCTTCTTTGAGTTCGCTGTAACGGCGGCCCTTCGCTGCCAGCGCTTCTTCTTCTGCAACCACACGCCGGTCTACCACCACGTCTTCATCGGCCGCGTCGAGCTTGATGATGCGGCAGCGGATTTCCTGCTCAACCAGTTTCTCCATCTCGGTGGCATCCCGGGCGCCACTCCTCGACGCCGGCATGAATGCGCGCACCCCGACATCCACGCTCATGCCGCCTTTCACCACTGCGGTGACGGTCCCGATAATCGTTGCCTTCTCGGCGAACGCCTTTTCCAGCGCGGCCCAATCGGTGGGCCGGGAAACCTTGCCCCGCGTCAGCTGGTAATAGCCTTCGGGATCGCGGCCTTTGATGGTGACCTGCATTTTGTCGCCCGGCTGGACGGCGTCTTTACCTAGTTCCGCGACCGGCAAAACGCCCTCGGTCTTGAATCCAATATCGAGCACCGCGGAGTCAGCCGAAATGGAAATCACCGTGCCCTCGCGGCTGCCTTCGACAGGTTTGGCCGCATGGCTGCGCTCGAATTGCGAAAGCATGGTGGCGAACGACTCGGTTGTTTCTGAGGTAATGGAAGATTCTGGGAGATCGGGATTGGACATGTCTGGTTACGGCTTTGTAGAGGTGTAGCGTCTTAAGAATAACATTTCCTCACGCATGGCCACGTGGAATGGGCGCCTTCCCAGCCATCTACAAAGTATCGATTGCAAAGTAAACTGCGCCCAGTTTGCTCAAGGCGAGTGTGGGGATTCCGTGAGCCGCCTCAGTTGTTCGGTGTATACTCCTGCAACCTTTGACGCGCAGCAAGTTGTGGTGAGGAGGTTTTATGGACTCTTATCCTTGGGGACCGCACGGACCGCAGTCTGGTCCGAACCAGGTCACACCGAATCCCACGCCAGCCTACGTTCCGCCACCTCCGGAGCCGGCTTACATTCCGCCGCCTTCGCCCAGTCCATCCTACGGCTGGCAGCCGTCGAATCCCGGCGAATCCAGCGGAGGCGCCATACCGTATGCCGGACCGGTCCGGCCTCGTCCCAAGCGCTACGTCATAGCTCTGATTCTGGCCGTCTTTTTCGGGCCGCTTGGATTGTTTTATGCCACCAAAAAGGGCGCGCTTGCCATGCTGTTCCTGTTGCTAGCGGTCCCCGTGGCTCTGAGCATGGCTGGGGTATTGCCTTATGGGTCCGTGAGCCATCCTCTCGCGATCCTGGAGCACAGTTCGGTGATGGATCCGATGTGGTCGCTTTGCGCGTTGCTCTCGATGCTTTGGTCGGTCGTGGCGGTTAACCGGCATAACGCGGCCCTCAAAACAGGCGGTTAGAAGGCGTCGAACTTTTTCTTAAGTTCCGCGCTCACCGATTTTTTGCCTAAATAATGATGATGTTGGCGGGTGACTGTGTAGCCTGTGATCTGGCGCGAAGCCGCAGGTTCCGTACTGCATGCTGATTGACGACCGCCCGGCGATGGCAGGTGGCCGGTGGCCGGCGGCGCCAGACTCACACCCTTGCGTGAGTGCGGACTACGCCCTGGCTCGCTGGTCCGGCGGGGAGACTGTATGCGGTGCTTGGGATTTCTCAAATAGCATCTTTACATCGTCTATAAAAGTGAGAACCAGAACGAACGCAGACCCAATCGCCCCGATCACGAATAAGAAACTAACCACTCGGAACAACACGCGTAATATCGTTTCCATAAGAAGACGTCGCCCCTTCGTCTTCTTTGATTGAAACGCCCACGCGATAAGGAATGTGTAAACGGTTTATAAGGAAGTCATAAAGATCATTCTTGTTCCTGGAACGGCTCGGGTTCAAAGCGGTAACCGACCCATGGTTCGGTCAAAAGGTATTTGGGAGAGGAAGGGTCAAGTTCAATCTTCTTGCGCAATTGGCCGATGAACACCCGCAGGTACTCGGGTTGCTCGGTGTTGTTAGGCCCCCAGACTTCCGCCAATAACGCGCGGTGTGTCACCACTTTGTCCCGGTGCCTGGCAAGGTAGAGAAGCAACTCGAATTCTTTCGGCGTCAGATGTAGTTCGTGGCCGGCGACCTTGACGGAATGCGCATCGACGTCGATCTCAAAATCGCCCGCCTGTACCAGGTGCTGCGTGCCATCGATTGCCGGTGTGCGCCGCAGCTGTGCCCGTATGCGCGCGAGGAGTTCATTCATGCTGAACGGCTTGGTCACGTAATCATCGGCGCCCGCATCCAGGGCCTCGACCTTGGCACGGTCCTGGCCCCTGACCGAGAGCACAATAATAGGGACCTGTGAACTCTGCCGGATGCGTTTGCAGAGGGCAATTCCATCGAGGTTCGGCATAGCCAGGTCCGTAATCACTAAACTCGGTACCCAGTCCTTCAGGATCTCAATCGCCATCTCCCCGTCGTTGGCAGTACGTACATCGTAGCGTTGGGCTGAAAGCGAAGTCCGCAACACGCGGGTAATCTGCGGCTCATCGTCCACGATCAGTATATTGCGTCTATCGGATGTCAAGTGTCTGCCTTTTCACTTCACCTCTTGCGTCACAATATGCACGTCAATCGGCGGGGCGTCGCGGAGGAATTTCTGGATTGCCGAGAGATACAAGTACCGGCGCCAGCCGGTCTGCGCCGAGCGTCCGAATACCACCTCCGTGATGTGATGTTCGCGCACCAGCTTGGCCACGGTCCCGGCTACGCTCTTGCCCTTGGTTCGAATCACCTTCGCTCCCAGATTTTCGGCGAAGCGGATATTCTGGGTGAGCGTCCGTTGGTTCTCGGGACTCTCATCCCCCCCAATGTCAACATAGAGCACCAGCAGCTGTCCGTCGATTCTTTGCGCCATCCGCGCCGCGCGGGCAATGAGATATTGCGCCACCGGGTTGGAGCTGACGCAGACCGCAATCCGCTCGCGTACTCCTACCGTATGTCCGGCGCCCTCTTTTTCCAGATGCGATTCCAGACTCCGGTCCACCGCTCGCGTGACCTGCTGGAGAGCGAGTTCGCGCAGTGCCATCAGGTTGGCCGGACGAAAAAAATTTCCTAATGCCCGATCCGCACGCTCCAGGGGATAAATGTCGCCGCGACGCATCCGCGTCTGCAAGGCTTCCGGCGTCAAATCTGCCAGGACTACTTCGTTGACTCTCTGCATGACCCAGTCGGGAACGGTTTCTCTCACCTGGACGCCGGTAATACTCTGCACCATCGGTGTCACACTTTCGATGTGCTGCACGTTCATAGTGGACAGCACGTCAATTTTCGAGTCCAACAGTTCGAGCACGTCTTCATAGCGCTTGCGATGCTTGCTTCCTTCTACGTTGGTATGTGCCAATTCATCCACCAGGACCACGTTTGGCTTACGCGCCAGAATGGCATCCACATCCATCTCTTCGAAAGAGGCGCCCTTATATTGCATCGGCCGCCGCGGGATCGTTTCCAGTTTCGCCATGAGGCTGGCGGTACCCGTGCGACCGTGGGTTTCGACCACTCCAATGGCCACATCCTCTCCACGATCGTGGCGGCGAATTCCTTCGCTCAGCATGTTGTAGGTTTTACCTACGCCGGGCGCGTAGCCCAGAAATACTTTGAAAATCCCGCGCTGCTTTTGCGGGGCTGCTTCTTCCAGCCATTGTTCGGGCGTCTTTGGCATTGCGTTTATTCTCGTTGACCACAGCCTGCTCTGTCGAATGCATTACAATCGGGCAGGTGAAACGCGCCGCCCAACAGGTTTTACGCTTCCTCGCATGTGTCCTGATTTTGTTTCTGATTGTCTGGGTCTACTCACGAGTTTTCAGCGTCAATCCTACCACCGTGGGATTCACCTTTCTGCTTGCCGTCCTGATCATCTCAGCTACCTGGGGGCTGCGTTATGCGATCTTTTTGTCCATCACTGCGGCCATGGCTTTCAACTACTTCTTTTTGCCTCCGCTTTACAGATTTAGGATCGCCGATGAGCAGGACTGGGTGGCGCTCTTCACCTTTCTCGCCACCGCCATCATCGCCAGCGAATTGTCGGAACGGGCCCGGCGCGAAGCGGAGCAATCGAAGCAGCGGCGCATCGAGTTGGAGCGCTTGTATTCCTTCAGCCAGCAATTGCTGGTGGCGGAAAATGTTTTCGGGTTGCTGAACCGCCTGCCCCTCTACATCGTGGACTCGTTCGGCGTCACCGGCGTTGCCCTGTTTCTGGAGAACAAGGAAAAGACATACTATTCCGACGCTTCCGTCCAGGAACTCATTTCGGTTGAACAGCTAAAGGCCATTAGCGGACGGGGCGAGCCTGTGCTGGACCGTGAACGCAGGATTTCCTTTATGCCGCTCCGCATGGGAATTCGTTCCATCGGAACCATCGGCGCGATTGGTTCAGATCTCTCTCGCGAGACCGTGGAAGCAATTGGCAGCCTTGTCGCCATCGCCATCGAACGCGTCGCGACCGCGGAAAGGTTGACCAAGGCCGAAGCGTCCCGGGAAAGTGATCGCTTGCGCTCACTGCTCCTGGATTCGGTGACCCATGAGTTTCGCACTCCTCTGACCGCGATCAAAGCGTCCGCGGAAACGCTGCTTTCCGACGTTGACCTGCAAGAACCGCAAGTGAAAGAGCTGGCGACCGTCATCAACGAGGAAAGTGACCGCCTGAATCGCCTGGTGGGTGAAGCGGTGGAGGTCGCCCAGTTAGACGCTCTACAGATCGAACTCAATTTAGAGCCTCATCCCATGCGCGAGGCCGTGGATCTTGCGATCCAGGAATCGAGACGTGTTCTAGAGCGTCATACGGTTGAGGTTGTCATACCCGGCGACCTGCCATTGGTGCGCATCGACCTTAAACGAATCGCGGAGGCGTTGTCCCAGCTGTTGGAAAATGCCGGGAAGTACTCCGCTGCTGGCACGCCCATTCACATCACTTGTGAGTTGCGCGATTCCCAGGTGCTGACCAGCGTTGCCGATCATGGATCAGGCATCGACGACATGGAGCAATCCATGATCTTCGAGAAGTTTTATCGCGGACGCCACCAGCGGACAACCATTCGAGGTACAGGGATGGGTTTGGCGATCGCCAAAGCAATTGTTGAACTCCATGACGGAAAGATCGGCGTGACCAGCCAACTGGAGAGAGGATCGGTCTTCTATTTTTCTCTTCCCGCTATCTAGGTGTGGATCACGCGAACCTGGGGTCGTCTGTGGGAGGCGGTTGGCGGGGGAATCGTCTCTGAGTATTCTCCGGCGACCAAACTCCTACTGTCGCGGAATCAATGCCGCCGCCGAACCGGCTAGGCAAGTCCCAGAAGTCCCATACCCCGGACAATCATGTAGAAAGTTTCTTCAGATCCAACCTTCCTCAGACCAACCTTCCTAAACCAACAGCCATCCAATTTGCGCCACTTGGTTTTCAGTCTAGCGCTAAGGATGTATCCGCATTTCCCGCCGAGCGGGGCTAAGTTGTTGATTTTAAATCAATCTCGAATGGGGTCTCGTGCAAATCGATTCTGATACTTCCACACTGTCAAGCGTGGCTGCGGGTGTATCACTTCCTCCAAATAGCGATAGTGCCCGGAGCGGGTCTCAACCGAATGCGGCTGCCGGCGGCAAGTCGTTCTTTCGCATCGCCCAGCGTCTTCACGATAGTGGGATGCTATTTCCCATGGTGGTCTCTGCGTTCAAGGCCATGCAGAGAATCGGGATCAACGTGACCCCGAACCATTTTTATTGGCCAATTCCTGATCTGGCTAAACTGGAGAAGCGCCAGTGGCCGGAAAAAGCACTGCCGGTGGGGGTAGATTTGCGGCTGAACGAACAGCTCAATTTTCTTCCGGCCTTAGCTGAAAAATATGGGCCGGAGTGGATTTTTCCTGACCATCCGGTCGATGGCCTGGTCTACCACTACAACAACGGTCTTTTTGAAACCGTGGACGCCGAAATTGCTTACAGCATGGTGCGGCATTTCGCGCCATCCCGGATTATCGAAATCGGCGGCGGCTACAGCACACGGGTATTGGCTGCGGCATTGCGTAAGAATTTCTCAGAGAGCGGTACGCGGGGCCAGTTGACCACCATTGATCCGCATTGCGATCCGGCGCTTTCCAGCATTAGTACGTTGATCCGCAAGCCGGTGCAGGATGTGGAGGTGGACCTGTTCCGTTCTCTGGGCGAGAACGATATTTTGTTTATCGATTCCAGCCACGTGATCAGCGTTGGTAACGACGTTGTGTTCGAGTACCTGGAGGTTGTTCCGCGCTTGCGCAAGGGCGTGGTGGTCCATGCTCACGATATCTTCCTTCCCTCCGATTATCCCCGCGAACCGGTTCTAGAGAAGATGTGTTTCTGGTCGGAGCAATATTTGCTGCAGAGTTTTCTAAGCTTCAATCCGAATTTCGAGGTGTTGTGGGGCAGTAGCGCGATGCAGGCCTTTCATCCCGAGGCGTTGGAGAAGCACTTTCCCCACTGGAGCCAAAGTTACAGCACCGTTCCTTATGAGAAACGTAAGTTCCTTCCCACCATCGACCATCAACGTGCCTGGCCATCTAGTTTCTGGATGAAACGGGTGGCGTGATTCTGCTTTCGGCTTGAATCGGCTTGCGGGTGCCCGTCCTTGTCGCGCTTTTTGCGACAGGGCGGGGTCTTGATTTAGGATCACGGGCACCCTTTCCGTCCGGATATCTCCACACTCAATCGTCATTTTGAGCGCTTCTTTGCTTGACAGTGACTATTCCATTTGACTAGTTTTGACGGCCATGACGCGAAGCCAGCAACCTGCATTGACGGCATTTGCCATCGGCATGATCGGTCTGGGCATCCTGGCGCTGCTTTACGGCGATTTTGCCCTGGTGTGGCAGCCCGTGGCCCCGTGGGTCCCGGGCAGAACGGTTTTTGCCTATGCTTCGGGCTTGATCATGCTTTTGGGTGGGGTTGGATTGCTCATGCGTGGTATGGCGGCGTGGTCGGCTCGCATCCTATTTCCGTATCTGTTTGTGTGGATGTTGTTGAAGGTGCCCGCGCTGGTGGAGGCGCCTAAGGTCGAAGCTGTCTGGCTCGGCTTTGGCGAGCTTGCGGTACTTTTCGCCGGAGGCTGGGTCTTGTTCGCAAAATTGGCTGGGCTGCGAGAAGGGTCGGCCCTCGGAGTATTGGCCAGCGAGAAAAGCGTACGGATTGCTCAACTTTTTTTTGCGGTTTGGCTGATACCCATCGGGCTGTCGCACATGTTCTACGTGCAGCCTACCGTGGACCTAGTGCCGGCGTGGTTGCCTTATCGTACTGGCTGGGCCTACCTGACCGGCGCAGGACACATCGCGGCCGGGTTGGGCGTGTTGTTCTCCATTTTTCCCCGCGTGGCTGCGCTGGCGGAAGGCGCTATGATCGGAGTGTTCACTCTGGTTGTTTGGGCACCCAAGATTGTGGCCGAGCCCAAGGGCCGGCTGCCGTGGACCGCATTCTTCATCTCATGGGCGATCGCGGCTGCGGCATGGGTAGTGGCGCAAAGCATCACCCCGAAGCGGCCATCGCGTTAGCGGTAAAGCATCCTGCTCGGCTCAAGCGAACTTCACTTTAATATCGGCATTCTTATCCAGGTGAATGCTCTCAATAAACCGTACCTTCCCGGTGCGTAGTGTCATAATGACCGAAGATGTCCGCGTGCCCTCGCCAAAGAACCGCACACCTTTCATCAGCGCGCCGTCGGTAACCCCGGTTGCCGCGAAGATGATCTGCTTTCCCGGAGCCAGGTCCTCGGCTTTGTAGATCTTGTTCTTATCCTTAATTCCCATGTGCTGGATCCGTTCTTCCAACTCCGGCCGGTCGATCACCAGCCGCCCCTCCATATAGCCATTTAAACAGCGGATGGCAGCTGCCGTAATTACCCCTTCCGGTGCTCCGCCGGATCCCATCACCGCATGAACTCCCGTTCCCAACACCGCCGCAGCGATTCCAGCGGAAAGATCGCCATCCCCGATCAAGCGAATCCGCGCTCCCGCTTTCCGGATCTCTGCGATCAATTTCTCATGGCGGGGCCGGTCAAGCACGATCACCACCAGGTCCTCCACGTCGCGATGCAGGCGCTGGGCGATGCTTCGCAGATTCTCCGCAACCGGAGCGTCCAGGCTCACCGCGTTCTTGCACGATGGCCCGACCACGATCTTTTCCATATAGCAATCGGGAGCATGCAACAAACCGTCTCGCTCTGCCGCCGCCAGCACGGTGATTGCCCCAGGCGCCCCGGTCGCACAAAGATTGGTTCCTTCCAACGGGTCCACCGCAATATCAACCTCCGGCACTTCGGGCCCGGCTGGGAATTCGGCCCCCACCTGTTCTCCGATGTACAACATCGGCGCTTCATCCCGCTCCCCTTCGCCAATCACGATCCTGCCGCGCATGGGAATGCTGTCCATGGTGCGCCGCATGGCTTCGGTCGCCACCTGGTCGGCGAGCTTGCGCTCGCCTTGTCCCATGGTGCGGGCGGATTCAATGGCGGCGATTTCGACCACGCGCAAGAAGCGCGGTGACAGATCGCTTTCCAGGTTCTCTCCAAAGCTGCGGGCTTTTTTCTCGGAATGACCACGCGTGACCATGAATTCACCCCCAGATGTGAACGACGTCAAAGACTATACCCGGCAAGCGAAGGTTAGGGAATCTGAAGAACAAGCGGAGTAACCAGGCAGCCTATCCCAGCCGACGCATCAACGCCTGGAATTCCGGCTCTGAGCGGAGGGTATCGAAGGCAGGATCCACGCGCAGCCGTACGACCCAGCCAACGTGATCATCCACAGCTTTCTGGAGCAAGGCCAAGGCCTTTTCTTTTTCACCCAGCGCCGTATAAATCAACGCCTGGTCCCAGGAAGAAACAAAGACCGGAGCCGAGGGTTCTTGCATGCCCTTCAGAATGTTTAGAGCTTCGGTTTGGTTACCGGAGAGTGCATAGGCCTGAGCCAGATTCGACAGCACAAGTCCGTTCGCTCCGCCAACGGCTCTGGCCTTTTCAAATTGAGCTATGGCTTTGCGGTATTCACCCTTCCTTAGGTAAGCACTTCCGAGATCCAACAATACCGGAGCATAGTTGGGATCAATCTCCAGCGTCTTGTTGTATTGCTCGATGGCTTGGTCGTAGTGCCTGCCCTCGTATTGGATCCAGCCGACGACGTCATTCACGATCAGCGATAAAGGGTCGAGTTCCTTTGCCCGATTGATCTCCGTCAACGCTTCGCTTTGTCGTCCTGAACACATGAGCAGAATGCTGTAAAACTGATGTGCGGACGCGTAGTTGACATTCAGCGCAATGGCCTGACGAAATCTCGTTTCTGCGCCCTGCCAATTCCAGTCATAAAGAAGTGTGACGTAAGCCAGCGAAGTTTGGGCCTCCGCAAGTTGATCGTCGAGTTCCAGAGCTCTGAGCGCGGCGGCTCTGGCTTTCGTGTAGGCCTCTGCCGGTGGGGTGAAGCCCCAATTGGCAAGCATGATGTACGAATCCGCCAGCCCCGCATAAGCGAGAGCATAGGTGGGTTCTTGATCAATGGCTTTCTGGAAATATTCGATTCCTTTGCGCAAGCCCGCCTCGCTTCTTTTGTTCCAGAAGTACCGCCCCCGCAAATAGTCTTCATGCGCCGAAGCTGCAATCTTGTTCGCGCTCTGATTGCCTCGTGAAATTCGGTATCCGATTTGCCTGGCGATGTCTTGCGCTACATCGCGCTCAAGTCCGAGCAGATCACTCACGTCGCGATCGTAACTCTCCGCCCACAAATGCTGGTCGTTCTCCGCGCGGATCAGCTGGGCACGAATACGCACCCTGCCACCGACCCGTTCCACTGTGCCTTCCACGATGGCATCCACATGCAGCTCATGGCCAATCTCAGGCACACGTAGGTTTGTGCTTTTGAACCCAATCACCGATGTGCGCGAGATGACACGCAGATTTCCCGTTTTTGCCAGCTCCGTAATCAATTCATCGGTGAGCCCATCGGAAAAATATTCCTGGCTGGGGTCGGCGGAGAGATTGGCCAGCGGGAGAACTGCAATGGATTGAATCGGTGCCGCAACCTTCCCAGCGGACGACGTGGAAGTTCTGTATTTTACCGTCGCAATGACCAGCAACAGTGCACAACCCAAGCCCACCACTACCCACTTCATGTACTGTGGCCAGGGCTTCTTGATTAAACCTTCCCCGGCAACCTGACCAATTGGAGTTGCGCCGGGGGGCGGCTGGGCTTCGACATTCTCCACTCTCGCAATAAAGCGATACCCCCGCTTGGGGGCAGTTTCCAGGAAACGGGGATGTTCGGCATCATCTTCCAAAACGGTGCGGATCTGCCGGATGGCAAAGTTCAGGCCCTGTTCGAAATCCACGAAGGTTTGCGGGCCCCAGACTTGCTCGACCAATTCCTGGCGCGTGACCAGTTCTCCGCCGCGGCTCACGAGTATGGTCAGGATCCTGGCGGGCTGGGGTTGAAGCTTTAAGGGAGTTCCATCGCGGCGCAACTCTCCATTCCGGCAGTCCAATTCAAAGGCGCCAAAGCGGGCAATCTCCGGAGATTTCACCTGTATAGCCAATCCATGCTCCGCGCAGAACCGAGCGCCAGGGGGGAGTGCCATTATAACTTGAATTGCCTAACTTGTTCTTAACTCTTGTTTTAACCTTCCTCACAACAAACTCATACACAACTCAGCCCGCCTTCATTGACCGGACAAAGGGAGCAGGCGCATGGTTCCTCCCAAGGCGAGGATGTAAGCAGGCGATCACGGTCGGGCGCCTGCATGGGATTGGTACAAGCTAACCTCAGCAGTCGGTCGTGACGCCTGCAAATGTCCTCGCCATCCGGTATTCCAAGGAGTTTCACCATGCTTACGCTTCGCCTGCGCCGCTTTTGCTTCGTTCTCGCGCTCGGGTTGTCCGCTTTTACGTTTCAAGTATTTGCGCAGTATCAACAGCTACCAGCCGGGTTCCCTAACCAACAAGTTGGTATGGATGCCAACAGTGGAGTAGCTCCCGGGCAGGTTCCACTTCCCCAGGCTCTCGGGTCAAAAGCACCGGGAAAGATCCGCATCGGTATCGCTCCCGCACAAGCCCAGCTTGGCCAGGGCAACAACGCGCAGGCTGACTACGGCACCCCTATCCGCAACGCCATCATTTTCATTATGAATGGACCAGCGGTGGAAATCACGGGTCTCGACTCCCGCCTGCCAATTCAGGTCCAGGCCGAGGCGCAACAAAAACAATGTGACTACGTGCTTTTTTCCAATGTCGCGGTGAAACACGCGGGCGGCGGATTCGGTAGTTTCATGAAAAAAGCCGGACCCATGAGCAGCATGATTCCCATGGCGGGCATGGCCGGTGGCATGGGTGGAGCAATTGCCAGCCAGGCCGCAAGTGCTGCCATGCAGACGGCGGCACAAGCAGCCCAGCAGTCCGCCATCCAGCAACTCTCAGGATTCAATGGACAAATCAAGTCGAAAGACGATGTCACGGTGGAATACCAGCTCTATCCCACTGGGCAACCGACAATCAAGCTGCAAAACTCCCTCAACGCCAAGGCGAAGTCGAACGGAGAAGACGTGATGACTCCGCTGATCCAGCAAGCCGCCAACACCATCCTTACGGAAGTGACAAAGAAATAGAACAGCACGGTTGCAGAACTTCAACTTTGGGAGTTCCGTAAATCAGATACGGAGCTCCCAGGGGGAAAAAAGCGCCAGAGCGAGAGATCAAGCATGAAAAAGCTTTTATTGCTACTCGTAACAACGACGATGCTGCCCCCTGCGCTGGCGGTTGCGCAGTCGGCTTCCACCAGCCAGTGGGCCGGTTCTATCCAATGCCAGCTCGATGTGCAACTTCAGGGCTATGCACGCCGCGAGATTCAAACCTGGACGCTGACTGGTGATCCGCCGAAGACTGCCGGCACGGGCGGCGTCGCCGTGTATCCGGCGACCTGGACTTACACCGGGCAGGGTGGCGTCCAACGCGTGGACGGTTCGCAGATGAAAGTAATTCAGTGGGCCATCAACATCGTGCCGGGCGAGGCACCGATAGGATTCGTCGTTCGCGATGGAGTGCTCACCATCAGACGAGCCAGCGCGCAGCAAAGACGCTACACCGGCGTCGCCGGTCAGCGCCAGGTCGCCGTGAACGGGGTGGCACAAGTGCCCACTCCACTAACGCCATTTCCGCTGTGGGAATGGCCGCTGCCCTATATCGAAGCAGCTCCGGGTGGAACTGTCAGCGGCACCATGGTTATACCGACCGAAAGCTTCGGCGACGGCGAAAGCCAATCTCCCGTGTCCGGACCCCGGCCAACAGCGAGTTGCAAATATCAATTCACGAAAGCCGGAGAGCAGGGTCTCACGCTCACGGGGCAGAGCTGCGCCGTCGCACAAAAGTTCGAGGAAATGAAGGCATACATCGAGAAAGAGTACGATGCGCTGATTCAGCAGGATCCCTCGAGACGAATTGTCCTGAATGCCCAGAAACAACGACTGCTTCGCGAACTGGAAGCGCAGGAGCAGCAAAATGTCGGAAACGCGTGCCGGGGAGGAGCGGGAAGCAGTACTTCAGCGGGAGGCGCAGGTGCAGGAGGCGCAGCCGGGGCCGGCGCGGCTGCTGGAGCCGGTGCGGGAGCCACAGCGGTGGCTACGAATCCTCCAGCCGGAGGCGCTGCGAAGGGCTCGGCCGGTGGAACGGGAACCGGGGCTGCAGGGGCTGGAGCCAGTGGCGGGGCAGCCGCATCGGGGGTGAATTCTCCATCTGGAGGATCCGCGGGTGGTGCGGCTCAGGGTACAGCCGGCGCTGAAGGAAACAGTTCCCAATCCGGTGGTGGAGCCGCTGGGGCGGGCGCAGGCTCGCAGAGTTCTGCGGCCTCGAGATTAGTGAAGGTTGACCCACCGTCAGCAGATCAAAACACCGCGAATCTGCAAGTGTCGCTAAAGGGAGATAACACACACTGGCTGATGGGAACTTCGCAAGTCGATCTTGGGCCAGGGATCACGACAGTGGCGGGACCATTTTTCACTTCTGCCACCGATGCCTACGTTATGGTCTCCGTCGCACCAGATGCGGCGGTGGGACCGCGCACGGTTACGGTTACCAGTCCATTCCCGGGAAAAACAGAGAAAGTCTCGTTGCTCAATAGTTTCAACATAACCTCGCCGTCAACCAGCACGGTGGCAACGCCGATGAACCCGTCAACCAGCTTGGTGGCAACGTCGATGAACCAGGTGCCAACGGCAAACCTGGGTTCATCCTCACCGGCTTCATCCACTTCGACGCCACCCATAAACGTAGCCGCCCTGAAAAGCGCGAGACCCGAGAAGCGACCCATGAGTGGTTCTACACAGACTTCAGGCAACTCCTCAACTTCAACGGCGCCTCCTCCCTCTGGGAATTATCTGGTGACCATCACCGGCTTGCACTGCGTAACAGCGAGCAAGGATGATCCCTTTGACCGGGACGGCAAAGCAGATGAGGTATACGCCGCCGCATACGTACGCCGGTACGACCGGCGCTCTGGCGAATTCCTGGAGCAGGGCCTGCACCAAACCCGCGTGTATGGCGATACCAGAAACTTCCCGGACCGGATTCAAGCAGGCTCCATGAGCCCCACTGGAGGAATCAATGATGCGGACTCAATTCCCCCCAACGTCACTGCCGACCGGTGTTGCACTCCTTCGGACTCGATGTTCCCCTTGAAGCTTTGGGAAGGCCCGCTGAGCGATGGCGCTGATGTCCTGGTCATCACCCCCAGTATCTGGGAATATGACGGAGACTCGAGCGTGTACTCGGTGTGGGTCCAAACCCAGAACGCGCTTGGAGAGTCACTCCTCTCGCGGCAGGAAGTGCAGAATCGGATCAATGACAAATTGTTCGGTCCGGTCACTGTCGGCGCAGTCCAGGGTAATTCTGGAAATGCCACGGACGCTGCCGCGAAGACTGCGGCGAGCGTCATTCTGGGTGGATTGGGAGTGCCGCTGCTCGGGGTACCGGTCCAGACGTTTGCCGGAGGAGGCAAGGATCGTCCCTATGGGTTGGTCCCGAATGGAACCGACGCCACCGCACTTCCCAACACCACGATAGTGCTGACTCGGGAAATTATCGAAGCCGCACTGGCTCAGCCCGTGTATCAACCAATCTTCCGAGCCGGGTATGTGACGATCGTCATCCCCAAGCCGGGCATTATGGTGTTTAACTTCGAGGACAAATTTACCTCCAACGCCCTTCTGTCGGGATTGGGTATGAGCGTCACTCGAGGCACATTCACCATGGTGCTGCAAGTGGAGCGGCGGTAAGGACCAGGTTTCAAATCGACGAAATGTGAGACACCACATCGCAGGAGACACAGATGAACTCGGCCATTTGGAAATCGGCGATGACGAAGGATGTCTCGTTCGCACTTGTTCTCGCTGGCTCGCTGTTCATCGCAACTTCGCCCGCGGTCTCGCAATCCACCTTCGCCGACAGCTAGTAGGTGACACTGGATATCTGGACGGCCTTGTCAGCGCCGGGATGGACTACACTTACACCCAGACGGTGGTTTCCGGGCCACAAATCACCGCCGAGAGCCTTATGGTGCCAAGTCGAAAAAGCGG
>Ga0137366_10000122_pt1 | contig 41402 bp, 40 predicted proteins | sample SagtaG_8_FD_104938 | JGI IMG/M metagenome (GOLD analysis project Ga0137366, IMG submission 104938) | Vadose zone soil microbial communities from Sagehorn Ranch, Mendocino, California, USA - Sage1_L_60_16 metaG | ecosystem: Environmental > Terrestrial > Soil > Vadose zone | place: USA...
GCTCGCCGCGGTCGTGTGGCCTCGACGCAACGGGTGCGGCGAAAACACAACGGCCGGCGTCGATTCGACGCCGGCCGTATATGCTTTGGCTACGCCTTCCTTACGGAGTCACGTTGGCGAAGTCGATGAAGTCGGCGCTGCTCCCCGAGTAAATGGGGTCTGCGCTGAAGGTGATGGTGTACCCGAACCCACCCGGGCACGCAGCCCCGTAGCCGGGGAAAGTCTCACGCCAAGTGGCCTGCAGCACTTCGCAGACCGTGTACGTGCCTGCCGGCAGCCCCGAGAAGAGGTAGTTCCCCGAAGCGTCCGTCGTCACCCCGCCCGAGACCGGACCAGTGAGCTGGACGCACCAGCCCTCGAGGCCGCTCCATGGCGCGAAGTCCTGGTACACCTGGCCGTCGATCGCCATGGTTCCACCACCGGCGGGTGCGCTCCCGCACGTCCCTGTCGTGGTCGGAGGCGGAGGAGGGGGCGGAGGCGTCCCCGGGTCCGTTACGGGATCTGGACACTTGTTGATGGTTTCGCCCGGGCGCAGCTCCGCACGCATCGCGCAGTGCGCCGCGTCGTGACCCAGACCCGGATTGTCGAGCGACCCGGAAGCGCGGTTTGCGCCGCTCTTTGGCTTGATCTGGCGCGTGGGTCGATCCTGGGCCACGCCCGCGACCAGCGGCGCGGCGACCAAGGCGAGAAGGACCACGAATACTCGGTTCACAGTGTCTCTCCTAGCTCAGTAGGGCTGAGGAGGGGCGCTGCGCCCTCAGCGAACAGCCAAGTGGTGCGTATTTCCCTAGAACCACCCGGCACGATGAAGTTCGCGCAGACTGGCCTGGAGGGCTGTGTGGCGCATCACGCGGTCGCCTAACGTCAAGTGCGCCGGGCACTTGGATGGAGCAAGCGCAATTTGTGCTGGGACAGGCCGGCCCTGCCGCCGCGGCGTGTGCTACGCTAGGTTGTTCTGCTGCACTTACGGCGGCGTAGCTCAGCTGGTTAGAGCAGCGGAATCATAATCCGCGGGTCGTCGGTTCGAGTCCGACCGCCGCTACTAGGAGCCAAGGCGTGCCTACGCCCGTCCCCGGGACGTACCGACCCAAGCGCGCCGTACTCCTCGGAGCCCTCGTGCTGCTCCTTTGCACGTGTCGCTCTTCCCGCACACCGGCGTGGCTGGCCGAGCGGGCTCGTCAGGAAGCCGAGTTGGCCGCGCGTTCCCCGGTACAGCACGATTTCCGCTTCACCGATCGCCGGCAGGAGAGCGGCATCACGTTCGAGAATCGCGTGGTGGACGACGCGGGCAAGAGGTACAAGCTCGCGCACTACGACCACGGAAACGGACTGTGCGCCGCGGACGTGGACGGCGATGGTCTGCCCGATCTCTATTTGGTGACCCAGCTGGGCACGAACGAGCTGTGGAAGAACCTCGGGCAAGGCCGTTTCGTGGACATCACCGCCCGAGCCGGGTTGGCGATGCCGGACGAGATCGCGGTGGGGTGCGCGTTCGCCGACATCGACAACGACGGCGATCCCGACCTGTTCGTCACGACCGTGCGCCACGGGAACCGGCTGTTCGAGAACCTCGGCAACGGCACGTTTCGCGACATCACCGCGCAGGCGGGCGTGGGATACAGCGGCCACTCTTCCGGCGCCGTGTTCTTCGACTATGACGGCGACGGCCTGCTCGACCTGTTCGTGACCAACGTGGGTGTGTACACCAGCAACGTGCGGGGGCCGGGCGGCTACTATGTCGCGCTGGAGGACGCCTTCACCGGCCATCTCCACCCCGAGCGTGCGGAAGCGAGCATCCTCTACCACAACCTCGGCGGGAATCGCTTCAAGGACGTGAGTAGCGAGGTCGGGTTGGTGGACAAGAGCTGGAGCGGCGACGCCACGGCCGTCGACCTGAACGACGACGGCTTCCCCGACCTCTACGTCCTGGACATGCAGGGGGGGAATCACGTCTGGCTCAACGAGGGTGGCAAGCATTTTCGCGACGCGACCGCGCGATACTTCCCGAAGACCTCCTGGGGATCGATGGGCGTGAAGGCGTTCGACTTCGATGGCGACGGTCGACTCGACCTCTTCACCACCAACATGCACGCGGACATGTGGGTCGACCTCCGCGCCGGCGACTGGGCGGGCGAGATGCGCAAAGACGACTCGTCGCAAGTGTCGGGTAAGTTGTTCCCGAACGGGAAGGGCGGCCTCATCTTCGGAAACGCGTTGTTCGCGAACCGCGGGGGCGGCCGATTCGAGGAGGTGTCGGATACCGTCGGGGTCGAGACGTATTGGCCCTGGGGGCCGACTGTGGACGACTTCAACGCCGACGGTTGGGACGACATCTTCATCGCGGCGGGCATGAACTTCCCCTTCCGCTACGGAATCAACTCGCTGCTCTTGAACGGGGGAGGGCATCACTTCCTTCCGAGCGAGTTCGTGCTGGGGGTCGAGCCGCGGCCCACCGGCACGCAGCAGGTCTGGTTCACGCTCGAGTGCAAGGGCGTGGATCGGGGCCACCCCTTCTGTGCCGCGTGCGCTCATCCGGAGGCGACGGCGGGGGAGTGCCGGCTCGATGCCGCGGGCCACCTGACCATGATGGCCGCGCGCGGTAGCCGTTCCGCGGTGGCCCTCGATTTGGACGGCGACGGCGATCTCGACATCGTCACCAACGAGTTCAACGCCGGACCGCAGGTGCTGGTGAGCGATCTTGCGCAACGCCACCCGGTCCACTTCCTGAAGGTGCGGCTGCGCGGCACCCGCTCCAATCGCGAGGGGCTCGGCGCGCAGGTCACGGTCGTGCTTCCCGACGGGCGCCGGATATTGAAGCTGATGGATGGAAAGTCGGGATACCTCTCCCAGAGCGCCCTGCCACTCTATTTCGGCCTCGCGGGCGCTGACCACGCCGGAGCAATCGAAGTGCGCTGGCCGTCGGGTCGGCGCCAGAGCGTGGCTGGTCCCCTCAAGTCCGGGCAGACGATCGACGTCGTCGAGCCGTAACCGCTAGCGCTGTTGCAGGTCCCTCCACACGACCGGCCGGATGTCGCGCGAGCGCTCGGCGGCGTACGCCTGCGCGGTGCGCAGCAGGGCCTCGTATTCGGACCGCCACTCGGGCGGCATGTTGACCCGAAAGTAGCCGGCCGTCATCACGTCGCCCGCGGGGCGCTCGGCCGTGCCGTGGCCCACCGCCACGACGTCGCCCAGAAAGCAGGTCGAGCTGCCGGTGTCCATCACGTTCACCACGCTGCACTCGAAGTGCGCGTAGCAGTCGTCCAACACCGGGACGCCGAGCGTGCCGGGTCGGTGCGCGATGCCGGCCAGCTTGTCGCGCGCCCGGCCGCTCACGAACCCGAGGCGGTGGATCAGCTCGAACTGATCGTCGCGCAGCAGGTGCAGCACGAAGCGACCGGTCTCGAAGATCAGGTCGTGGCTGAAGTTGAACTTGTGGATGTAGACCGACAGCCGCGGCACGGTGGGAGCGATCGACGCGCGCACGGCGCTGTCCGAGATCATGCCGTTGCGCTTGCCGTCACGCTGGCACGTGATCGCCACGACGGGCGAGGTCAGATGGCGCAGCAGCTGGTAAACCTGGTCGGGCTCGAGCTTTGGCATGGCCCTATTCTCGGGGCCCTGGAGGCGCGCGGCAAGGCGCCGCACCGCCGCCCCGCCTATCATTTATACTACTGTATGACCCCGTTGCTCTCCCGCGTGCGCGAGCACATCGCCCGCCGCCGCCTCTTCGCCGGCGGGGGGACCGCGGTGGTGGCGGTGTCGGGGGGACCCGATTCGGTCGCGCTGCTCGACCTGGTGCACAGCCTCGCTCCGGAGCTCGGTCTCACGCTGGTCGTCGGGCACGCGGACCACGGGATTCAGGCGGACAGTTCGAGCGTGGGACAGGCGGTCGCCGCCCTGGCGCGCCGGTACGGGGTGCCGTTCGAGCTGGGAGAGCTGCACCTCGGTCTGGACGCCACGGAAACCGCGGCGCGGCGAGCGCGCTACGCGTGGCTCACCGACGTGCAGCGACGCCGTGCGGCGCGCTACCTTGTGACGGCGCACCACCGTGACGACCAGGTCGAGACGATTCTGTTGCGGCTGCTGCGCGGGAGCGGGCCCGCCGGGTTGGCCGGCATGCCGGCGCGAGCTCGCGGCGGACTGGTGCGCCCGCTGCTGGCGTTCACGCACCACGATCTGGTCGAGCACGTCGCCGCGCGTGGCCTGCCCGTGCACCACGATCCCGCGAATCGCGATCCCCGGCACTTGCGGAGCTGGGTCCGCACGGTGCTGCTGCCGCTCGTGTCCGCGCGCCTGGGCGCGGGCGCGCGCGACGATCTGGCCCGCGCCGGCCGCGCGGCGGCGCTCGAGCGCCGCGCGTGGGACCGCGTGCTCCGCCACCTGCCGGATCTCGAGCTGCGGCTCGACGAGCATGGCTTCGACGTTGCTCGGGGGGCGCTGGCGGGCTATGATAACGCATTGGCCGTGGCCGTGTTGCGTGCCGCGGCGCGGCGCGCGGGGTTGGTCCTGGGACCGAGACGGGCGCGGCAGCTGGTGCGGCTCGCACGGCGTCCGTCGGGACGGCGCCAGGCGCTCGGGGGCGAGTGGGCGGCGGAGGTGGCGTTTGACCGGATCCGCGTGCGTCACGGCACGCGGGAGGGTCGGGAGGGTGGGGAGGTTGTGGAGGTGGTGGTGGATGACGAGCGGGGGCGCGCGCGGTTTGGTGAGTTCCGAGTGGAGTGGTCAGCGGAGCCGGCGCCCGAGCGGCTCGCCCGCGGTGACTGGACGACGTGGATCGCGGGGGGCGCGTGGGAGGTTCGGGGCCTGCGACCGGGGGATGCGCTGGTACCGCTCGGTGGTGTCGGGCATCGGCCCGTACGGCGGTTGTTGATGGACGCGCGCGTGTCACGCAGCGACCGGGCGCAATACCCGATCGTCGCGCGCGGCGAAACCATTCTTTGGGTCCCCGGAATCTGCCGGAGTGCTGCCGACCTCCCGCGGCCTGGAACCCCGGCGGTGCGAGTGGATGTTACCAAGCACGGCGAGCCTCAAGCAGACCGGCGGGCGTGAGCTCAAGCGGATCGTCTTCGACGAAGCGACGATCGCGAGCCGTGTCCGCGAGCTGGGTCAGGAGATCACCGCAGCGTATCCCGAAGGTGAGCTCCTCGTGCTCGGCCTCCTCAAAGGGAGTTTCATCTTCTTGAGCGACCTCGTACGCCGCATCGAGCGGCCGCTCCAGGTGGACTTCCTGGTGGCCGCGAGCTACGGCGCCGATACGATTTCGAGCGGGAACGTGCGGCTGCTGTACGATCCGGAAACGGAGCTGCGGGGTAAGCACATCCTGCTGGTGGAGGACATTGTGGATACCGGGAAGACGCTCAACCGCTTGGTCAGCCTGATGCGGGAGCGTGCCCCCCGGAGTCTGGAGATTTGCGCGTTGCTGCACAAGCATCTGGCCCCGCACCTCGAGCTCGAGCCGACGTTCGTCGGGTTCGACGCCCCGCGCGTATTCCTCGTGGGGTACGGGCTCGATCATGCCGAGAATTTCCGGCACCTCCCCTACGTGGCGAGCCTGGCCTGATGGCGAACCGCGTCCCGCCGCCGCGCGAATTCTCCTGGGCCCGCACCCTGCGGACGCTGTCGTTCTGGGCGTTGCTGATCGTGGGGTCGATCTTCCTCGTGCAGTTCGCCTCGAACCGCCGCCAGGAAGCGGTGGACCTGTCGTACACGCCACAGTTCACCGAGCAGCTGGACAAGGGCAACGTCGCCGCGGTGGAAATCACCGACCGCCAGCAGGTGAAAGGGGACTTCCGCACGCCCGTCACGGTCGGCCGGCATACGGCCGAGCACTTCACCATGCTGCTGCCGTTCGAGTCCACCGACGCTTGGGTGAGCACCTTGCGGCAGAAGGGCGTCGACGTGCGGGCGCGCGAGGAGAAGCAGTCGTTCGGCGTGTTTCTCTTCAGCTTCCTGCCGTACCTGTTCATCATCGGCCTGCTGATCTTCATGGTGCGCCAGATGCAGCAGGGGGGGAACCGCGCGTTCGCGTTCGGCAAGTCGAAGGCCAAGCTGCTGGCAGGAGACACGCCGAAGGTCACCTTCGCCGATGTGGCCGGCGCCGACGAAGCGAAGCAGGAGCTTGAGGAGATCATCGATTTCCTCAAGGACCCGCAGAAGTTCCAGCGGCTGGGTGGGCGGCTCCCCAAGGGGGCGCTGCTGGTCGGTCCGCCGGGAACGGGGAAGACGCTGCTCGCCAAGGCCGTCGCGGGTGAGGCGGGGCGGCCGTTCTTCTCGATGTCGGGCTCGGACTTCGTGGAGATGTTCGTGGGCGTGGGCGCGTCGCGGGTGCGCGACCTGTTCGAGCAGGGGAAGGCCCACGCGCCCTGCATCATCTTCATCGACGAGATCGATGCCGTGGGGCGGCACCGCGGCGCGGGGCTGGGCGGCGGGCACGACGAGCGCGAGCAGACGCTCAACCAGCTGCTGGTGGAGATGGACGGCTTCGAGTCGAACGACGGTGTGATCCTGCTCGCCGCCACCAACCGTCCTGACATCCTCGATCCGGCGCTGCTGCGTCCCGGGCGGTTCGACCGCCAGATCGTGGTGGACATGCCCGACGTGAAGGGGCGGGAGCAGATCTTGCGCGTCCACACCCGCAAGATCCCGCTCGCGACCAACGTGAACCTCGAGCGGATCGCCAAAGGGACGCCGGGGCTGTCGGGGGCGGAGCTGTCGAACGTGGTGAACGAGGCGGCGCTCCTCGCCGCGCGGCGCAACAAGCCGGTCGTCGACATGAACGACCTCGAGGACGCGAAGGACAAAGTCATGCTCGGCCTCGAGCGCAAGAGCATGGTCCTGACGGACGAGGAGCGGAAGCTCACGGCCTATCACGAAGCGGGACACGCGCTCGTCGGGCTGACCGTGCCGGGCATCGATCCCATCCACAAGGTGACGATCGTGCCGCGGGGCCGGGCGCTCGGGATCACGTTCTTCCTGCCCGAGAAGGACCGCCGCAACGTCACCAAGCAGTGGCTGCTCGGTCAGCTCGCGATGTCGTACGGCGGGCGCGTGGCCGAAGAGCTCGTGTTCGGCCCCGACAAGGTCACGACCGGCGCGTATTCCGACATCCAGCAGGCCACGGAAATGGCGCGCCGCATGGTGACGCAGTTCGGGATGAGCGACGTGGTGGGGCCGATCGCCGTAGGCGACCGCGAGGCCGAGATCTTCCTGGGGCGGGAAGTGGTGCAGCGCCGCGAGGTCTCGGAGCGCACCGCCGAGCTGGTGGATACCGAGCTGAAGCGCCTGCTGGGCGAGGCGTACGAGCACGCGCGCGACATTCTCACCAAGCACCGCGACCAGCTCGACCGGCTCGCGGGCGCGCTGCTCGAGCGCGAGACGCTCGACCGCGAGGAAGTCGATCTCGTGGTGGCCGGGAAGCGGTTGCCGCCGGTCGCGCCGGCGGTGCCGCCGCCCGCGGCGCCGTCGCCCGAAGGCACGGCGCGAGACAAGCAGGCCGCGACGCGCGGGCCGGTGCTGGGGAGCCCGCCGCCGGAGCCCGCCGGCGCGTAAGCCCGGCAGCACCAACACCAGAAACCGAAGTCCACGCCTCCTCCCGCGCCGCGCCTCGCGCCCGCGCGGTCGCCGGAGGTGTTAGGATTGGGGCCATGGAAGCGAAGAACGCGGACCTCGCCGGGCTGCGGATCAACCGCTCACCCGAGTCCGCCGGTGCGGTGCCGCTGCGCCGCGCCGGGCGGTGGCTCGCCATCGGCGTGCCCGCCGCAGTCATCGTGGTCCTGGCCGTGGTGCTGCTGACCAGCGGCGGCGCCTTCGGCTCGGCGCTCCCGGTGCACTTGACCCCGGCCACGATGGTGTCACCGATGCGCGCCGGCGCGGTGCTCGTGGCCAGCGGCTACGTCGTGGCCCAGCGCAAGGCCGCCGTCGCTTCCAAGGGCACGGGCCGGCTCGTGTACCTGGGGGTCGTCGAAGGGGACCGGGTGCGGGCCGGCCAGGTGATCGCGCGCATCGAGGACGCCGACGTCAAAGCGCAGCTCGCCCAGGCGCAGGCGAACGTCCAGGTCAGCCGCGCCGAGCTGCACGACGCCGAGCGGTCGCTGGCGCGGGAACGGCTGCTGAGCGACAGCGGCTTCACGTCGCAGGCGAGCCTGGACGCCGCGGAAGCGCGCTCGCAGCGCGTAAAGGCCGGGATTGCCTCGGCGGAAGCAGCGGTCGAAGCCGCGCAGGTGGCGCTCGAGAACACCGTCATCCGCGCCCCGTTCGACGGCACGGTGCTGACCAAGAACGCGGATGTGGGGGAAGTGGTGGCGCCGCTCGCCGCCAGCGCGTTCTCCAAGAGCGCGGTGGTCACGATCGCCGACCTGGGCTCGCTCCAGGTGGAGGCAGACGTGGCCGAATCGAACCTCGAGGGCGTCGGCCTGGGCCAGCCGTGTGAGATCGTGCTCGACGCCTATCCCGACGTGCGCTACCCTGGGGCCGTGGCGAAGATCGTGCCGACGGCGGATCGCGCCAAGGCGACGGTGCAGGTCAAGGTCGCGTTCCGCTCGTACGACGCGCGCGTGTTGCCGGAGATGAGCGCGAAGGTGCATTTTCTACCGCGCGCGTCGCACGTCGCGGCGGACACGCAAGCCCTGCTCGTGGTCCCGAGCACCGCGGTCGCCGAGCGAAACGGCCGGAGCGTCGTCTTCGTCGTCGAGCAGGGGCGGGCCGCCGAGGTCCCGGTCGTCACCGGCCGGCGGCTCGGCTCGTCGGTGGCCATCCGCGAAGGATTGCGTGCCGGCGTCGAGGTGGTCGACAGCGTCGGCGCCCGCCTGCGTGGCGGCGTCAAAGTCACCGTGCAGTAGAGGAGCTCATGCCCAATCCGATCGTTCAGATTCGCGGTCTCTCGAAGGCCTATCGCCGTGACAGCATGGAGATCCCGGTGCTGCGGGACATCACGCTCGAGGTGCCCGAAGGGGAGTTCCTCGGGTTGATGGGTCCCTCGGGCTCCGGCAAGACCACCCTCCTGAACCTGATCGCGGGGATAGACCGACCGGACGCGGGAACGGTGACGGTGGCGGGCACCGACGTCACGAAGCTCAACGAATCGCAGCTCGCCCGCTGGCGCGCCGCCCACATCGGGTTCGTGTTCCAGTTCTACAACCTGATCCCGGTGCTGACCGCTTTCGAGAACGTGGAGCTGCCGCTGCTCCTGACGTCGCTCTCCAAGCCCGACCGGAAAAAGCACGTCGACACGGCGCTCGCGCTCGTCGGCCTGGCGGACCGCGTGCGCCACTATCCGCGCCAGCTCTCGGGTGGCCAGGAGCAGCGCGTCGCGATCGCGCGCGCCATCGCCACCGACCCTACGATCCTCGTCGCCGACGAGCCCACAGGCGACCTCGACCGCAAGTCGGCCGAGGAGGTCTTGACCCTGCTCGAGCGGCTGAACAAGGAGTTCAAGAAGACCATCGTGATGGTGACGCACGATCCGCACGCCGCCGAGCGCGCGCACCTGGTGCGCCACCTGGACAAAGGTGAACTGCAATGAGGGCCCGGCCGTGAAGCTGCTGCGTCTCGTCTTCAAGAATCTCTTCCGGCATCGCCTCCGCACGGCCCTCACGATGCTCGGGATCGCCACGGCGGTGATGGCGTTCGGCCTGATCCGCACGATCGTGGGCGCGTGGAACGCCGGGGTCACCGGCGCGGCCGCCAATCGCATGATCACCCGGCACCGGGTGTCGCTGATCTTCCCGATCCCGCTCCCGTACCGCGATGAGATCGCCAGGGTGCCGGGGGTCACCGGCGTGTCGTGGGCCAACTGGTTCGGGGGCGTGTACGGCGAGCCGAACGATTTCAAGAACTTCTGGCCGCGGTTCGCGGTCGACCCGGACACGTACTTCGATCTCTACCCCGAGTTCCAGCTGCCGCCGGACCAGGTGGCCGCGTTCAAGAAGGAGCGCAACGCCTGCGTCATCGGCCGCAAGCTCGCGCAGCAGCACGGCTTCAAGCTGGGCGACGTCATCACGATGGAAGGGGATATCTATCCCGGAAATTGGCAGTGGGTGGTGCGCGGGATCTACACCGGTCGCGACCCGTCGACGGATGAGACCCAGATGTTCTTCCAGTTCGCTTACCTCTACGAGCAGGTGCGCCAGCGAGAGCCCGGACGGCCAGTGGACGCCGGGTTTTACGTCCTGCGCGTCGGGTCTCCCGACGCGACCGCCCGCGTCGCGGCGGCGGTAGACACGCAGTTCGTGAACTCGCGCGCGCCCACCAAGACCGAGAGTGAGCGCGAATTCCAGCAGAGCTTCGTCCAGATGTCGTCGGCGATCATCACGTCGCTACAGGTGATCTCGGTCGTGATCGTCGGGATCATCCTTCTCGTCCTCGCCAACACGATCGTCATGTCGGTGCGAGAGCGGACGCGTGAATACGCGGTCCTCAAGACGCTCGGCTTCTCGGGGCGCCAGCTCGTGGCCTTCGTGCTCGGCGAGGCGCTCGTGATCTCGCTGTCGGGGGGCGTGCTCGGGCTGCTGCTCACGTTCCCGATCGTGAAGGGGTTCGCGAAGGCGCTTCCGACGTTCTTCCCGGTGATCAGCGTCGCGCCCGTCACCATGGCGCTGGGGATCGGAGCGGCCCTCCTCGCCGGGCTCGCGGCGGCCGCCATTCCCGCCAACCGGGTCGCCCGCATGCCGATCGTGATCGGCCTGCGGACGGTGGGGTAGGCGACCCATGATGCGGATCCCCTTCTCCTATATCTGGCGCAGCCTCTGGGCCCGCCGCCTCACCACGGGGCTCACCATCGGCGGTGTGGCGCTCGTGGTATTCGTGTTCGCGGGCGTGCTCATGCTCGCGCGCGGCCTGGAAGCGACCCTCGTCGAGTCGGGCTCGCCCGACAACGCGATCGTACTGCGGCGCTCCGCGACCTCCGAGCTCTCGAGTCAGGTTGACCGGGCAACAGCGGACGTGCTCGAAGCCGACAACGGCGTGGCGCGGGGCGCCGAGGGTCGCCCTGTCCTGTCGCGCGAAGTGGTCCTCGTCATCGATCTCTACAAGAAGAAGAGCAACGCGCTCGGCAACGTGTCGATCCGGGGCGTGTCGCCTCGTGCCCTGGAGCTCCGGCCCGGCGTCCACATCGTGCGGGGACGACCCTTCCAGTTCGGCACCCACGAAGTGGTCGTCGGCAAGAGTATCGCGGACCAGTTCAAAGGCGTGACCCTCGGGGCGGAGCTCGCGTTCGGCGGCGACCGCTGGACCGTGGTGGGAATCACGGACGCGGGCGGCACGGCCTTCGACTCGGAGATCTGGGGCGACGCCGACCAGTTCATGCAGGCGTTCGGTCGCCCGGTGTATTCGTCCCTGACCTTCCGCCTCGCCGACGCCGGTCACTTCGATCAGCTCAAGACCCGGCTCCAGGCGGACCCCCGCATGCAGTACGTGGAGCTCAAGCACGAGCGTGACTATTACAAGGAGCAGTCCCAGACCCTGGCGATGTTCATCCGGACTCTGGGGCTCGTGGTGACCACCATCTTCAGCTTCGGCGCGATGATCGGAGCGATGATCACCATGTACGCTGCGGTCGCGAACCGCACGGTCGAAGTGGGCACCTTGCGGGCCCTGGGATTCAGGCGGCGCAGCGTGTTGGGAGCGTTCTTGCTCGAGTCCGTAGTGCTCGCGCTCGTGGGTGGCGCGCTCGGCGTCGCGCTCGCCGCCCTGCTGTCGTTCGCCCGCATTTCGGTGGTCAACTTCCAGAGCTTCTCTGAGATCGGCTTCGGGTTCGCGCTGTCGCCCGGCGTCGTCCGGAGTGCCCTCGTGTTCGCGGTGGTCATGGGCGTGGTCGGCGGCTTCCTCCCGGCGGTGCGGGCCGCGCGACTGAACATCGTCAACGCGCTGCGAGCGTCGTAGCCGGGGGCTCGCTGCGGTGAAGCTCACCGCGCTCGCCGCGCACACCCCCGAAGCCGTACGCGCGGCGCTCGCGGCACGGGGCTGGGACGCCCAGCCCGCGTGGTTCGCGGCCACGGGCATACAGTCTCTCGTCGTCCTGCTCGACGACGTCACGGAGCCCGAGCGCGAAGCCCTGGTGCGCTGGGGTGCCAAGGCCGGCGCGGACGTGCTCACCGGCGCGGGCTGGGCGCTGGTGAGCGCGGCCGCCAGCCGGCTCGCGCCCCTGGCGCGGCCCGACCGGCTGCCGGCGGGGCTCGAGAGCCTGGCGCCCGAGCTGGGCCGGTTCCTCGCGAGCTACGCCGACCCCCCGCGTCGCTGGGAGATCGCGGGACGCACCCTCGCCCTCGACCACCCGGTGCTGATCGGCATCGTGAACGTGACGCCTGATTCGTTCTCCGACGGCGGCCGGTTCACGACGGTGGATCGGGCGATCGAGCAGGCGGAGCGCTTGGTCGCGGACGGGTGCGAGATCTTGGACGTCGGCGGGGAGTCGACCCGACCGGGCGCGGCGCCGGTGGCCCCGGCGGACGAGATCGCGCGGGTGGTGCCGGTGGTCGAGCAGCTCGTGCAGCGCGGGCTCGGTCCGGTGTCGGTGGATACGCGCAAGGCCGCCGTGGCGCGCGCGGCGCTTGCCGCGGGCGCCGCCGTCATCAACGACGTGTCGGGCCTGGCCTTCGATCCCGACCTCGCGCGCGTGGTGGCCGAGGGCGGGGCCGGCGTGATCGTCATGCACATGCGCGGGACGCCCGACACGATGGACGGGCTCGCCGTGTACCGGCACGTGGCGGCCGAAGTGGCAGCGGAGCTGGGCGCCGCGGCGGCGCGGGCCGAGCGGGCGGGCGTAGCGCGCGAGCGCATCGTGGTGGACCCGGGGTTCGGGTTCGCGAAGGGGCCGGAGCAGAACTTTCGGCTGCTCGACGAGCTGGCAACCGTGGTCGGCTTGGGCTATCCTGTAGCGGTGGGGCCGTCGCGCAAGCGCTTTCTCGGGGCCGCCACGGGGCGGCCGGTCGAGGACCGCGACCGCGCCACCGCGGTGGCGTGCGCGCTCGCGTGGGAGCGCGGGGCACGCCTGTTCCGGGTCCACGACGCCGCGCTCGCCTGCGAGGCGCTGCGGGTGGCCGGCGCGACGACGAGCCCCGTTCCAACCCGGGGCGACCGGGACCGTGAACGTGAGGCGCCATTGGGTTGGAACGGGACGAGCGCACCGTGAACTTCGAACCCTACCGGTTCCTGATCCCGCGGTTCTGGCCGGACGTGGTCGAGATCCTGCTCGTCGCGTTCGTGATCTACCGCTTCCTGCTGTTCCTGGTCGGGACGCGGGCGATGCAGATCGTGGTCGGCGTCATGATCCTGTCGGTCGCCTACTTCGCGTCGCTGCTCGCCAAGTTCACGATGATCAGCGCGCTGCTCTCGTACGTCTTCACGTTCGGCGCGTTCGCGGCCGTGGTGGTGTTCCAGCCCGAGCTGCGGAACGCCCTGGCGCGACTCGGCCAGTCGCGGTTCATGCGCCGCTTCTCGCAGAGCGAGCGCCAGTCGGTGGCCGAGGAGATCGCCGAGGCGATGGACCGGCTGTCGCGCGCCGGCACCGGTGCCATCGTCGCCGTCGAGGGCGACATCGGGCTGGAGGAGTTCATCTCCTCCGGCGTCCCGATGGAGGCCAAGGTCTCGGCGGACCTGCTCACCACGATCTTCACGCCGTACTCGCCGCTCCACGACGGCGCCGTGCTGGTGCGAGGCGACCGCATCATCGGCGCCGGCTGCGTACTCCCCCTCACGCAATTCAAGGTCGCGGACAAGTCGCTCGGCACCCGCCACCGCGCCGCGCTGGGACTGTCCGAGGAGACCGATGCCACCGTGTTCGTGGTCTCGGAGGAGACCTCGACCATCTCGGTGGCCAGTCACGGGCTCTTGCACCGCCACCTCACGCCGCAGCAGGTGCGCGATCTCCTCTCCGGCGCCATCGCGCACCTCGAGGGCGGCGAACGAGTTACGGCCGCAGCCAGCTGACCCCCCGATTGTTTCAATAAGCGCGCCCGGCTAACTTCCGCGGTTATGAATTTTGGGGCCCTCCCCGAGCGCCTGGCCCACGTACGGGCCGAGATCGCTCGGCGGCAGGCGATCGCCGGTCGCACGCACCCGGTGACGATCGTGGCGGTGACGAAGGGCTTCGGGCTGGACGCGGTGGCGGCGGCGCTCGACGCGGGCCTCACGGATCTGGGCGAGAATCGGGTGCAGGAAGCGCTGGACAAGCTCGATACGCCGGCGGGGCGGCGGGCGACCTGGCACCTGATCGGGCATCTGCAGCGCAACAAGGCGAAGCTCGTGTCCGGGCGCTTCGCGCTGGTGCATTCGCTGGACTCGGTCGCGCTGGCGGAGGAGCTGGACAAGCGTGCGGGTGGGGCGGCGCAGGGCGCGCGGCAGCGGGTGCTGCTGCAGGTGAACGTGGCCGGGGAGGCGCAGAAGAGCGGGTGCGCGCCGGCGGAAACGCCCGCCGTGGCGCGCCGCGTGGCCGGCCTGCCGCACCTGGCGCTCGAAGGGTTGATGACCATCGCGCCGTTCACCGATGCCGAGGACGTGCAGCGGCGCACGTTCCGTGGGCTGCGCGAGTTGCGGGACGCCTTGCAGGAGGAGGGCCTATGGCTGCCGACGCTCTCGATGGGGATGTCCGCCGACTACGGTACGGCGGTCGAGGAGGGGGCAACGGTGATCCGCCTGGGGACAGTCCTGTTCGGTCCGAGGGAGGCGACCCCGTGAGCGAGCCCGCCTTCCATCTCACCCCGCTCGACGTGCGCAAGCAGGAGTTCCGGCGCAGCCTGCGCGGCTACGAGCCGCTCGGCGTGGAGGACTTTCGCGCCCGCGTGGCCGACGAGCTGGAGCGGATCCTGCGCGAGAAGGCCGTGCTCGACGAGCGCCTGGCGGCGCTGGGGGAGCAGCTGCGGGTATACAGGGAACGCGAGCGCGCCATGAACGAGGCCCTCGTGGCGGCGCAACAGCTGCGCGAGGAGACCCGTGCGGGCGCGGCGCGCGAGGCGCAGGTGATCGTGCGCGAAGCGCAGGCCGAGGCGCAGCGCATCCTCGACGGCGCGCGCGCCTCGCAGGGCGAAGTCGAGCGCCAGAGCGCGGACGTGCAGCGCCAGTTCCAGGCGTACGTGGCCGGATTCCGCGCGCTGCTCGAGCGCCAGCTCGCCGAGCTCCGCGCGCTGGACGGTCAACGGGACGGATGATTGCGGAGGCGGTTCGCGCGGTGCAGGCGCGGACCCGGCTCGTCCCGGAGGTCGCGATCATCCTGGGCACCGGGCTCGGGGGCCTCGCCGACGAGGTGAGCGTGGAGACGCGCATCCCCTATGGGGAGATCCCCGGGTTCCCCCTGTCGACGGTGGAGAGCCACGCCGGCGCGCTGCTGGTGGGGACGCTGGGCGGGCGGCGCGTCATGGCGATGCAGGGGCGCTTCCACCGCTATGAGGGGTACACGCTCGCGCAGATCGCCTTTCCGGTGCGCGTGCTGCGGCAGCTCGGCGCGGGGACGCTGATCGTGTCGAACGCGTGCGGCGGGATGCATCCCCTGTGGAGCCCGGGCGACTTGATGCTCATCGCCGATCACATCAACCTGCTGGCCGACAACCCGCTCATCGGCCCCAACGACGACCGGCTCGGCCCGCGCTTTCCCGACATGTCCGCGCCCTACGACGCCGGTCTGCGCGCCCTGGCACGCGCCGTCGCGCTGGAGCGCGGGTTCACGCTGCGCGAGGGCGTCTACGTCGCCGTCACGGGCCCGAGCCTCGAGACCCGCGCCGAGTACCGCATGCTGCGCGCGCTCGGCGCAGACGTGGTGGGTATGAGCACAGTCCCGGAGGTGATCACCGCGGTGCACCTGGGCGTCCGCGTGCTCGGGGTCTCGATCATCACCGACCAGTGCCTGCCCGACGCGCTGGCGCCCACCTCGGTGGAGCAGATCATCGCGGTCGCGCGCGGCGCCGAGCCCCGGCTCGCGGCGCTGGTGCGCGGCGTGCTGGAGCGCCTCAACTGATGGCCTACCGGCTGTTCGATCCCAAGCTCTCGCCGGACGCGCTGGAGAAGCAGCTGCTCGCGGCCTGGAAGCACGAGCGTCTGTTTCAGAAGACCCAGGAAGCCGCCCGGTACGGTCCCCCGTTCGTGTTCTACGAGGGGCCGCCCACGGCCAACGGGCGGCCGGGCATCCATCACGTGTTCGCCCGCACCATCAAGGACCTGATCTGCCGCTACCACACGATGCTGGGGCAGGGCGTGACACGCATCGCGGGTTGGGACACGCACGGCCTGCCTGTGGAGATCGAGGTCGAGAAGACGCTCGGCATCTCGGGCAAGAAGCAGATCGAGGCGTACGGCGTCGAGAAGTTCAACCAGCTGTGCCGCGAGAACGTCTTCACGTACAAGACGGACTGGGAGTCGCTCTCCGAGCGCATCGGGTACTGGCTCGATTACGAGCATCCGTACATCACGTACACGCCCGAATACATCGAAACGGTGTGGTGGCTGCTGAAGCGGCTGCACGACAAGGCCCTGCTGTACCGGGGGCACAAGGTGCTGCCCTACTGCCCGCGCTGCGGTACGGCGCTGTCGTCGCACGAGCTGGCGCTGGGCTACGAAGAGGTCCAGACCAATTCGGTGTTCGTGACGTTCCCGCTGGCGAGCGATCCGAAGCGCCAGCTGGTCATCTGGACCACGACGCCCTGGACCCTGCTCTCAAACGTGGCGGTGGCGGTTCATCCCGACCTGGAATACGGCGAGTACGAGGTGAACGGCGTCCGCTACGTGGTCGCGGTCGAACGCGCGACCCATGTCCACGTGGGGGGCAAGCCGCTGGCGGCCGCCCCGCGGGTCGCCGGGTACCCGGGACGCGAGCTCGTGGGTCTGAAATACGTGCCGCCGCTCGCGGTGGTGCCGCTGCCGCAGGAAGGGCAACGGGCGGTCGTCGTGGCGGGAGGGTTCGTCTCGGCGCAGGAGGGGACGGGACTGGTGCACATGGCCCCCGCCTTCGGCGCGGATGACTACGCCGCCGCGCAGCAATACGGGCTCGCCATGGTGAACCCGGTGGCACCGGACGGCACGGTCCAGGGCACGCGCTGGGACGAGATCAACGGCAGGCTGGTGACCGACAAGGAGACGAACCGGCTGATCATCGAGCGCCTGAAGCGCGACGGTCGCTGGCTCGAGACCCTGCCGTACACGCACAACTATCCGTTCTGCTGGCGCTGCGACTCAGCGCTGATCTACTACGCGCGCAGCTCATGGTTCGTGCGGACGACCGCGGTCAAGGCCCGCATGCTCGAGGTCAACGCGCAGGTCGGCTGGCACCCGCCCGCGATGGGCACCGGCCGGTTCGGCGAGTGGCTCGAGAACAACGTCGACTGGGCGCTGTCGCGCGATCGCTACTGGGGCACGCCCCTCAACGTGTGGGAATGCGATGCCGAAGGGGAGCACCGCGAAGTCATCAGCTCGTTCGCCGAACTGGCGGAGCGCTGGGGCAAGGCGCTGCCACGTGACTTCGATCCCCACAAGCCGACCATCGACCAGTACACCTGGCGCTGCCGCTCCTGCGGAGGCACGATGCGGCGCGCGCCCGAAGTGATCGACGCCTGGTTCGACTCGGGCGCCATGCCCTACGCGCAATGGCACTACCCGTTCGAGCACCAGGCCGACTTCAAGGCGCACTTTCCGGCCGACTTCATCTGCGAGGGGGTGGACCAGACGCGCGGCTGGTTCTATTCGCTGCTCGCGATCGGCGTCACGGCGTTCGACTCTCTCGTCTACAAGAACGTGATCGTGAACGAGCTGGTGCTCGACGCGCAGGGCCAGAAGATGTCCAAGAGCCGCGGCAACGTCGTGAATCCCTGGGAAGTGATCGAGGAGCACGGTGCGGACGCGGTGCGCCTGTACCTGCTGGGCCAGAGCCAGGTGTGGGCCCAGCGAAATTTCGACCGCCGTCAGGTGTCCGAGGTCGCGGGCGGGTTCCTGAACACCCTGCGCCACACCTACAATTTCTTCGCGCAGTACGCGGCCGACTGGACGCCGTCCGACGGCGGAGTGCCGGTGGCGGGCCGCGCCCTGACCGATCGCTGGGTGCTGGCCCGGCTGGACGAGGTGGTCGCGGCTGCGCGCGCGGCGTGGAACGACTACGACGTGACGACCGGCGTGCGCGCGATCATGGGGTTCGTGGTGGACGACTTGTCCAAATGGTACGTGCGGATCAACCGGCCGCGGTTCTGGGCCCCGGACCGCGCGGCCGACCCGGCCGCCCTAGCGACGCTGCACGAGGTGCTCGTGACGGCGGCCCGGCTGCTCGCGCCGGTGGCGCCGTTCATCGCCGACTGGCTGCACCGCGCGCTCACGGGAACCTCGGTGCATCTGGCGCCGTTTCCGGCCGATCAGGGGCGGCGCGAGCCGGAGCTGCTCGAGGCCATGGCGGCCCACCGCCGCCTCGCGTCGCTGGCGCGGGCGGCGCGGGAGAGCCGGAAGCTCAACGTGCGTCAGCCGGTCGCCCGGCTGCAGGTGGCCGTCCCGGCGGCCGTGAAGGGCCCGGCCTTTGCCGACCTGTTAGATATCCTGGCCGCGGAAGTGAACGCCAAGGCCGTCGACGTCGCGGGCTCCGACCACGAGCTCGTGCGACTGAAAGGCAAGGCCGAGTTCCGCAGCCTGGGGAGGCGGTACGGCAAGGACACGCCCCGGGCGGCCGCGGTGGTGTCGCAGCTCACGGCGGAACAGCTCGGAGCGCTCGAACATGGGGACCCCGTTCGGGCGGGGGAGTTCGAGCTCCACCCCGAGGACGTGGTGGTGACGCGCGAGGTGGTGAGCGACTGGGCGGTCCAGGCCGACGGTCCGTACGTCGTCGCTGTCGACCCGCGGTTGTCGGAGGACCTGATCCAAGAGGGCCTGGCGCGCGAGCTGGTGCACCGCGTCCAGCGGCTGCGCAAGGAGGCGGGCTACGAGTACACGACCCGCATCGAGCTGAGCGTGGCCGGCGCGGCCGATATCGTGGCGGCCGTGTCGGCGTTTCAGAACTTCGTCGAGGGCGAGACGCTGGCCCGCAAGCTGGTGCTCGGCAGCGTGCTCGACGAGGCGGACGTGACGCGAGAATTGGACATCGAGGCGCGCCGGGTGACGATTGCGCTCCGGCGCCATGACGGACGAAAGGGCGGTACGCGATAATGCCGACGAAATCCAAAGCCAAGACGACCAAGGGTGGCCTGAGCAAGAAGCAGCTGACCCACCTCGAGAAGCGACTGCTCGAGGAGCGCGCCCGGGTGATGAAAGAGCTCGGCTATTACGACGAATCGTTCAACTCGAGCCTGCAGGCCTCGGACGGCGATCTCTCGAGCTACTCGTTCCACATGGCGGACCAGGGCACGGACGCCATGGAGCGCGAGAAGGCGTTCCTGTTCGCCTCGCAGGAGGGTCGCTATCTGTGGCACGTCAACCAGGCCCTGCGGCGGCTGTACCAGACCCCGGAGAAATTCGGCAAGTGCGAGCAATGCGGCGAGGATATCCTGTTCGAGCGGCTCGACGCCCTGCCGCACGCGCGGCTCTGCATCAAGTGCAAGGCCAAGGAGGAAGATGGCAAGCGTCGCTGATCGGCGCGTGTTCTGGGGAACGGCCGCCGCGGTCGTCGTCGCGGACCTCGCCACCAAGTTGCTCGCGGAGGCGTGGCTCGCGCCCACGCGGCCCGTCCGCCTGCTGGGCGACTCCGTGCAGCTGCGGCTCGTATTCAACCAGTGCGCGGCGTTCGGACTGTGCCTCGGCGCCTACTCGCGCTGGATCTTTTTCGCGCTCGCGATCGTGGCGCTGTTCGTGCTGCGGTCCATGGTGCTGGCGACGCGCCCGGGCGACCGCTTTCGCATCGTCGCGCTCGCGCTGGTGTGCGCTGGTGCGGTCGGGAACGTCATCGATCGCGTCCGCAGCGCGCGGGGCGTCGTGGACTTCGTGGACGTGGGGATCGGGAGCGCGCGCTGGCCGACCTTCAACGTCGCCGACTCCGCCATCACGGTCGGGGCGATCGCACTCGCCGTGTCGCTCTGGCTCGAGGGCCGGGCGCAGGAGCGCGCGAAGGAGGCCAGGGCGGCCGAGCCTTGATGGCCGCCGTCACGTTCTGCGTCGTCGTTCCCGAGACCGAGCGTCTCGACCGCTTCCTCGCCGATCAGCTTGCGCTGTCTCGTACCGCCGCCGCCCGCCTCATCGCCGACAAGCACGTCACCCGCGACGGGCGACCCCTCCGTGCCGCCGCGCAACTCGAGCGCGGGGCCGTGGTGACGGTCGAGCTCCCGCCCGACGAGCCGGCCCCACCCAGCTATGCGCCCGCCCATCGCGATCTCACGTTTGCCTACGAAGACGAGCACCTCGCGGTGCTCGACAAGCCCGCCGGCCTGGTCGTCCATCCCGGCCCCGGTCACTGGGACGACACGCTCGTCAACGTGCTGGTGGGACGGGGCACCGCCTTGGCGCAGGGGGCCACCGAGGGGCGGCCGGGCATTGTGCACCGGCTCGACCGCGATACGTCGGGACTGCTCCTGGTCGCCAAGACCGACCAGGCGCACCGCCGGCTCACGCGCATGATCGAGCGGCGGGAGGTGCGGCGCGTGTACGCCGCGCTCGCCTGGGGCCACTTCGCGAACAGCCCGGTGGACATCGAGGCGCCGATCACGCGTCACCCCAAGGATCGCAAGCGCATGACGGTGCTGGCGGGCGGGCGCCACGCGGTCACGCATGCGCGTGTCATCGCCCGCTTCGCCCACGCCGACCTGGTGCGCGTGGAGCTGGGCACCGGGCGCACGCATCAGATCCGCGTGCACTTGGCGCACGTGGGGCACCCGGTCGTGGGCGACCGCGAGTACGCGTTCGGCGGCAGCCGCCGGGTCACGGCGGCGGCGCGTCCGGCGGCCGAGCGTCTGGAGGCGCTCGCGCCGCGTCAGCTGTTGCACGCGGCGGTGCTCGCGCTGGTCCATCCGGTGACCGGCGCGCGGCTGGTGGTGCGCTCCGAATGGCCGCGCGACCTCGTGCCGGCGCTCGCCGAAGCGGCCGCCGATGCGACTTTGCTTGCTCAACGCAACCCCTTGCAGTATCTTGGCTTCTTCGCTTCGGATGAGTGACGCCGGAGTCGTCCGACTGCTGCTGTTTCGGGTAGGCGCCCTCGTCTGTGCGGCCGAGGCGGAGCGGGTGCGCGAGATCCTGCCCCGGCTCGTGCCCACGCGGATTCCCGGGGCGCCGCCCGTGGTGGCGGGCCTGGTCAACGTGCGGGGGACGCTGGTCACGGTCGTCGAGGGATGGCGGGCGCTGCGCCAGCCCGAGCCGCCCGACGATGCAGGTTCCGGGACCACGGTGGTGCTCGAGGTGGGCCGCGGCAACAAGATCCTCGGCTTCACGGTGGACGAGGTGGTGGACCTCCTCTCCGTGGCTGGGGAGGCGCTGGAACGCCGGCAGGCGCTGCCCGGCATCGATCCGATCCTGGTGCGGGCCGTCGGACGTCGCGCCGGTCAACTCTTCGTGGTCCTCGATACCGACGCGCTGCTCACCCCCATTCTGTCTTCCTAGGGAGGATGTGTGAGTCACACTGTCCTCGTCTGCGACGACGCCATCTTCATGCGGACGATGATCTCGGACATCCTGGCCCAGGCGGGATTCGAGATCGTGGGAGAAGCGGAGACGGGGTCCCAGGCGGTCGAGAAATACCGCCAGCTCAAGCCCGATCTCGTCACCATGGACATCGTGATGCCGGACATGGGCGGCATCGATGCCGTGCGCGAGATCGTCAAGCAGGATCCCGACGCCAAGATCCTCATGTGCAGCGCGATGGGCCAGCAGGCGCTCGTGGTCGAGGCGATTCAGGCGGGGGCGAAGGATTTCGTAGTGAAGCCGTTCCAGCCGTCGCGCGTCCTCGAGGCCGTGCAGCGGGTCCTCGGCTGACTCCATGGACCTGTCGCAGTACGCCGAGCTGTTCCTGGCCGAGAGCCGGGAGCACCTGAGCGCCTGCAACCAGCTGCTGCTCGATTGGGAGCGCACCCCCGCCAATCCCGCCCCCGTGGCCGGGCTGTTCCGCGCCGTACACACTGTGAAGGGCATGGCGGCGACCATGGGCTACGGCCGGGTCACCGATATCGCCCACCGCACCGAGAACCTGCTCGACCTGCTGCGCCGCGGCTCGCGCCCCGCGACCGACGAGCTGCTGCAGCTCTTGTTCCGGGCGCGCGACGCGCTCGAGCACGCCGTCGAGCTGTCGGTGGTGGGACGGGAGGACGAGCTCGATGTGGCGGAGGTCGTGGCCGATCTCGAGAGCGCGGCCGCGCTGCTCGCAGGACCCGAGCGACCAGCGCCGGCGCCGGCCGCGGCGGTCGAGCCGCCGGCGGCGCCGGGGGGGGGCCGGCTGGTGCAGGTGACGCTGCGCGCCGAGGCGCAGCTCAAGGGCGGGCGCGCGCTGCTCGCCCTCAAGCGGGCCCAGGCGCTCGGGGCCGTCCAGGGGGTGACGCCGCCCCAGGCGGCGTTCGAGTCCGACGACTTCGACGGCGGCTTCAGCTTCCGGCTCGACTCGTCCGCCGCCGCGGCGGAGATCGAGCGGGCGGTCCGTGGGGCGGGGGACGTGGAGCACGTGTCCGTCGGAGGGGGGGGCGAAGAGCGCCGTGCCGCGGCCCCGCGGGGAGCGGGGGCGGCGGCCGCTGCGGAGGCGACTCCCGAGAAGAGCCGTCACATCCGCGTGGACCTACGGCGCCTCGACGAGCTGATGGACCTGATCGGCGAGCTGGTGACGGTGCGCGGCCGCTTGAACGAGTTGGCGGCGGCGCGGCGTGATCCCGCCGTCGACGATGTGGCGATCCAGATCTCGCGCCTCTCGGCGGACCTGCAGGCCGGGATCATCCAGGCGCGCATGACGCCGGTGTGGCAGGTGTTCGACCGCTTCCCGCGCCTGGTGCGCGATCTGGCGCGCGAGCTGGACAAACAGGTGGCGTTCCGCGTGGAAGGCAAGGAGATCGAGCTCGATCGGGCGATCCTCGACGAGCTGGGCGACCCGCTGCTGCACCTGCTCCGCAACGCGGTGGACCACGGCATCGAGACCCCCGCCGAGCGGCGCCGCCGCGGCAAGCCGCCCGAGGGCGAGATCGTGCTGGCGGCGGTGCGGGAGCGGGCCAGCGTGGCGATCAGCGTGAGCGATGATGGCCGTGGCATCGACCGCGCCCGGATCCTGGAACGGGCCCGACGCGAGGGACTGGTGGATGCCCACGCGGAGGCGCTGTCGGACGATCAGCTGCTGCGGGTGCTGGCGCGTCCCGGGTTCTCGACCGCGGAGGCCGTGACCAGCGTGTCGGGGCGGGGTGTGGGGATCGACGTGGCTGTGACGCGCATCCGCGCGCTGGGCGGCTCGATTGACATACGTACAGAGGCGGGCAAAGGGACGAGCTTCGTGCTGCGGCTGCCGGTGACGCTGGCGATCGTCCGGGCCTTGATCGCGGGGGTCGGCCGGGAGCGCTACGCCCTGCCGCTCACCTACGTGGCGGAGACGGTCGAATTCGGCGTGCAGCCGACCACCATCGTCGAAGGGCGCGAGGCGATCGTGCTGCGCAACCGTGTGGTGCCGCTGGTGCATCTGCGGCGGATGCTGGGCGTCAGCGGGGACGCCCCGGCGCGCTGCCCCATCATCGTGCTCGAGATGGGGGAGCGCACGAGCGGCATCGTCGTGGATGGGATGCTCGGCCAGCAGGAGATCGTGGTGAAGGGCTTCGACCCGCCGCAGGGGACGCTCCCGGTATTCAGCGGAGCGACCATCATGGGCGACGGGAACCCGGCGTTGATTCTCGACGCCGGTGGGCTCGTCTAGGCCCACGCGAGGGGAGGCGGCATGGAGGACGTGCGGGATCTGAAGGCGCTACAGATCGACGCCCTGCGGGAGGTGGCCAACATCGGAGCGGGGCACGCCGCCACGGCGTTATCCCAGCTCACGAACCGCCGCATCATGATCAGCGTGCCGCAGATCAACATCGCGCGGCTGGAGGAGGTGCCCGACCTGCTGGGCCACCCCCAGGACGTGGTCGCCGCCGTGCTCATGCACATGCTGGGGGACCTGACCGGGCGGACGCTGCTCCTGTTCCCCGAGTCGGTGGGGCGGCGGCTGTGCGACATGCTGCTGCGCCGTCCGCTCGGCACGACGGTGGCGTTCGACGCGTTGGAGCAGTCGTGCCTCAAGGAGGCTGGCAACATTCTCTCGGGCGCCTACATGAACGCCCTGTCGGACTTCATGGGCATGTTGCTGCTGCCTTCGGTGCCGAGCCTCGTAGTGGACCTGTCGGCCGCGGTCCTGACCACCACCTACCTCAACTTCGGACACGAGCGCGACTTCGTGTTCTGCGTCGAGACGGAATTCGCGATTGATTCGCCCGAGGGGCTGCGGGGCCACTTCCTGCTGCTTCCCGATCTGGCGTCGCTCAAGGCCATTTTTGACGCCATCCGCCTGAGCTGACCCGTGACGGCGCCGGCGCTCTCGGAACGCGACCTCGCCGTCCTCCGATCCTTCGCCCGCCGGATCGACCCTTCGGACGCGGGCGCGCACAACAACCTCGGCGTCCTGTATTACCAGAAGGGCCTGGTCGAGGACGCGATCGCCGAGTTCACCCGCGCGCTCGAGCTCGACCCGAAGATGCAGGTCGCGCAGCGCAACCTCGAGATCGCCTATCACGACACGGGCTACTACGACCAGCGCGTGGCCCAGCTGCGGGAGCGGCTGCGCAGCGCCCCCGACGACCGCGACGCGCGCTGGGAGCTGGGGCGCGCCTACGCGATCCTCGGCGCCCAGGAGGACGCCGTCGGGGAGTTCGAGCAGCTGCTGGCGCATCGCCCCGACGACGTGGCCGCCATCATCCAGCTCGGGCTCGCGGAAAAGAACCGGGGGCGGCCCGAAGCGGCGACGGAGTGGTTTCTGCGCGCCGTGGAGCTCGAGCCCGACTCGAGCGTCGTGCACTTCTATCTGGGGGAGATCTACTACAACCGGGGCTTGAACGCCGAGGCGCTCGGGGCGCTCGAGCGGGCGGTGGCCCTGAACCCCGACAACGCCAACGCCCACTACCTGATGGCCTTCGTCTTGGGCGACCTGGGTCGCCACCAGGACGCCCGGGCCGCCTCGAAGCGCGCGATCCAGCTCAACCCGCCGCTGGCCCGCGCCCAGACCAACCTCTCGCTCGAGCGCTACAACGCGGAGCGCAAGAGCCAGGAACGGCGCCAGCGGCTCGTACCCGAGCCGCAGGTGGTGGAAGGGAACGAGCTGGCGCACTACAACCTCGGGCTCGCCTTCCGGCAGAAGGGCTACTACAACGAGGCGCTGCGGGAGTATCGCCTGGCGCTGGAGCGGGGCGAGGACCGGCGGCTGACGCTGCAGGCGATGGCGGAGGTGCACCTGCTGAAGCACGACTTCGCCACGGCGCTCGAGCTGTACGACACGCTGCTGCGCGAGGTGCCCGACTCGCCCAAGCTGTGGAACGAGCGCGGAGTCGTGCTGCACCAGGCGGGCCGCACCGACGAAGCGCTGGCCTCCTACCGACAGGCGGTGGAGGTGGATGCCAAGTACGCGCTCGCCTGGAACAACCTCGGCGTGGTGCAGGCGCACAAGACCGCGGCCGACGCTGCGATCGAGTCGTTTCGCACGGCGCTGCGGTTGCAGGGGGCGTTCAGTGCCGCACGCTTGAACCTCGCCCTGCTGCTCTACCAGCTGCGCCGCTTCCAGCTGGCACTCGAGGCGTACCGCCAGGTGCTGTCGGGCGAGCCCGCCTCCGCCCCGGCCTGGAACGGCGTCGGGCTGGTGCTGGTGGAGCTGAAACGCTTTCCCGACGCGCGCAACGCGTTCGTGCGCGCGGTGGAAGCGGACCCATCGCACGCGGGCGCGCATTACAACCTGAGCTTCACCCTGTCGAACCTCGGGGACTTCGATGGCGCGCTCCGCGCCACCAAGCGCGCCCTGGAACTCGATCCCTACTACGTATCGCAGAAGTTCGCGCTCACGATCGACCTGCAGTACGAGAAGACCACGATCGGGATCGCCCCGGAGATTTCGGCCGACGTGACCACCGAGACGATCGGCGAGGACTTCAGTTTCGACCAGCGGCTGCTGGACAACATCTTCCAGGAGCTCGAGCCCCCTGCCGCGCCGGAGCCGCCGGCCGGGAAGGCGGCCGACGACCCGCTGGCGCTGGCCCGCGACTACGTGAGCAAAGGGTTGATGGACGTCGCGGCGGCGGAGGCGGTGCGCGCCGTGCAGCGCGGCGCCAGCCGCGCCGACGCGGCCGTCCTGCTCGGCGACATCTTTGCGAAGCGGGGCCTGCACGGCGAGGCGCTGGAGCGCTACCGCGAGGCGCGCGCCCTCGAGGCCGAGCGCGTCGATGCGCGCCTGGGCGAGGTGAAGGCGTTGTTCGCGCTGGGCGGCCGCCGCGCCGAGGAGGCGCGCGCGCTGGCGGAGGAGCTGCTCGTGCTCGCCCCCGACCACGTGGACGCGCTCGTGGCGGCGGCGCGGGGGCGCGCGGCGGCGGGCGACGCGGCCGGGGCGCTCACGGCGCTGCAGCAGGCGCAAACGCGGGCGCCCGGGCGCGCCGACCTGCACAAGCTCCAAGGCGACGTGGCCATGAAGGTCGGCGACAAGCAGGGCGCGCTCGCCGCGTACCGCGCGGCGCTCGAGCTCGACCCGGGCTACGTGCAGGTGTGCGTCGACCTCGGCCGGCTACACGAAGAGAAAGAGGAGTGGAGCGCCGCCCAACAGGCGTACGAGCGGGCGCTCGACGCGCTGCCCACCTTCCACGAGGCGGCGCTCGCGCTGGCGGACCTGCTGCGCCGCTCCGGGCGCGCGCGCCAGGCGGTGGTGCGGCTCGCGGAAATGCTCGAGCAGGACCCCTACGACCTCCCGGCACTGTTGCTCCTGGGACGGGCGTTGCTCGATGACAAGCGCGACCCCCAGGCCCTCGAAGCCTTCCGGCGGGCCCTCAAGTTCGACCCCGACCAAATGGAGGCGCTGTTCCAGCTGGGCGTCGTGCTCGCGCGGCTGCATCGCTACGCCGAGGCGGTGGAAGCGTGGGAGAAAGTGACACGCGTGGATCCCGGCGGTCCGTTCGCGCAGCGGGCGCGCGTGCACGCCCGCACCGCGCTCGATCTGCAGCACATCTTCGACTCGGACGCCGCCTGATGGCCATCGAGGGACCGCTCCGCGAGCTCGGCATCCACGACGTGTTCCAGCTGCTCGATTTGAGCCGCAAGACCGGCATGCTGCGCGTGACCTCGGAGCTGCGGCACAACGCGGGTACGGTGTCCTTCGAGGGCGGGACGATCATCTTCGCCGAGATCCGCTCCAATCCGCACCCGCTCGGGGCGCTGCTCCTGCGCACCGGCAAGATCACCGACGCGGACCTGGAGCGCGCGCGCGACATGCAGGAGCGGCAGGGGGACAAGCGGCGGCTCGGCGAGATCCTCGTCTCGCTCGGCGCCATCACGCCGCGGGAGCTCGAGCGCCAGGTGCGCTTCCAGATCGAGGAAGTCGTGTTCGAAATGATGAGCTGGCGGGAGGGTTACTTCTCCTTCACCGAAGGCCCGCTCGACGACGCGCCGGCGGACGGGACCGTTCGGATCCCCACGGAGGCGCTGCTGATGGAGGGCGCCCGCCGCATCGACGAGTGGTCGCGCATCGAGGGTCGGATCCCGCACCTGGGCGTCGTGCCGGCGCTCGCCCCGCCGCAGGAAGGGGATTCCGGAGAGCTCGATCTGCTGCCGCCCGAGTGGGAGATGCTCGCGGCCATCGACGGCCAACGCGATGTACGCACGATCGCCGCCGCGCTGGGCCGCTCCGACTTCGAGGTGGCGAAGACGCTGTTCGGACTCGAGAGCGCGGGCGTCATCGTGCTGGCCGACCCCGGCACGACCAAGCGCGAGCGCACCACGCTCGCCGCCGATCTGGCCCAGCTGGTGGCGCGCGCCGAAGACGCCCTGGCGCGGCGCGACCTGGAGGAGGCGCGTGGCGTGGCCGAGCAGGCCGCGGGCGTGCATCCGCACGATCCCGCCGTGCACCTGCTGCTCGGTCGCATTGCGCTCGCGGCCGGACGCGGTCCGGACGCGGTGGAAGAGCTGCGGCGCGCCCTGCGGCTCGATCCCCTGGGCGTCGCGGCGTACCGGCTGCTCGGCTACGCGCTCGTCGCGACCGGCCGCTTCGCCGAGGCCCTGGACCAGTGGGACCAGTGGGAGCGCCTGGCGCCGCGCTCGGAGGCGGAGCTGGCACGGCTCGACGAGGTGCGCCGTGCGCGCGGCGCCGCCCAGACGCTCGCCGGAGCGAGCACGCATGGCTGACGACATCAAGGCGCTCTCGGCCGAGCTGGCGCGGGACCCGGACAGCCTGGTATTCCTGCGGCTGGGCGAGCTGCTGCGTCACAAAGGGCAGGTCGACGCGGCCCATCGCGTCGCCCTCACCGGTCTCGAGCGCCACCCGCATCTGGCGGACGCGCACGACCTGTACGCCCGCATCCTCGCCGACAAGCATGACTACGAGCGCGCCTTCGACGAGTGGGACATGGCGCTGCGGATCGCCCCCGACCACGTGGGGGCGCTCAAGGGTCTCGCCTTCCTCTATTTCAAGGTGGGCGACGTGCAGCAGGCCGCGGCCCATCTGGAGGCGGCGCAGCGCGTCGCTCCGGATGATCCGGGGATCGCGCAAGCGCTCGCGCTGGCGCACGGCGGCGAGGCCGGTCCGGGAGCCGCGTCGCCGGCGCCGGAGCCGATGGCGCCCGCGCCGGCGGCCCAGCCGCTCGAGGAGTCCCGCGTATTCGCGGGACTGGAAGGGGCGGAGGAAGGGCTGCTGCTGCTCGATCCGTCGGGCCAGGTGCTGGGGGGCGCCCTCAAGGATCCCTCGGGGCGGGACGTGACGGACGCCGTGGCCGCCTACCTGGCGGGTGTGTCGCAGGAGGCGGGGCGCACCGCCAAGCTGCTCGGTCTGGGAAGCTGGACCGGACTCGCCGCGGAAGGCCGGCACGGCCACGCCCACCTCACGCCGCCTACGGGGTCGGCGCTGCTGCTCGTGGTGCGCGAGCGCGCGGTGCCGATGGGGCGCCTCGCGATCATCGCCCAGCGCGCCGCCGTCGCGGCGCGCCGCTGGCTGGAAGCGCAGGCGTGACCACGGCCCCCGCGGGATACGGCCGCGTGCTGGATCTGGTGACGCGCGTCCGCGGCGTGCGCGGCGCCATGCTCGTCGCGGGCGACGACGGGCTCGTGGTCGCCGAGCAGTTGATGGAGGGGATCAAGGGGCCGGCCGTGGCGGCGCTCGCGGCGAGTCTCGCAAGCCGGCTGCGGCGCGCGCTCGAGGCGGCGGGCGTGGGCGCGGGTCAGTTCTGGCATCTCCAGGCGGAGCAGGGCGCCTTGCTGGTCGTCACCGCACCCTCGGGGGTGCTGGTGGTCGCCGTGGCGGAGCCCGACGTGAATGTGGGCCTGGTGCGGCTCGAGCTGCTGCGCGCGGCGGAGGCGGTGGGATGACGACGCGCGCGGTCGAGCCGTGGGTTTTCGAGCCGCTCGTCAAGTTCGTGAAAGAGGCGGGGGCGCGCCTGGTCCTGCTGATGACCCCGGCCGGACAGGTGCTTGCGCAACACGGGTTCTCGCGCGCGGTGGACGTGATGGCGGCAGCGGCGCTGGGCGCCGCCATCATGGCCTCGACCGATGAGATCGCCCGGCAGCTGCGCCAGCCACCGTTCGCCGGACTGAATCATCAGGGGGAGCGACACGGCATCTTCCTGGCGGCGGTCCCGACCGGGCGCGGCCGGCTGGTGGCGCTCGTCGTGTACGACCTCGATGCTTCGTCGCTCGGGCTGGTGCAGTTATTCTTCGAGCAGCTCGCCGCCGATCTGCAGGCGGCGAGCCCGAAGGACAGCGTGCCCAAGCAGGTGCTCGCGGCGGACTTCGAGCGCGAGCTGAGCGACAGCTTGAACACGCTGTTCGGGAGATAGCCTCGTGTCCCTGGTCAACTTCACGACGCGTGAGATCACCTGCAAGATCGTCTACTACGGGCCCGGCCGCTCGGGGAAGACGACCAACCTGCATTACATCTACGGCCGGGTGCCGGACTCGCGCCGCGGCCGCCTGGTGTCGCTCGCCACCCAGACCGACCGCACCCTGTTCTTCGATTTCCTGCCGATCGACCTGGGGCAGATCTCCGGCTTTTCGACCCGGTTCCAGCTCTACACCGTGCCGGGCCAGGTGTACTACAACGCGACCCGCCGGCTCGTGCTCCAGGGCGCGGACGGCGTCGTGTTCGTGGGCGACAGCCAGGCGCGCCAGCTCGACGAGAACCTGGAAAGCCTGCAGAACCTGCAGAGCAACCTGCTCGAGCACGGCGTCGACATCCGCACGATCCCGCTGGTGCTGCAATACAACAAACAGGACTTGCCGCGCGAGCTGATCCTCTCGGCCGCCGACCTGGACGACGCCCTCAACTTCCGCGGCGTGCCGAGCTTCAGCGCGGACGCGCTGCACGGCAAGGGAGTATTCGAGACGCTCAAGGGCATTTCCGAGCTGGTGCTGAAAAAGCTCGCGGCGGGGACGGCGGCGTGACGAGCGCCCTCAATCCCAAGTATTCGTTCGACAGCTTCGTGGTGGGCGCCGCCAACCGGCTCGCCGTCACCGCGGGGCGGACGGTCGCGGAGAACCCGGGCGCGGCCTACAACCCGCTGTTCATCTACAGCGGATCGGGCCTGGGCAAGACCCACCTCCTGATGGCGGTGGGTCAGGCGGCGAAGAAAGCGGCCCCCGCGCTCAACATCGAGTACTTCACCCTGGACGAGTACGTCGAGGCGTTCCACGCCGCCATCGCCGCGGGGCAGGGCGACGCGTTCCGCCGCCGCTTTCAGAACGTGGACGTGCTGCTCGTGGACGACGTGCAGTTCCTCACGAACCGCAAGGAGATGCAGTCCGAGCTGTTGCGCCTGACGGAGGCGCTGCAGGTGGGGGGGCATCAGATCGTGCTCACGAGCGACCGTCCACCGCCCGAGATCGCCGACCTGGACGAGCGCCTGATCTCGCGGCTCTCGGGCGGGCTGGTGGTCGACATCGGGGCGCCGGATTACGAGACCCGGGTCGCCATCCTGCGCCGCAAGGCCGACGAGCGCGGGGCCAAGTTCGAGCCGGGCGTGCTCGAGACGGTCGCGGACGCGGAGTCCGGCAACGTGCGGGAGCTGATGGGGGCGCTCAACCGGCTGGTCGCGTTTCAAGCGGTGAACGACCGCTCCATCAACGCGGAGACGGCGAAACAGCTGCTCGGCATCGGAAGCGAGGGCGCGCCCAGCGATGGTGGCAAGGCCGCGGGGCGGGAAGGCGCGGCGCGCGAAAGCGCGGGGCCCGGGGCCCGGGGCCCGAGAGACGAGTTCGGCGACTTCCTGGCCGACGTGACGGTCACCGTGGGGAAGGCGGTCGAGGCGTGGCGCGCGCGGGTCGGGGAGGCGATGCTGCGCTGGGAGGGGGAAGGCTATCGCACGCGGCGGCTCGAGGCGCTACTCGAACGCGATACGCCCGCCGCCGTGGACCAGGTGATCGCGGCGTTCACGCAGGACGTGGAGCGCCTGAAGGAGCTCGAGGCCGAGGTCGCGGAGCTCGACCCCCAGGCCGCCGGGCAGAGTGTGTTTCGCGATCCGGAGCGGCTGGGCGAGGCGGAGGAGGTGGCGGCCAAGGTGCGCGATGGCGCCGCGCCGCCCCCGGGGCCGTCGGCCGCGTTTCCGCTCGCGGCCTACGCGGTGGGGCCGTCCAACGAAGTGGCGGTGGGCGCCGCGCGCGCGGTGCTGAAGCAGCCCGGCAAGAAGTACAATCCGCTCGTGCTGGTCGGCAAGAGCGGTCTCGGCAAGACGCATCTGCTCAACGCCATCGGCCTCGAGCTCGCCCGCGGCAAGCGGGCGGTGGTGGCGTGTCTCTCGACGCAGGCGTTCGTGGATGAGCTGATCGCGGCGATCGATGGCGACCGCGTCGACTGGTGGCGGGCGCGCTACCGCCGCGCGACCGCGCTGCTGCTCGACGACATCCATCTCATTGCCGGCAAGGAGCGCACGCAGGAGGAGCTGTTCAACCTGTTCAACCTGCTGCAGGACAAGGAGCGCCAGCTCGTCTTCACCGCTCCGGCACAGCCGCATACGCTCCCCGGTCTGGAGGAGCGCATCGCGTCGCGCCTGGCCGGAGGCCTGGTCGCGGAGATCAAGGAGCCCGACCGCGAGGTGAAGCGGGCCGTGCTGGAGCGCCTGCTGGGCCAGCAGAACTCCAGCCCGGATCCGGCGCTCGTCGACTACCTCGCCGACCGTCCGGCGGAGTCGGTGCGCGGCCTGGTGGGCGAGCTGCAGCGGGTCGTGGGCGCGGCGGCCGCCCAGGATGGTCCGCTCACGGCGGGGCTCGCGCGCGAGGTGCTCGAGGGCCAGGCGCCGCGCGACAGCCGCCGCAGCGCCGGCTTCCGTACGTCGGGGATCGTGGTGTCGAGCCTGGGCGGCATCAAGAGCCGCGAGAAAATGGTGTGGGACTGGAGCGACGTCGCCGACCGTGTAATCGAGGAGTTCCGCTGATGGCCATCAAGGGATCGCTGAAGGAAGCGTCGCTCCCCGACGTGCTCCAGCTGCTCGCGCTGGGGCAGAAGACGGGGTGTCTCTCCATCGCCGACCGCTCGAACTTCGGCTACATCTACTTCGACAAGGGTCGCATCTGCTACGCGTCGATCGTCAACCGGCGCGATCGCCTGGGCGACATCCTGGTCAAGCACTCCAAAATCACCCAGGCGCAGCTCGACGTCGCCGTGCACCGCCAGACCAGGGAGCACGGCAAGAAGCTCGGCGAGGTCCTGGTCGGCATGGGGGTCATCACCCAGGCCGATCTCGAGCGCTACATGCGGGTGCAGATCGAGGAATCGGTCTACTATCTGTTCACCTGGACGCAGGGGACGTTCAACTTCGAGTCCGACGTCCGCCCCGAGCGCCAGGACTTTCGGGTCTCGATCAACCCCGAGTCGTTGCTGCTCGAGGGCGCGCGTCGCGTGGACGAGTGGAGCCTGATCGAGAAGAAGATCCCCGGGTTCGATTTGATCTTCGTGGTGGACGGGGACCGGCTCGCCATCAGCGAGGCGAAGCTGACCGACACCCAGCAGCGCATCCTGCCGCTGCTCGACGGGTCGCGCGACGTGAACCACGTGATCGAAGACTCCGGGCTGGGAGAGTTCGAGATCGGCAAAGCGCTGTACGGGCTGATCACCGCCGGGTTCGTGCACCGCGCCGGCCGCACGGCGTCGGCGGCCGACGCGCAGATCACCGATGCGCGCGTGGAAGAGCATCGCAATCTGGGGATCGCGTTCTACAAGACGGGCATGCTGGACGAGGCGACGCGTGAGTTCCGCCGCGTCGCCGAGCTGCGCTCAGGGGAAGCCAACGCCCACTTCTACATCGGCCTCGTCGCCCTGAAGCAGGCGCGCTGGCGCGAGGCGATGGAGGCGTTGCGCCTGGCGGCGGAGAAGGGCGGGAACCGTCCCGCGGTGTTCCACAACCTGGGCTTTGCCTACGAGCAGCTGGGCCGGCTCGACGACGCCGAGGCGGCCTACGGCGAGGCGGCCACGCGTGCCCGGACCGATGCGAAGGTGTACCTGGGCTGGGGGGTCGTGGCGCTGAAGCGGGGCGACTACGCCAGTGCCGCCGGCCGTCTGGATCGGGCGCGGGAGCTGTTCGGCAAGGTGCCGCCGCCGGCCTGGTTCTGGGCGCGCACGCTCAGCGCCGCGGGGGCGGGCGCATTCGAGCTCGCGCAGGAGCTGGCCGAGGAGGGGGCGGAGGCCTTCCCGTCGCACGCCGCGCTCCAGAACAACCTGGCGGTGCTCAAGGAGCTCGCGGGGGACCTCGCGGGGGCGGAGGACGTCGTGCGCGCGGCGCGCAAGAACGAGCCCTCGCTCCCCCAGCTGTCCAAGAACCTCGGCGACCTCACCTACCGCGCGTCGCGCTACGACGAGGCCTGGGAGGCGTACCGGCGCGCCGTGGAGCTGGCCCCCGACCTGGGCGACGACGTGTACTTCAAGCTCGGCAACATCGCGTACAAGCGGAACGAGCGCGAGCTCGCGACGCAGCTGTGGCGCCAGGCGCTCGAGATCAACCCGAAGCACGAGCTCGTCAAGGCCAATCTGGACACGTTGAGCGCGTTGTCGTGACGGCGGGGGGAGGGCCGGACGAGCGGGCGTTTCGAGCGCTCACCCAGAAGATCACGCGGGCGCGAGGCCTCGCGTGCGACAGCTACAAGGACCGCTGCCTGCGGCGCCGCATCGCGGTACGGATGCGGGCGCGCGGCGTCCACACGTTCGACGATTACAGTCGCCTGCTCGATCAAGACCAGCGCGAGTACGACCTGCTGGTCGACGCCCTCACCATCAACGTCACCAAGTTCTTCCGCAACGTGGAAACGTGGCGCGCGCTTGCGCCGTGGCTCGACAAGCTCTGGATCGCGCGCCGGGGCGAGGTGCGGGTCTGGTCGGCCGGATGCGCGTCGGGAGAGGAGCCGTACACCGTAGCGGTGGCGCTGGCCGAGGCGGCGCGCCGCGCCGGCCAGGAGCGGCTGCTCGGCCGCGCGCGCGTGGATGCCACCGACATCGACCGCGCGAGCCTCGAGCGCACGCGGGCGGCGCAGTACCCCGAGGCGGCGTTCAGCGAGACCCCGCCGGAGCTGGTGGCGCGCTATTTCACGGCGCCACCGCGGCAGCCGGCACCCGAGCTGCAGCGCATCGTGCATGTCGCCAAGCACGACCTTACGAGCCAGCCGCCGCCCGCGCCGCCCTACGATCTGGTCGTCTGCCGCAACGTGGTGATTTACTTCGACCGGGCCATGCAGGAGCAGCTGTTCACGCTGTTCGCCGACGCGCTCGCGCCGGGGGGCGTGCTGCTGCTTGGCAAGGTCGAGACCTTGTTCGGTGCGGCGCGCGAGCGCCTGGTGCTCGAAGAGCCCCGCGAGCGGATTTATCGGCTGGCCCCATGATGGGAGCCGCGGCGCCGCAGGAGACGATCGTGAAGGTGGCCGACTGGGCCGCCGGCCGGGCGGATGCGGTGCTCGTGACGCTGGGCCTCGGGTCGTGCGTCGCGATCATGCTGCACGATCCCCGCGCCTGCGCCGGCGCGATGGCCCACATCCTGCTGCCTTCGAGGAGCCTCGCGCGCGACATCACGAATCTCGCCAAGTTTCCCGAGACTGCCGTGCCGCTGCTGGTGGAGCGTCTCGCGACGCTGGGGGCCGACCCCCGATACCTCGTCGCCAAGCTCGCGGGCGGCGCCAGCATGTTCGCGCAGCTCATGACGCCGGGCTCGGTGCAGATGGGGGAGCGCAACGTCGCGGCCGCCCGCGCCGTGCTGCGCCACGTGGGGATCCCCGTGGCGGCCGAAGCGGTGGGCGGGGACGCCGGCCGCTCGGTGCGGTTCTACGTGGCAGATGGCCGGGTCGAGATCCGGTCGGTCGGCGCCGATGCCATCGTCATCTGACGGCCGCCCCAGCGTCCTGGTCGTGGACGACAGCGCGCTGATGCGGCGCGTGTTGAGCGACGTGCTGGGCGCGGGCGACGGCATCGCGGGGGCGGGGGAGTTTCGGGTCGTGGGCACCGCGCGCGACGGCTTCGATGCGGTGCGCAAGGTGCATCAGTTCGACCCCGACGTCGTGACGATGGACCTCGAGATGCCGGAACTCGACGGGCTGGGCGCCATCGGCTACATCATGTCGGAGTCGCCCCGCCCGATCGTGGTGGTGAGCGCGCACGCGGGGCCCGGCACCGGCACGGCGATCCGCGCCCTGGAGCTCGGCGCCGTGGAGATCGTCGCCAAGCCGGACGATGCGAACCGTGCCGCGCTCGAGCGCATGGCCCCCGAGCTGCGCGGCGCCGTGCGCCGGGCCCTCGCCGCCGACGTGTCGCACGTCTCGGTCCTGGCGCGGCCGCCCGCGCCGGTGCGGCGCGCGCCCGAGCAGGCGCTCCGGGCCCGGGCCCGCCTCGCGGTCGCGCTCGCGGCATCCACCGGCGGGCCGCGCGCCCTCGCGGAAGTGATCCCGCGCCTCCCCACCGGCCGGACGGCCGCGGTGCTGGTCGTGCAGCACATGCCGCCCCGGTTCACCCGCTCGCTCGCCGAGCGGCTCGACTCGTTGTCCGCACTGCGCGTGGTGGAGGCGGACGACGGGGCGCCCGTGGTCGCCGACACGGCGTACGTGGCCCCGGGCGATTATCATATGCGAGTGGTCGCCGCCGCCGCAGGGCCCGCCATCGCGCTCGACCAGGAGCCGCCCGTGTGGGGCGTGCGCCCGGCCGCCGACCCGCTGTTTCGCTCGGTGGCGCAGGTGTTCGGCGCGAGGAGCATCGGCGTGGTGCTCACGGGCATGGGCCGCGATGGCGCGGAGGGCGTGCGCGCGATCCGCGCCGCCGGGGGCGGAGGGATCGCCCAGGACCGCGACTCGGCCGTCATCGCCGGCATGCCCACCGCGGCGGTGCAGATCGGGGGCGTGGATGCGGTCTTCCCGCTGGGCGAGATCGCGGGGCGGATCGACACGGAGCTGGTCACGAGGGGGGCCGGCATGCGGGACACGGGGCGCGTGTGATGGCATGCGTCAGGGTAGGGGCGCAGCATGCTGCGCCCCTCCATCGACCGTGAGCCGCGGCTATCTGCTGGTGCGCGTGGACGGCCGGTCGTACGGCCTGCCCCTCGCCCGGGTGCTCGAGGTCGGCGACCTGGCGGAGGTGCTGGACGTGCCACGCGCCTTGCCGGCGATGCGTGGCCTCACCCCCGTGCGGGGACGCCTGGTGCCGGTGGTGCATCTGGGCGCGTTGATGCGCGACGGGACACCGCCCGCCGAGCGGGGGCGCACGGCGGTGCTGGTGGAGATCGGGGCGGGCGAGGGCGCGCGCCGGGTGGCCTTCGAGGTGGAGGACGCCGACGACGTGGTGCGCGAAGCCGCGCTGCCGGTGCCGCGCGGCGAATCGCTGCCGTGGGCCTCGGGAGTGGCGCGCCGCCGCGGCGCGCTGGTCCCGATCCTCGATCTGGACGCGCTGGGAGACCGCATCGGATGACGGCAGGCGACGACGTACAGCTCGTGACGTTCAAGGTGGCCGGCTACGACTTCGCCTTCAACATCTTCCAGGTGGAGCGCATCCTCCGCTACGAGGCGCCGGCGCCGTTGCCCAAGGCCCCCGACTTTCTCGAAGGCGTGCTCCAGTACCAGGGAGCCGCCATCCCCCTGGTGGACCTGCGGAAGCGGCTCGGCGTTCCGGCGCCGCACCGCGAGGAGACCCGCAGCGTGATTCTCGAGTGGGAGGGCGGCAAACTCGGCGTCGTGGTTGACGCCGTGACCGAAGTGCGGCAGGTCGCGGCCGAGCGGATCACGGCTCCGCCCGGGATCGTGAAGGGGTTGGCGGCGGAGTACATCACCGGTCTCGTGGTGACCGACGGCCGCACGATCATCGTGCTCAATACGGCCCGGCTGCTGTCGTCGCAGGAGAAGGTCGCCCTGGACACGGCGGTGCAGCAGCAGGTGAAGGTCTGATGGCCGATTCCCCGCTTCCCGCGCTCCGCGCCGAGTACGAGCAGATCGCGCGCCGCCTCGACGGGGTGACGCACGCCTCCGAGCGCGAGGTCGTGAAGCGCGAAATCATCGCCTACTTCAAGCGGGTCGATGCGTTCATCGGCGAGCTATCGGCGCTCAAGGAGGACATCCGCAAGCTGGTCGATCGGTTCAAGCAGGTCACCGCTTCGACGGCCGAGGCGGCGGCGCCGGAGTTCACCGGCGCCCGACCGGCGGTCCACGCCGACCACATCGGTGCCTCGACGTTCATCGAGAAGGGCTGGAGCCTGATCTCGCTGGGCGACTATTCGGGCGCGATCCAGACGCTCGAGCGCGCCCTGCAGCTCTCGCCCGGCGAGACGCAGGCGGAGTCGCTGCTGGGGTGGGCGCAGATGCTGCACGAGGACTACGACGACGCGCTGGCGACGTTCCAGAAGGTCCTGATGAAAGAGCCCGCCAATTCGCTCGCCCGCATCAACGTCGGCTACATCTGTGTGAAGAAGCGCATCTTCGGGGAGGCGATCGAGCACCTCTCCAAGGCAATCCGACTCGACAACGACAAGAAGGCGACCCTGTACGCGCACTTCTACCTCGGGCTCGTCTACCTGCAGCGCGAGATGTACGAGGACGCCCAGACCTTTTTCCAGAAGACGCTCAAGCTCGGACCGAACCTGATCGAGGCTTACTACGAGTTGGGGCGCGCCTACTGGTTCGCGGGCGACCAAGAGCAGGCGAAACGCACCTGGGAAGCGGGTCAGAAGGCGAACAAGTTCAACCCCTGGGGCAAGAAGTGTCAGGAGACGCTCGAGCTGGCGCTCCAGGGACAGGAGCCGCCGCGCTCCTAGTCGTCCTGTGGCTCGTCGCGCAAGCGCCCGAGCCCGCGGCGGTGACCGTCGGGCGCGTCACGGCGGTCGCCTGGCCGCCGCAGGGCGCGCTCGCCGCGGCGCTCGCCGATGCCGCTGACCGCGCGCCGCCCTTTCCGGGGGTGGGTCCGCTCCCGGATCGCCCGATCCGCCTCATCCTCGCCCCCACGCGCGCGCGGTTCGACTCGGTGACGCGCGGCCGGCTCCCGAGCTGGAGCGACGGGGCCGCGTTCCCCGAGCGGGGGACGGTCGTGCTCCTGTCCGCCGGTCCGCCCGACCGCCTGAGCAGCGCCTTGCGCCACGAACTGGCGCACCTGGCGCTGCGCTGGCGGGTGCGCCATCCGCTGCCGCTCTGGTTCGAGGAGGGGTACGCGGCCGTCGCCGCCGGAGAATGGGATCGGCTCGACGCGCTGCGGCTCAACTGGCAGGTGGCCCGCGGCGTCGAGCTCGACCTCGACGGCCTGGACCGGGCGCTCCGCTCGGAGGAGTCCGACGCGGCCACCGCCTACGCGCTGGCCACCACGGCGGTGCTGCTGCTCGACCGCTGGGGCGGCGCCCGGGGGCTCGGGCCGCTGATCGAGCACCTCGCTACGGACCCCACCTTCGACGCGGCCTTGCGCGACAGCTACCACATGACCGAGGGTGACTTCGAGGTCCGCTGGCAGCGCGACGTCGGGGGGCGGTACGGCTGGCTGGGGTGGGCGAGCGCGGTCGGGCTGTTCTGGGCGGTGCTCGCGCTCGGGCTCGGGTGGCTGGTACGGCTGCGGCGGCGGCGCGATCAGACCCGCCGGGCGCTGTTGGACGAGGGGTGGGTGCTGCCCGACGACGATGGCCCAACTGCTTGACGACGTTGGAATTGCCGCCTAAACTCCTGCCCTTATGCCCGACCAGAGCGTGACGCGCTCGCGCCTCCATTTCGGACCAAAAAACTGGCTGTTCCTGGCGGGGGCCGTGACGGCGCTCGCAGTCGGTTACTGGATGCTGCACCAGGGCTCCACCACGGCGGCGCCGATCCTGCTCGTTCTGGGCTACTGCGTTTTCTTCCCGGTAGGACTCGCCCTGTAGGCATCCGCGGTGCGAGGGGCGAATAGCTCAGCGGTTCAGAGCGCCTGCCTTACACGCAGGAAGTCGGGGGTTCGAATCCCTCTTCGCCCACTGGTGTACCAGACCGAAACGTGAGGACTGCGCGCGTGAGAATCCTGCGACTCGTGGCCGGACTGGTGTGCGTCGCCACCTCGGCCCGGGCACAACTCGCCACCCAGCAACCGAGCATCAAGGTCCTCGTCCTGCCCATGACGGTGAAGACGCCGGCCGACTCGGGGCTCAGCATCGGGGTGATGGACGTGGCGCGCGAGAAGCTGGGAAATTCGGCGCGCTACAAGGTGCAGGTGATTCCCAAGCCGAAGCTGTGCGAGGCGCTCGCCGCGTCGGACTACGCGTGCAACGTGTTGCTCGACGAGACGCAGGCGAATCAGCTCGCCCGCTTCCTCAACGTCAACGCGTACACGACCGGCACGCTCGAGCGCAGCGGCAACACGATCGGCGCGACCATCCGCGTGCGCGACATCGGCAGCTCCGGCATGGCCGCCCTGTTTTCGGTGTCGAGCGGCAACCCCGGTACGGCCGCGGCCGTGGGCGAGCAGATCGCGCAACGCCTCAACACGGTCGTGCGGGCGGGCGAGCAGGCGCGCGACTGCAACGAGCAGCGCTCCAAGAGCCAGTTCGCGCGGGCGCTCGACGCGGCCCGCAAGGCCCTCGCGATCGAGCCGAACCTGCCGGCGGCGCACATCTGTATCGCCACCGTGTACGAGGCGCAGCACATGGGCGTCGACAGCCAGCTCGCTGCCTACCAGCGCGCCTCTAAGGGCGACTCCCTGAACGCGACCGCCTGGGAGAACATCGCCCACCTCTACCAGCAGAAGGGCGACACGCTCAAGGCGATCGACGCGCTGATCCACGAGCTGGCGGGGGAGCCGCAGAACGCGCAGCTGCGGCTGGGCATCGTGGAGTTGCTGCGACAGCAGAAGCAATACACGCGCGCCAAAGCCCTGCTCGACGACTGGCTGGCGAAGAACCCGGGCGATCAGCGGGCGTCCGAGTTCCGGCTGCGCATCTGTATCGAGGGGGAGCTGTACCGCTGCGTGCTGGACGGCTTCGTGGACGTGGTCAAGAACGACTCGTCCAAGCTGGGCGACTCGAGCGCGATCAAGTCGGCGCTGGGCGCGGCGCAGCAGGTGGCCGACACGCAGCAATTGCTGTTCTTCACCCACGCCGCCGTGCGACACTTTCCCAAGTCGGCCGTCTTCTGGAAAGCGCTGGGGGCGGCGTTCGACATGAAGGGCCAGAAGGACTCGTCGCTGTGGGCCTACAAGCAGGCGCTCGCCCTCGATCCGGCGGACGTGAGCAGTGCGCTGCTCATCGCGAAGACGATCGTGGACGGCGCGGTGTACGACACGGCGCACGCGCCCCCCAAGTCCGACACCGTAGCGCTGCGCGCCTATCGCAATGCGTTCGCCGACCGCCTCGATTCGTCCCGGGCCTACCTGAATCGCGCGCTCGCGAGCTCCGATTCCACCCAGCGCCTCAACGCCATGGTCATCATGCTGGGCGCGGGGTCCAAGATCGCCCAGGCGGGCGCGTACGACCGGGCGTACCCGTGGCTCGATCAGCTGCTGCAGGCCGTGGCCCCGCGCACGCCGGCGGACACGGTCGGCCCGCGCCAGCAGATCCGCGTGCAGGCGAGCTTCTGGTTCGGCGTCTCGTCGGTCGCGTCGCTCGCCGGCCCCTACTCGGCGATGGTCAAGTCGAAGAACTGCGAGGAAGCCAAGGCGATCTACGATCGGATCGAGCGCAGCAAGGACGCGCTGATCACCGGCGCGCGCGTGGCGCCCGCGTTCGTGAACACGATGCTCGCGAACGTGGGGAAATTCGAAGCGGTGATGCCGCAGGTGAAGAAGCAATTCAAGTGCAAGAATTTCTGAGGCATTGAATTGACTTCCGCGCGGGCCTATATTGCGGCCTTCCGTCGCAGGGGGCTGTAGCTCAGCTGGTTAGAGTGCCGGTCTGTCACAC